>Ga0209848_1000166_pt1 | contig 33802 bp, 21 predicted proteins | sample OrgsoiDNA_201062_FD_185810 | JGI IMG/M metagenome (GOLD analysis project Ga0209848, IMG submission 185810) | Permafrost soil microbial communities from the Arctic, to analyse light accelerated degradation of dissolved organic matter (DOM) -... | ecosystem: Environmental > Terrestrial > Soil >...
CTCTCAGTCATGGCCGACGCCATCTTGAGCGCGATCCTGATTTTTCTGTGGCAGATGCAGCGCAAGGAGCGCCACGCGCTGTTCTGGGGACTGGGCCAGCTGTCCATCATGGCCGCCACCGCGTTCTGGTTCGCGCCGCCGGCCGGGCTGTCGTATGAATTCAAAGGGGCTTTGTGCGGCGCCCTGCTCAGTTGCGGCGTGGCCGGCTACTGGTATGGCACGCGCTATTTCGTCGGCAAGGACGGCGGCGGCAGGGCGGCGCTGCTGGCGTGGGCCGCGCTGGCCGGCGCGCTGCTGCTGGTGCCGCGCGTGGTCGACCCGGCGATGGCGCTGCCGGTCAGCGCGCTGGTGCTCGGCCCCATCCTGGTCTGGGCCGGGCTGACGCTGGCGCGCGGCCGCCACCGTTACCGCTGGCTGGGACTGAGCATGGCGCTGCGCGGCGGCTTCACGCTGGTCGGCATCGTCGGCCTGGTGCCGCGGTATTATCTGTACTGGTTCTTGTGCGGCACGCTGCTGAAATCCCTGTCGGTGCTGGGCTTGATCTACGCGGTGCTGCACGAAATCCAGCAGCGTTACCTGCGCACCATCGATTCTCTCAGCGACGGCTTCCTGATCCGCGACCGGCGCGGCTACATCCACGTCGCCAACGACCGCTGCGCCCAGCTGCTCGGCTTCGACAGCGCCGCCGCGCTGCTGGGCCGCCACGTCTGCGAGCTGCTGCCCGGCCTGACGCGCCAGATGGCCGACGAGTATTTCACCCGCTTCGACACGCCCGGCGCCGTCTATCCGCTGACCGAGGAGTCCACCGTCACGCTGCACGACGGCCGCCAGCTGCCGCTGGAGATGCTGGCCTCGCCCTACATAGAACGCGACCGGCTGTACTGCATGATCCAGATGCTCGACATCTCCGAGCGCAAGAAGAAGGACGCCGAGCTGTATCGCGCCGCGCGGGTCGATCCCGTCACCGGCTATGCCAACCGCCACGCGCTGGCCGCGCGGCTCGAACAGCTGGTGGCGCGCCACGCGGCCGACGGCGGCCGCTGCGCCGTGCTGTTCATCGACCTCGATCAGTTCAAGCGCGTCAACGACTCCTTCGGCCACGCCGCCGGCGACGATTTATTGCGCAAGGTGGCCGACCGCCTGCACGCCCAGCTGGCCGAGGGCGACCTGCTGGCGCGCTTCGGCGGCGACGAATTCATCGTGCTGCTGCCGGACCTCGGCGCCGCCGCCGACGGCGTTGACGACCATACTTGCGAGGCCGCCGTGCGCGAACGCGGCGCGCGCATCCTGGCCGTGATGGCGCAGTCCTTCGACCTGTCGCACCACGCCATCGGCGTTTCGGCCAGCATCGGCGCGGCCTGCTATCCGCAGCACGGCGCCGACGGCGAGACGCTGATACGCCACGCCGACATCGCCATGTACGCGGCCCGCAAGGCCGGCCGCAGCGAGCTGCGCTTCTTCAACGACGCCATGAATTCGCCCGCCAAGGACGCGCTGCTGATCGACGGCGCGCTGCGCCAGGCCATCGCGCGCGACGAGTTCCACCTGGTGTACCAGGCCATCACCGACGCCCACACCGGCCAGCTGAAAAAGGTCGAGGCGCTGCTGCGCTGGACCAACGCGACACTGGGCGTGGTCGCGCCGGACCGCTTCATCCCGGTGGCCGAGGACAGCGGCATGATCGTCGCCATCGGCGCCTGGGTGCTGCGCGAGGCCTGCCGCCAGGTGGCGCGCTGGCGCCAGGGCGCGCTGGGCGAAATCGTCCTCAGTATCAACGTCTCGGCGTGGCAGCTGGCCGATCCCGGCTTCGTCGCGCTGGTGGCCGACACGCTGGCCGAACATGGCCTGGCGGCGTGCCAGCTGGAGCTGGAGCTGACCGAGCGCGTGCTGATCGACGACGGCGAGCACGCGCAGGCGGTGCTGGCGCAATTGCGCGCGCTCGGCGTGAGCATCTCGCTGGACGATTTCGGCACCGGCTATTCGTCGCTCAGTTATCTGACCCACTTCCATCTGAACACGCTCAAGATCGACCGCGCCTTCGTGATGGACATCGAGCACAGCAAGCGCAGCCACAGCCTGGTGCACGCCATCATCGCGATGGGGCACAGCCTGGGTTTGCAGCTGGTGGCCGAGGGCGTCGAGACCGAGGGACAGGCGCGGATACTGGAGCAGATGGGCTGCCACTACCTGCAGGGCTACCACATCTCGCGGCCCGCGCTGCCGGACGCCATGCTGGCGTTCGCGGACCGGCAGCCGGTGGGACTGGATGACGTCGACGCCGCGGCTTGAGGCCAGTCGCTAAATGGAACTGAGCGGAACTGAGCGATTGCTCGCTTTTTATCCGGGCCTCTGCGCTACCGCTTGATTGCCAACTTGTTGCGAACTTACTGCGCAGGCGCCGCTGCGGAAGCCGCCGCCGCTTGCGCCGCCGCCGCCGCAGCAGCCTGCGCAGCCGCCGCTTGTGCCGCCGCTGCCGCCGCCAGCGCCGCGTCCATGCTCGGCAAATCCTGCGCCGCCTCCTCGCGCGTCAGTATCCACACACGGTCGATATAGCCCATGTTGTCTTCGGTGTAGTTGACCACGATGTTGTTGCCGGTGATGGTCTCCGGCATGTCGATCGTGTTGTGGCGGTTGAAGATGCGCGCGCCGACGGACAGCTGGCGCGCCACGCCGTTCATCGTGATCGCCGGGAAGACACCGAGCGTCATCGCGCCGCGCTGGGCGTTCGCCGGGAAGGGCCGGTCGGCCAGCGCCGGCAGCGTGACGGCGGCCAACAGCAGGGCGCACAGGCTGCGCTTGATCCACTTGCTCGACATCGTCGCCGCTCCCTTCAGTTTCAGATGCGCCAGCTTAGCGTAAATGCGCGCCCGCTCCAAGCGTCGGCCGCGCGGCATACACGCCAGCGGCGCGCCTGAGCACGCGCCGCGCCTCAGCTGCCCAGCGTGGCGAACATCGCCACCACGGCCAGCGCCATCACGCCGGTGCAGGCCCAGCCCAGCCACTTCAGCCGCTGCGAAATCACCAGCTTGCCCATGATGGAGTGGCGCCGCGCCATCAGCATCATCACCACCATGATGGGTACCGAGATCACGCCGTTGACGACGGCGCTCCAGTACAGCGCCTTGATCGGATCGATAGGCGTGAAGCACAGCGCGGCGCCGACCAGGGTCGAGCCGGCGATGATGGCATAGAATTTTTTCGCCGCCTTCGGCTGCGCCTCCAGGCTGCCGGTCCAGCCGAAGGCGCCGGCCATCGCATACGCGGCCGAGCCGGCCAGCACCGGTATGGCCAGCAGGCCGGTGCCGATGATGCCCAGGCTGAACAGCAGGAAGGCGAACTCGCCGGCGATCGGCCGCAGCGCCGTCGCCGCCTGCGCCGACGAATCGATGTCGGTGATGCCGTGCGCGTGCAGCGTCACGGCCGTCGTCAGGATGATGCAGAACGCCACCAGGTTGGAAAAGCCCATGCCGATCACGGTGTCGGCCTTGATGCGGTTGAAGTTGGCGCTGACCTGGTGCGGCGCGCGCTTCAGCGCCAGCGCGTGCGGGTCGGCCTGCATGTCCTCCACTTCCTGCGAGGCCTGCCAGAAAAACAGATAGGGACTGATGGTCGTGCCGAACACCGCCACCACCGTCGTCAGATAGGCGGCCTTCCACGACAGCGGCGGCAGCAGCGTGTCGTGCAGCACGGTCAGCCAGGGCACGCGCACCACCAGCACCGTGGCGACGTAGGCCAGCAAGGCCAAGGTCAGCCATTTCAGGATGCGCACGTAATTGCGGTAGGGGATGAACACCTGCAGCAGCAGCGACAGCAGGCCGAAGCCCAGCGCGTACAGCTGCGCCGGCCCGCCCGCCAGCAGGCGCAGCGCCTGGCCCATGGCGGCGACGTCGGCGGCGATGTTGATGGTGTTGGCGGCCAGCAGCAGGCCGACGATGGCGTACAGCAGCCAAGCCGGGTAGTGGCGGCGGATGTTGGTGGCCAGTCCGTGGCCGCTGACGCGGCCGATCTTGGCGCTGATGACCTGGATGCCGACCATCAGCGGATAGGTCAGCAGCACCGTCCACAACATGCCGAAGCCGAATTGCGCGCCGGCCTGCGAATAGGTGGCGATACCGCTCGGGTCGTCGTCGGCCGCGCCGGTGATCAGTCCCGGTCCCAGCTTGGCCAGCCATGAGACTTTGGCCGGCGGCGGCGCGGCCACGTCCGGTGGGCCGGATGGATCGGCGGGAGTGCGGTGGGTGCTGTTCATGGACTGGCTTCCGTTCGGGGCGTGGATGGTCATTGGACGATGCTAACCGGCTTGCGCCGTCTTATCCGTACGGCAGCGTACATCGCCAGCGTAGCGCAACCGGGTGTGTCGCGGGATATTTTCATCGTCACCAAGTTGTCATTCTGCCGTCATTGCCAAGTAATAAATTGTTTCTAGAATTCACAATTATTAAATTTATATGCCGGACAGGCAAGAGCCGCCGCCACGCGGCAAGGCGCCTGTGATGCCGGTCCCCACTTTTCAACCACTGTCCGAAAGTCCGTCATGCATCAGCGTTACCGTTTGAAACCCCTCTGCCTCGTGATCCTGCAGGCCTTTGCCATGCACGCCTACGCCGCCGACACGCCCGCCAGCGACTCTGCCTACGTCGCCGGCGCGCCCGACGACGCCGTCGATGCCAGCGCCGCCGGCGCCGCCGCCGCGCCGGTGCAGGTGGTCGAAGTGCTGGGCCAGGGTTCGTCGCGTCAGGTGCAGAACATCACCCGCGCCGACCTGGTCAAGGCCGTGCCGGGCAGCAGCCCGCTGAAGGCGCTGGAAAAACTGCCGGGCGTGAGCTTCCAGTCGGCCGATGCCTTCGGCGCCTACGAGTGGTCGACCCGCATCAGCATCCGCGGCTTCAACCAGAACCGCCTCGGCTTCACGCTGGACGACATCCCGCTCGGCGACATGAGCTACGGTAACAACAACGGCCTGCACATCAGCCGCGCCGTCTCGTCGGAAAACATCGGCCGCGTCGCCGTCTCGCAGGGCGCCGGCGCGCTCGGCACCGCGTCGACCAGCAACCTCGGCGGCACGGTGCAGTTCTACACGCTGGCGCCGTCCGACGAGCAGGGCGCGAGCTTCGCCCAGACCGTCGGCAGCGACAGCACCTCGCGCACCTTCGTGCGCCTCGACACGGGCCTGCTGGGCGACGGCAGCAAGCTGTTCATCAGCGGCACGCGCCAGCGCGCCGACAAGTGGAAGGGCGACGGCAAGCAGGACCAGGACCAGTTCAACTCGCGCCTGGAACACCATTTCGGCGACAACACGCTGACCGCCTTCTTCAACTACTCCAAGCGCGACGAGACCGACTACCAGGATCTGTCGCTGGACGTGGTGCGCCGCCTCGGCTACGACTGGGACAACTACAAGCCCGACTGGCAGCGCGCCGTCAACGCCGCCAACCAAATCTACACCGGCGGCGTCAACAGCATGGACGACGCCTATTACGACGCCAGCGGCCTGCGCAAGGATTACCTGGGCGGCCTGACGTTCGACCTGCAGCTGTCGCCGTCGACCGGCCTCAAGACCACCTACTACCACCACACCAACGAAGGCCAGGGGCACTGGTGGACGCCGTACCAGGCCTCGTCGGCGACGGTGCCGATCTCGATCCGCACCACCGAATACTCGATCGGCCGCGACGGCGTGGTCAGCGACCTCACGTGGCAGCTGGGCAGCAGCAACACCATCGCCGCCGGCGTCTGGGGCGAACGCAGCCTGCACACGCTGACGCGCAACTACTACGCCGTCAGCGGTCCGGAAAACGATGACTACTTCCTCTCCGATCCCTTCCTGACCGCCTTCAAGCAGGAGTTCACCACGACCACCACCCAGTTCTACCTGCAGGACACTTACGCGGCGCTGGACGGCGCGCTGAAACTGAACGCCGGCTTCAAGAGCCCGAAAGTGCGCATCGAGTCCGACAACCTCATCGGCGGCCGCGCCGGCGGCGAAATCACCGCCCGCAAATCGTTCCTGCCGCAGGTCGGCGCCAACTACAGCCTGAGCCGCAACGATGAATTCTTCGCCTCGGCCTCGCAAAACATGCGCGCCTTCCAGCCGGGCGTCGACGGCCCGTTCTCGCAGACCCAGGCGGCGTTCGACGCCAGCCTGGCGTCGCTGAAGCCGGAAACCTCGATCAACGTCGACCTCGGCTACCGCTTCAAGCGCGACAGCCTGCAAGGCTCGCTGGCCGTCTACCACGCCGACTTCCACGACCGCCAGCTGTCCATCCAGTCGTGCGCCGGCATCGTCGGCTGCCCGAGCACCTTCGTCAACGTCGGCAAGGTCGAGACCAAGGGCGTCGAAGCGGTCGCCGTGTGGAAGTTCATGCGCGAGCTGTCGTGGTTCAACTCGGCCACCTTCAACGATTCCAAGTACCAGTCCAACTACACCGACAACGGCGTGCTGGTGGCCGTCAGCGGCAAGGACGTGGTCGACGCGCCGCGCACCATGTTCGACACCGAGCTGTCCTACGAGCACAACGAGTATTTCGCCAAGCTCGGCGCCAAATACACGGGCAAGCGCTACTACACCTACCTGAACGACGCCGGCGTGCCGTCGTACTGGCTGGGCTCCTTCTCGGCCGGCTACAAGATGAAATCGGTGGGCATGTTCAAGGAGCTGTCGCTGCAGTTCAACATCAACAACCTGTTCGACAAGCAGTACTTCGCCACCGTCGGCTCGAACGGCTTCGTCGCCTCCGATCCGAACGGCAGCTTCGCCACCTTGCTGGCCGGCGCGCCGCGCCAATTCTTCCTGTCGCTGAACGGCAAGCTGTAAGCATGGCACGGTGATAGCAACGGCCCGCGTCGATCGCGGGCCGTTTTTTTTGCGCGGCGGCGCGGCTGGCCGCATTGTTGCGCGCAGCCTACAACGGCGCAAAGCTGCGGGCGCGAACGCCGACTAGGTGCATACTTGTGAGCGCAGGTCCCCCACCTCGTCATAAGGAAAACTATCCATGAAATGGTTCTATGACCTCAAGATCGGCGTCAAGCTGATCGTTTCATTCAGCCTGGTATTGTTGTTGACACTCATCATGGGCGTCACCGCCATCCTGTCGATGGGGCGCATCAACCAGGCCTCCGACGACCTGTCGCAAAACTGGATGCCGGCCGTGCAGGCGGTGATGGCGGTCCGTACCGACGTCGGCGAGCTGCGCCGCTGGGAACTGGCGCACATCCTCAACGAAGATCCGGCCACGATGGCCAATTACGAAACGACCATGGGCGAGGTGCTGGCGACCTTGGCCAAGGACCGCGAGCGCTACGCGGCGCTGATCAACAGCCCCGAGGAAAAAGCCACCTACGGCCAGTTCAGCGCCGGCTGGGACGGTTTCCTGGCGGCGCACGGCAAGATCATGGAGCTGTCGCGCGGCGGCCAGAAAACCGAGGCGCGCGCGCTGCTGACCGGGCCGTCGGCCAAGACCATGACGGAGATGAACGAGGTGATCAAGCAGCTGGTCAAGATCAACATCGACGGCGGCGTCCGGGCCGCCGACACCGCCACCGCCACCTACACCAGCGCGCGCGGCTGGCAGATCGTGTTGCTGGTGCTGAACATTGCCATCGGCTTCGCGCTGGCGCTGTGGATCGCGCGCCTCGTCTCGCGACCCTTGCAGGAGGCGCTGGCGCTGGCCCGCCAGGTGGCCGACGGTGACCTGACCCAGCACATCGAAGCGCGCTCGAACTGCGAAACCGGCCAGCTGATCCAGGCGCTGGGCGATATGAACCACAGCCTGCAGTCGCTGGTCGGCCAGGTGCGCAGCGGCACCGACCTGATCGCGACGGCGTCGAGCGAGATCGCCGCCGGCAACCAGGACTTGTCGTCGCGCACCGAGGAGCAGGCCAGCTCGCTGGAGGAGACCGCCTCGTCGATGGAGCAGCTGACCTCGACCGTCAAGCAAAACGCCGACAATGCGCGCCAGGCCAATCAGCTGGCGCGCTCGGCGTCGGGCATCGCCGTCAAGGGCGGCGACGTGGTCGGCCAGGTGGTCGGCACGATGGCCTCGATCAACGCCTCGTCGCGGCAGATCGTCGACATCATTTCAGTCATCGACGGCATCGCCTTCCAGACCAATATCCTCGCCTTGAACGCGGCGGTGGAAGCGGCCCGCGCCGGCGAGCAGGGACGCGGTTTCGCCGTCGTCGCCAGCGAGGTGCGCAACCTGGCGCAGCGCTCGGCGGCGGCGGCCAAGGACATCAAGACCTTGATCAACAATTCGGTCGAGCAGGTCGAGGCCGGATCGACGCTGGTCAACCAGGCCGGCGCGACGATGGACGAGATCGTCGCCAGCATCACCCGCGTGACCGACATCATGGGCGAGATCACGGCCGCCAGCGTCGAGCAGAGCAGCGGCATCGAACAGGTCAACCACGCCATCGTGCAGATGGACCAGGTGACGCAGCAGAACGCCGCGCTGGTCGAGGAAGCGGCGGCGGCGGCCGAGTCCATGCAGGAGCAGGCCGCGCAGCTGAGCCAGGTGGTGTGCCGCTTCAAGCTCAGCGCGGCCGACATGGCCGCGCTGACGCCGCCGGCGCCGCGCCGCAAGCCGGCGCCACAGGTCCGCGCGGCGGCCCGTCCGGTAGGGACGAAGGCGGCCATGGCGAAACCAGCCGCGCGGCCCGCGCTGAAACAGGTGGCGGCCGGCGGCGACGAGTGGGAAGCGTTCTAAGCTGAACGGGCGGCGCGCGGTGGGACGGCCGCGCAGCAGGCGCTGGCGCGCCGCTGGATTTTTCCGGTGTCAGGAGCTGGCGGCGGCGTGCCGCGCGCGCCACTGGGCCAGTTCGGCGCGGTAGCGCTCCATCTCGTCCTCGTACAGGTCCTGCACGCAGAACTGGCAGCCGCTGTGGCAGCACTCGTCGCTGGCGGGACGGCGCGGTTCGAGCGGCATCGGATCGTCGTCGGGGATGGCGGAAGCGGGGTTCATGCCGGGGCCTGTACTGGTGCTGCGCCGCTCAAGGCCAGCGGCACCGCCCTGGCCCAGCGGTTGGACGACAGCGAAAACGTCAGCGCGCGCACGTAGTGGTACCAGCCGGCGGGCACATACAACATATCGCCCGGCTCGACGATGACCTCGATCAGCGTGGCCTGGCGCGCCAGCGGGTAGCGCTCGAAGTCCGGCGCCTCGGGGTTGAAGGGCGAACCGAACAGGATGGCGTTGGCCTCCTTCGGATACAGGAATGCGTCGTGGTGCGGCGGCGCCAGGAAGATGCGCTTGCTGCCCCAGATCTGGGCGAAGATATTGTCGTCGTAGTCGCAATGCAGCGGCGTCACCGTGCCGGCGGGGCCGAGCCAGAAACGCGGCGGCCCCATCTTGCCGAAATACGCGGGCCAGTGGCACAGGCTGTTCAATTCGCGCAATTCCAGATTGCCCAGATAGGGCGGCAGGTCGTGCGTGCCGGCGGCGACCAGGTCCAGATACGCCAGCATGGACATGTCCTGCATGGCCCGGTCCGGCGCGAAGGCCGTGTTGATATAGTCGCCCACCCGCGCGCGCACCGGCAGATGGCTGTAGCGCTCGCGCAGCGTGTGCGGCGTCAGCGCGGCCAGCGGCCAGCGGCCGACCACCCCGCCGATCAGGAAGGGCAGGCCGAGTTCGGCGCGCGCGCGGAAGGCTGCGGCGTCCAGCCTGCCGAGGCGCGGCACCTCGCTGAGCGCCGGCAGGTCGCGGCCGACGCGCTTGATCGCCAGCCGCATGTCGTGGATCGACGCGACGCCGCGCACCTGCGCATCCTTGTGCTCGCGCGCCTGCTTTTTGGCGAGGGCCTCCTCGGGCGACTCGGACGCCAAAATGCGCGGCGGCAGCCGCTGCGACAGCGGCGCCTGTTCCGCCGCAGGATTGCGGGCCGGCGAATTTCTCTGTGTGGACATGGTTGCTAAGGACTATGCTGGCGCTGGAAAGCCGCTAGTTTACCATTTTGCCGCAGCGGCAAAGTGTTGCCGGCGTCGCCGCAGCAGCGCCGCCGGCCTCAATCGCGTCCATGCACTGCGCGGCGCTGGGCTGGCGTGGTGGCGTGTCGGGCGCGCCGCCACGCCGATGCTGAAAAGAGGGCGTATTCAGCGCGGCAAGCGGCTGTTATTTACTTGCCTATATTATTTTTTGGGCCATCGTTTGTGTCGAAAAAATGCGCTAGCCGTGCGCAGTTGCCACAAATTAGGGTATAGTTTACGGCGCTGATAATGTATCCACGTCTGCGCGCGCCCCGACCGTCATCGGTCCCCATGTGGCGCTGCTGTCCTGACCGTCGTTGTGCCTCCCTTGTGCCCGCATCACCGTCGCCCGCAGGCGGCGCCGACCGTGCCATGACAGGCAGGCGCCGGCCCGGTTGCCCGCGCAGAAAATGTTGTTAATTGAAGAAAGCATGGCTGCCCGCTGGACGGAGGCCGATTAAATTATGTCCGAAATCGAGATGATCCCCACGCCCGGCGATGCCGCCCAGTCCGCCGTTGTGGCCGACGCAGTCATTCCTGCCGCCGTGACCGAGGCCGCCGCGCCAGCCGCCATCGAGCCCGCCGCGAACGCCGCGCCAGTCGCCGCCATCGCCGAAACGCCCGCCGTGGCGGTCGCTGAAGCAGTCGCTGAGCCCGTTGCCGCCGCGCCGATAGCGCCAGCCGTCGAGCCAGCCGCAGCGTCGCTGGAAACCAGCGCCGCCGTCGCCGCTGCCGAACCCGCTGCCGCTGCCGTGCCGTTTGCCGAACCCGCTGCCGCCGCCGCGCCGGTTGCCGCCCCCGCCCTTGCTGCGCCGCTTGCCGTATCCGCTGCCGCCGGCGCCGCGCCAGCCGCCGCCATCGTGCCGGAAACCACCGCCCAGGTGCGCTTCGCCGACTTCGGCCTGTCGCCGCTGATCCTGCGTGCGCTGACCGAACAAGGCTACGTCCACCCGACGCCGATCCAGGCCCAGGCCATCCCCGTGCTGCTGCAGGGCCGCGACGTGATGGGCGCCGCCCAGACCGGCACCGGCAAGACCGCCGGCTTCGCGCTGCCCATCATCCAGCTGCTGCTGGCCCACGCCAGCCCGTCGATGTCGCCGGCGCGCCACCCGGTGCGCGCGCTGATCCTGACGCCGACCCGCGAACTGGCGGTGCAGGTGGCCGAGAACGTCAAGGCCTACGCCCAGCACACGCCGCTGCGCTCGACCGTGGTCTTCGGCGGCATGGACATGAAGGGCCAGACCGTCATCCTCAAGGGCGGCGTGGAAATCGTCATCGCCACGCCGGGCCGTTTGCTGGACCACATCGAACAGAAAAACATCAGCCTGAGCCAGGTGCAGATGCTGGTCATGGACGAGGCCGACCGCATGCTCGACATGGGCTTCCTGCCGGACCTGCAGCGCATCATCAACCTGCTGCCGAAGCAGCGCCAGAACCTGATGTTCTCGGCCACCTTCTCGCCGGAAATCAAAAAGCTGGCCAACACCTTCCTGAACAACCCGCTGACGATCGAAGTGGCGCGCAGCAATGCGACGGCCGAGCGCGTCACGCAGGTGGTCTACAAGGTCGAGGAAAACCAGAAGCATGCGCTGGTCGCGCACATCCTGCGCCAGCGCGACCTGAAGCAGGTGATCGTCTTCTCCAACACCAAGATCGGCGCCTCGCGCCTGGCGCGCGGCCTGGAGCAGGAGGGCATGAACGCCACCGCCATCCACGGCGACAAGACGCAGCAGGAACGCATGGCCGCACTGGAGTCGTTCAAGAAGGGCGAGATCGATGTGCTGGTCGCCACCGACGTCGCCGCGCGCGGCCTCGACATCACCGACCTGCCGTGCGTCATCAACTACGACCTGCCGTACAACGCCGAAGACTATGTGCACCGCATCGGCCGCACCGGCCGCGCCGGCGCCTCCGGCGACGCCATCTCGATCTATTCGGACAAGGACGAGCGCCTGCTGGTCGACATCGAAAAGCTGATCAAGCAGACCATCACGCGCGGCGACCTGGCCGGCTTCACGCCGTCCGCCAGCCGTGGCGATGAGCGCGCCGAGCGCCGTCCGCCGCGCCGCGCCGAGGGTGAGGCGAGCGCGCCGCGCGAAAGCCGCGAAAGCCGCGAACCGCGCGACGGCAGCCGCGGCGCCGGCGGTTCCAGCGAAGTGCGCGAATCGCGCGACAGCAGCCGCAGCGTCGCGCCGCGCATGAGCGAGCGCGGCCCGCGTTCCTCGTCCGGCCCGCTGCCGCGCCGCGAGAAAACCGATCCCTGGTTCCTCAAGCCCTACGAGCCGGCCAACGCGCCCGCGCCGGCCCCCGCCAGCGCCGCGTTGGGCGGCGGCAGCGCCAAGCCGAAGCAGAAGATCGCGGCCCTGCTGGGCGGCTTGCCCAAGTCCTGAGCGCACGGCAATCAAGGGTGGCATGCCGTCGTTGCGCATCAGATTTTTGATGTGTACCGACGGCTTTTTCATGCCTGTGCCGGGTGGTCTGAGTTCGGTGCTGAGCGCAGCGGCCGACGCTGGCAGGTCGAAAAGTGGAATAAATTCTTGCTCATGTATTAACTTGCTATAATTGCCCACTTATTTCTTGCCGATATATGAATACAAAGAATAAAAATCTCGATTGGATTCAATTGCTGCGGGGGATAGCGGCGGTGCTGGTGGTACTCACCCACGCCAGATATACATTACTCAATACCGATCAATGGCCATTGGCCAATCAGCTGTTTTTCCCCACTGCCATGGGCGTGGATCTGTTTTTTATTATTAGCGGATTCATCATGTGCTATTCGACCAGCGGCTCGGACGGCAGTCCGGCTTATGTCGCGAATTTTGTGGTCAAGCGATTTGCCCGTGTCTGGCCGGTTTATGCTGTCGTCACAGTGTTGTATGGCATGCTCACGCATGGTGGACTACATTATTTCCATTTCGCGCCGAATATGAGCGTGCTCTGGCGTAGCTTGCTGCTGCTGCCCGTCGATACCCAGGCGCCGCCCTATTTTGGCCTGACGCTACCGCTGGGGTGGACGCTGGAATTTGAGATGTACTTCTACGCCATTTTCGCGGTGAGCCTGTTGTTCAAACGCTTACGCTGGGTGGTGCTGGCGTCCTGGATTTTGTTGAGCGTGGTGCTGTTGCCGCTTGGCCAGCGCGGCTTCGCCATGGACGTCACTGCCAATTTAGGTTATTCCGTCAGCTACCTGAGCATAGTGACCAATGCTTTTGTCCTGGAGTTTCTCGCTGGCGCGGCGATTTGCCTGCTCTATCAGTCGCCTTGGATCGTCATCCCTAACCGGGCCTTGGCTTACCACCTCATCTGGCTGAGCACCAGTTTCGCCGCCTGGTCGATCTTCAGCGGTTACGGCGGAATGCATGGTCCGGGCAAGTGGGGCTTGCCGCTGATGCTGATGGTACTGGTGTTGGCCATCGCCAGCAAGACGGTCGAGATCGTCATACCGCGTGTGCTGATGTGGTTGGGATCTATTTCATTTTCGCTCTACATGACCCATCTGATTGCGCAGTTCTATGTGACACGCTGGATGCTCCGTTTTGACGCCGAACCTTATATACATAGCTGGGGTTTTATGTTTGTTTCGACGGCGCTGGCCATTTCGCTGGCGGCATTGTCGCATCGCTACCTGGAGCAGGGTTTGTCGAACCTGGTGCGTGACGCGCTACTCGGTATTCTCCGTAGGCGCCGTGCCGGCGCCGCGCTCGCGCCGGCAGACACGGTGCTTGGCGCCGACCGGGTGGTGCGCGTCGCCGCATCGCCGTCTGGCCTGATTTTTTAAACTTTTTGATTTTTCCATACTACGGCTGCCTCATGAAATTAGAACAACTGCCATTAGACGGGAGTGTGCCGACCGGCCAAGCGCTGACTACCCATCCGGCCTATCGGCCCGATATCGACGGACTGCGTGCGCTGGCGGTGCTGGCCGTCGTCATATTTCACGCATTTCCGCGTTATTTGCCTGGTGGCTTTATCGGCGTCGATATTTTTTTCGTTATCTCGGGTTTCTTGATCGGCGGTATTTTGATTGCCAGTCTGCAGCAGGGTAGTTTCAGCTTTGCCGATTTTTATGCGCGCCGGATACGCCGCATTTTCCCGGCGCTGAGCGTGGTATTGCTTTCTTGCGTGGTGTTCGGCTGGTTTGCCCTTTTTCCAGACGAGTACAAAATGATGGGCAAGCATACCGCCGGCGGCGCCGGCTTCATTTCCAATTTTTTCTTGTGGAATGAGGTGGGGTATTTCGATACGGCGGCGGAAACCAAGCCGCTGTTGCATCTGTGGTCGCTGGGCATAGAGGAGCAGTTTTATATCGTGTGGCCCATCCTGTTGATGCTGGCGTGGAAGTGGCGCTACAGTATGGTGAAGCTGGCGCTGCTCATCGTCGCCCTCTCGTTTCTGACCAACGTCGGCGGCTTGCATCAGTTCCCCAGCGCCACCTTCTACTCCCCGCTGAGTCGGGTATGGGAGCTGCTGATGGGGTCTGTGCTGGCCTACCTCAGCGTCAACAAGATCAGTCTCTTTGCCGGTGCGCATCGCGCGACCGGGCCGCTAGGTGGCAGCGAACAGCGCCTGGACTGGCAGAGTGCCAGCGCGCGCAACTGCCTGTCCGCCTTGGGCCTGGCCCTGATCGGCCTGGCGTTGGTGTTGGTGCAACAAAGCCAGCCGTTTCCCGGCTGGTGGGCATTGTTGCCTGTCGGCGGTGCCTGGCTGCTGATCGCCGCCGGCCCGCAGGCGTGGTGCAACCGTGTCTTGTTATCGAGCCGGCCGATGGTCGCGCTGGGTTTGATCAGTTACCCTCTATACCTCTGGCATTGGCCCTTGCTGTCGTTTGCCCACATCGTCGAATCCGGCATTCCGGTCGCCAGTATCCGCGCCGGCGCCGTATTGGCCGCGCTGGTGCTGGCCGTACTCACGTGGTGGCTGGTGGAGCGTCCGCTGCGCGGCCCTGCTCACGGAAAAGCCAAAGTCGTGGTGCTGTCGTGCCTGATGCTGGCCTTGGGCGTCGGCGGCGGCGTCATTTATCACCAGGATGGCTGGCCCAGTCGCTCTAGCGTGTTGCTCAGCGCGGAGCAGCAAAAGGCACTGATCCTGGTCGAGGACGTGGCCAATGCCAAGGCTTGCAAGGCGCGTTATGGCTTCGCCAGCTTGTACGAGTATTGCCTGCTCGACGATGTGCACAAGGATCCGACCGTCGTGTTGATAGGCGATAGCCATGCCTATCATCTCGTGGCCGGTCTGACCGGATATTACCGCAGTCAGGGCGAGAACCTGTGGATGCTCGGCACGCGGGTACCGTTCTTCGGCGTGCCGACCGGCGAGGACCCATATCAAAAGGCGACGCCGATGATGATGGACCTGGCGCTGAACACGCCGAGTGTCAAGACCGTCATTATTTCGACCGCGCTGAAGCTGCAGACCGAAAACGACGACGGCAGGAAGATGGTGCAGGCCCTGCGCGAGACGCTGCGGCGGTTTCTCGCCAGCGGCCGTACGGTGATCTTTGTCAATGATACGCCGATGCTCGATTTTGAGCCGCGGGCCTGCATCCGTCGTGCCGGTGTCGCCACTTCCCAGACCCGCAGCGATTGTTCGCTGCCGCGCGCGCAATTCGATCGCAATGTGGCGCAACACAACGCGGCGCTTCAGGCCTTGTTGCGTGAGTTTCCTGCCGTACAACTATTTGACGCCGCGGCGCAATTATGCGACGCCCAGCGCTGCCATGTCATGCTGGGCGATAAATTGATGTACCGCGACACCCAGCATCTGAGCTACGACGGCGATCTGTACATGGGGCAGAAGTTTGCCGCGCAGCGCGCCGCCGCCAAGGCCGCCCGTTAGCCGCGGCGTGCAGCGGAAGCGGCCGCCATGGCCGCCGTCGTCCCATGCCCGTGGGCGTGTTGCACAGATAATATAACGTCGCGGCTGACCGCCCCGGCATCCCGCAGTCCGGATGCCGGTCAAGCCGCACGGGACGCGCTCGCCGGCGGTCCCGCCCTTTGCTTTGGAAAGTTAGCGCTTCATGGTATTCGATTCTGTTGCACCACGTTTACGGCCATTCCTGCGGGCCTGCGCATTGCCGCTGGCCTTGCTGCTCGTTTTCTTGTATCTGGTCTGGCGCAGCAAGGGGGCCTATCCCGCTGTGTTCGCCGACGAGTGGCTCTACAGCAGCCAGGCCCGGCTGTTACCGTTCAAGGACGCCACTCTGCCGTCCTATTTATATTTGGGCGTCTTCCATCTGACCAGCGCCTGTGGCGCCGGCTTTCTCGATTGCGCCCGCCTGTTCAATAGCGCTTTCCTGATGCTGGCGGCCCCCTTTCTGTACCAGATCGCCAGATTGGTCAGCAGCAAACCGGTGGCCGGCGCGCTGGTGTTGCTGTCGCTGCTGGCCCCGGTCAATTCCTATACCAGCTATTTTATGCCCGAGGCCATGTATTACTGCGGCTTCGCGATCTTTTCATGGGCGGTGCTGACATTGCGCGATGGCGCGCCGTGGCGCTACGGGCTGCTGTGCGGCAGCGTGTTGGGTTTGATGAGCTTGGTCAAAATCCACGCCTTGTTCCTGCTGCCGGCGCTGTTGGCCTTCATGTTGTATTTGTGCGGCGGCGCGGCGCCGGCGCGCCGCTGGCGCGCGCTGGCCAGCATGAGCGTGTGCGCGGTGCTGGCCATGGTGCTCACCAAATCGGCGCTGGCCTATCTGATCGCCGGTCCCGACGGCCTGAATTTCCTGGGCAGCTTCTACGGCGGCCATGCGCGCAACAGCGGTGGCAGCGCGGCGATGCTGCTCAAACTGGTCGGCCCCGCCCTGGTCAGCCTGCGCGGCCATCTGCTGGCCCTGCTGCTCTTGTTCGCCGTGCCCATCGCGGGCATCGTGTTGAACCGCCTGCAACCGCGCGCCGTCGCCGAGGCCGGCGCGCGCGGCCGGGATCTGGCCGCCATCGAGGTGTATGCCTTGCTGATGCTGGGTGCCGCCGTGGTGATGACGGTGGCCTTTACCGCGTCGGTCGCCGATGCCGGTCCCGACGAGCTGATGCGTTTGCACTTGCGCTACTACGATTTCGTTTTCCCCCTGTTGCTGATCGGCGCTGCCGCGCCGCTCGGCATGCCGCCACGCCGGGCCGGCTGGCTCAACCGGTTGCTCGGCCTGCCGCTGGCGGTCCTGCTGTTGTGGGCATGTTGGCTGATCGCCCCCTATCATCCGTCGCTGATCGACGGCCCGGAATTGGCGGCGTTGGGGCAGAGCCCGGCTGTCTTGGCTGGCCTGACCGGATTGGAGCTGCTGATTTTGCTGGTCTGGATAGTCGACCGGCGCCGGGCCGCCGGTTTGCTGTTATTTTTGCTGATGCCTTTGCATATCGTCGCGTTCGAAGTACTGATGCACAGTCGCCTGTCGGCGATGCGCGTGCCGAACAGCTACGACAGCGCCGGCATGATGGCGCACCAGTCCATTCCGCCAGCCGAGCGGGGCAGCGTAACGGTGGCGGGCGAAGGCGCGGGGCTGACGCGGGCCCTGTTTCAAATTGATCATGCGGCGGCGCAGCAACTGGATCTGGTGCCCAATGCGGCGCTGGACCATAGTCAGATTCCAGCCCATCAGCGCTGGCTGCTGGTCGTCGGGGAGCATGCCCTGCCGGCCGACATGCCGGTATTCCGGCAAACGCCGCAATACCGCTTGCTGCGCCTGCAGCCACTGCCGCCGCCGCAAACGGTGCTCGATTTCGACCGGCCGCGGGATAGCGCTGTGCTGATCGACTCGAGCGGGCTGGCCGCGCCGGAAGCGTGGGGAAGCTGGTCGACCGGGCCGCAGCTGCGGCTGCAGTTCAAGCAGGCCTTGCCGCAGGCCTTGAATGTCTTTTTGCGGGCCAGGGCGTTTGGACCGAATACCGAGCGCGACTTTGTGATAAGCGTCGGTGGCCAGCGCCGCTCGTTCCGTCTGTCCGCCACGGTCCAGGACCGGGTGTTCCAATTCCAGACCGATGGCCGGCAGCGGCAATTGACGATAGAGGTGCCCAGCCCGACGGCGCCGCGTAGCATCGGACTGGGCGACGATGAGCGCCTTCTGGGTCTGGGGCTGGTCCAGCTGAGCTTGGGGGACGGCGGGCGCTGAAGGCGGCGTCAGCGGAAAATCCAGTAACGGCCCAGTAAATAGCCGTTGACCGCCACCACCGGCAACGACAGCAGTTTTCCGGGCAGGGCCAGGCCGCACAGCGTCAGCGACAAGGTGACCAGGCCGAGCGTGATCCCATAGTTGAGCGCGACCAGGCAGAGGAAGCGCCCCAGGCTGGCGCCGCTGGTCAGCTTGCCGAAGGTGACTTTGGCATGGAACAGATAATTGAGCACCAGCCCGGCGAGGAAGCCGGCGCTGGCCGCCGGCACGGCCGCCACCTGCCGCGCCAGCAGCAATTGCATCAGCCCGATGTCGATCACGGCGCACAGCACGCCGCCCGCCACATACACGAGAAACTGCGGCTGTAATAAGACGGCCAGGCGCTTCATGGTGTACGCAACAGCTTGCGGTGGATGGCGCGCCGCGGCACGGCGGCGATATCGTAGGCGAGGAAGGCCAGCACCAGCTGCAAGCCCATCAGCACAGGCAGGGCCGCCAGCATCACCGTACCGGCCGGGGTGGCGGTGCCGGCGCGGGCCGAGCCGAGCCAGTGCCAGCCGCCATAGCCGCCACCCAGTGCCAGCAACAGCAGGCCCAGCGGCAGTTCGATCGAGGCCAGCGACATATTGCGCAAATAATAGTTATAGAACAGGCGCTTGAAGAAGTTGCGCGCGTGCTTGGCGGCGAACTCGGTGACGATGCGGGAAATTTTCAGGTTGCTGACCTCGTCGCCATAGCTGGCGTCCATCGGCACGTCGACGACGACGGCGCGCAAGGTATTCAAGCGGAACAGCATGTCTGTTTCAAAGAAATAGCGCTGGCTGATCTTGTGAAACGGCAGGTGCCGCGCGGCATCGGCGTGGATGGCGGTAAAGCCGTTGGTGGGATCGAACAAATCCCAGTAACCGGAAGACACCTTGGTCAGCAAGGACAAGGCGGCGTTGCCGAACAGACGCAGCGGCGGCATCTGGCGGATCTGCTCCAGATTGAAGAAACGGTTGCCCTTGGTGTAGTCGGCCTCGCCATCGACTATCGGCCCGACGAAGTCCGGGATCAGGCTGGGGTCCATCTGGCCATCGCCATCGACCTTGACGATCACGGCCATGCCGTCGGCGATGGCCGCCTGATAGCCGCTCATCACGGCCCCGCCGACACCGCGGTTGACCGGATGCGTGATCACCACCACCCGCGGGTCGGTGCAATGGCTGCTGACATAGGCGCCCGAAGCATCCGGGCATTGGTCGTCGACGACGTAGATGCGCTGCACTTCGGGACCGATACCGGCGATCACGCCGAGGATGTGGCGGGTCACTTTATAGCTGGGTATGACGACGGCGATGCGGGTAGTTGGGTTCATGGTGAAAGCGGAAAGAGGTTGGCGGGAGGCACCGTTGGCCGGAGCATGCGCGTTTCGGCCGGCGCGTCCGGGAACAGCAGCGCCGTCAGCCGGGCGATGTTCTGCGACCAGGTCAGCCACGGCATGCCCGTCGAGGCCGGCGCTTGGCCGGCCGCCCGCAGGGCCAGCCACTGCCGCACCGAGGCCGCCAGCGCCGTGCCGTCGCTGCCGTCGAAATAGTGGGCGTGCTCGCCCGCCACTTCGCGGAACACCGCGATGTCGCGCGCGATCACCGGCAGGCCGTGGCGCGCCGCCTCGATCAGCGGCAGGCCGAAGCCTTCGCCCTCGCTCGGCACCAGCAGGCAGGCGCAGGCGCCGTACACCTGTTCCAGATATTCATCGCTGATGCCGGGCAGCCAGTGCAGACGCCGGCCCAGTTCCGCATGCCCGCGCAGGCGCGCGATGATGGCCGGGATGGTGCGCCGCTGCGCGTCGGGCAGGCCGCGCCAGCCTTCGCCGCCGACCACCACCAGGCGCACGTCGGCGCCCTCGGTCCACAGCTGCTCGAAGGCGTCGAGCGCCTGCCAGTGGCCCTTGCGCGGCTCGATGGTGCCGACCATCACGAAGCTGGGCGCGTCGCGCAGGTCGGCCAGCACGGCGGCGGCGTCCTCGGCCAGGCCGCTGCTGGGCGCGGAGGCGTCGATGTCGGCGCCGTGGTGCAGCACCGCCAGTTGCGGCAGCGGGCGCTCGGGCGCGTCGCGGCGCAGCCAGTCGGCCAGCTCGTCGGCGACGGCGGCGCTGATGCAGATCAGGCGGTCGGCGTGGCCGGCGACGGTGCGCAGCCAGCCCTCGAACACGTCGCCCGACTGCGGCGGGAAGAATTCCGGCCGCAGCACCGGCAGCAGGTCGTGCACCAGGAAGTTGACGCTCACGCCGGCCTCGCGCCAGCGCGTGTACAGGCCGGCCCGGGCGGCCTCGTTGACGGGGCCGGGGAAGAAGTCGGGGCTGTAGAACACGTCGCCGGCCGTCACCCGCACCGCGTCGTCGATGATGTTTTCGCTGCTGGTGCCGGCCAGCGCGTGCTCGTAGCGGTGGGCGTAGCGGTAGTGCCAGTGGCCGCCCTCGTCGGTCAGATAGACCGGATGCACGCGGTAGGCCGTGCTGGCGCCGGCCAGCAATTCGGTCAGCTGGGCGCGCACCACGCGCTGGATGCCGGTGCGCAAATCCTCGCGCGCCACGGCCGACACGTCGACCAGCAATTGCGGCGCCAGCGGTCCGGCCGTATAGCGGGCCTGGACCTTGCCGTGCACGGTGACGTCGATCAGCTGGGCCGCGCTTTGCTGCCAGGTCAGCCACGGCATGCCGTCCGAGGCCGGCGCCTGGCCGGCCTGGTGCAGCGCCAGCCAGGCGCTGATGGCGTCGGCCAGCGCGGCCGCTTCCAGGCCGTCGAAATAATAGGCGTGCTCGCCGGCCACCTCGCGGAACACCGGCAGGTCGCGGGCGATGATCGGCAGGCCGTGCTGGGCCGCCTCGATCAGCGGCAGGCCGAAGCCCTCGCCCTCCGAGGCCGCCAGCAGCGCCGCGCTGGACTGGTACAACTGCAGCAGCATCTGGTCGGACACGCCGGCCAGCCAGAACAAACGGCGTTCGCGCTGCGGGTGCTGTTCCAGCTTGCGCGCCAGGGCGTCGACCAGCCAGCCGTTCTTGCCGACGATGACCAGGTTCAGCGCCACGCCGCGCTGCCACAGCAGTTCGCAGGCCGCCAGCGCCTGCGCCTGGCCCTTGCGCGGCTCCAGCGTGCCGACCATCAGCAGCGTCGGTGCGCCGCGCAGCGCGTGCATCACGTGGGCGGCGTTGGCCGGCATGCCGCTGCTCGGCGCGCTGGCGTTGATGTCGGCGCCGAGGTGGAAGTGGCCCAGCTGCAGCGGCGTCACGCGCCGGTTCGGCCGGCTCGCCAGCCATTCGGCCAGCTGGTCCGAAACGGCGCGCGAGATGGACACCACGCCGTCGGCCACCAGCGTGACGGTGTTCAGGTAGTCGTTGTAATACTTCAGCGCGCCGTAAGGGAAATCGCCGGGCCGCTGCAGCACCAGCAAGTCGTAGAGCACGAACCAGATGGCCACGCCGCGGCGGCGCATGCGCAGCAACTGGGCCTGGTTCTGGGTGGTGACGTTGGTGGCCAGGTCGAGTCCGATAAACAGGTCGCCGTTGCGCACTTCGATAGGCGCGTCCTCCAGTTGCGGCGCCGGCCCGCCCAGCATGGCGCAGGTGAAGGTGCGCGCGTAGCGGTAGCTGAGATTGGCGCCGACGCTGTACACCGGCTCGATGCGGTAGCCGGCCGGCGGCGCCTCGATCAGCGCCAGCACGATGCTGCGCACCACGCGCTGGATGCCGGTCTTGTAGTCGCCCTGGATCAGCGCCGAGATATCGACCAGCAGCTGGCGCGGCGTCGACGCCGGCCGGTTGGCGGCGATCGCGCCGGCGGCGGCGATCAGCGCCGGCTCGCCGGGCGGCGCGGCGTCGATGCCGGCCAGGCCGGCCAGCAGCGCGCGGTACTGCGCGCCGACGCTGTGGCGGGCGAAATGCTCGAGCGCGTCGCGGTACTGGCGGCCGGCGGCGGCCGGCGCATGGTGGATGCGCACGTGCTCGCGGCCGGCCTCGGCCAGCGCCGCGCGGCGCGCCGGCTGGCCGTGCAGCTCGGCCAGCGCGGCGCTCAGCTCGGCGTCGTCGAACTGGTCGGGCAGCTTGATCAAGGTGTGGTCGGGCAGCGTGGCGGCGGCGCCGTGGGCGTTGATGATGGTCGGCACGCCGTGCACCAGGCAGTCGAGCACCGAGCCCGAGGTTTCGCCGCGGGTCTTGGTGCGCAGCTGGACGGCGGCGTCGCTGGCGGCCAGATAGCACTGGTAGTCGGCGGCGCTGGCGAAACCGGTGATGTGGATGCGCGCGGCGGCCTCGCTGGCGGCGATCTGGCGCAGCAGTTCCTGGCCGTAGGGACCGGCGTCGTTTTCACCGACGAACACCAGCCGGCAGCGCGGATCGCGCACCAGCGGCGAGGCCAGGAAGGCGCTCAGCAAACGCTGGTTCAGCTTGGTGGTGCCGAGCACCCCGAAGCTGGTCACCAGGAAGCTGTCGTCGGCCAGGCCGAGCGCGGCGCGCGCCTCGCTGCGGCGCTGCGCCGGCGTGCGGCTGTCCGGCTGGCCGCGCAGGTGCGGCAGCACGCGCCAGGCATCGGCGCTGCCGGGGCCGTACCATTGCTCGGCCAGCTGGCGCGAAAAATCGGAATGGACGATGATGCCGACGGCATGGTCGAGCACCGCCTTGTTGCACGGGTAGGTCCAGATCGCCCGGTCGCGCCCGCTCACGGCGTTCAGCCGCAGCCCGGTGTAGCCGTGCGATTCGTACAGCGCCTGCAGGAAGGCCTGCGGCTGCACGCCGTCGCGCTCCATATTGTCGATCACGCCGCTGAGGAAGAAGTCGTGCAGCACCACCACGCCGGGACGCCGCTTGAGCAGCTCGAACATATACTGGTGCGCGTTGGAGTTGCCGAAGTGGTAGAGCACATGGGCGTAGCTGTCGGCATGCTGCTCGAAGTAGTCGGGCGTGCGCAGCGGCCAGCGCGCCGTCAGCGCTGGGTCGGGCACCTGGCCGGCGCCGGTGACCAGTTCGATCTCGTAGTAGGGATCGAGCTCGGCGATCACCTCGGCGCTGTAGTCGGCGATGCCGGAATGCTCCGGCGGCAGCGGCGAGATATACGCCAGTCGCGGCTTGCCGGCCGCCGGCGTCGGCGCCGGCCGGGCCGCCAGCGCCTGCTCGAAGGCCCGCCACAGCAGGGCGGCGTCGGCGTCGGCGTCGGCCGTGCCGGCCAGCGGCGGCAGGTCGGCCAGCGCCTGGGCGCTGGCGGCGTCGCCGCTGAGCACAACGGCGGCGTGGCGCATCAACCACTGCTGGTGCAGCGCCAGCGCGCCCTGCGGCGCCTCGGCGTAGTCGACGCTGTAAGCGAGCAGCACGCCGTCCGGGCCTTTGCCGCAGATGGTCTCGTGCAGCGGCCGGTCGAACAGCCCCGGCGCCAGCACCACGTCGGCCTGCTGCATGGCGAAGAAGGCGTCGCGTATCAGTTCGGCGGCCGGCTGCTGCCACGGCGTGCCGCCGGCCGGCGTCAGGTAGCTGACGATGCGTTCCGGCGCCAGCAGCCCGGCGAAGGCGGCCCGCAGCGCGTCGGCCGCGTCCGGATAGCGCTCGGCCAGGGCGATGACGACGGTGTGGTCGCCAGCGCCGCGCACCAGCGCCTGGGCCAGCGCCAGCACGGCCTGGGGATCGGCCGCAGCGCCGTTTTGGCAAGATTGGAGATCGATGACGAGACGCATGGTTATTCGCTAGTAGAAGGTGGGATACGCTGCAGGTCGGCCAGCACGCGGCGGGTCGACAGCGGCAGTTCGCTCAGCGCCGGCGGCACCGCCGGCAGCGCGTTGGCGGCGGCGGGGCCTTGTTTGACGACGGCCAGCAGGCGCCGGAAGCGCGCGTCCAGCGCCGGGAAACGCAGCAGCACGGGCAGCAGCGTGCGCCGCAGCGCGGCACTGGTGGACAGGCGCCGGTAGGCGCGGCGCGCCAGGCCGTGGACGTGCTGGCGCGCCTGGTTTAACAGGCTGTGTTCACCGCGCCGTGTCAGCAGGCGCAGCGGGGCGGTCAGGCGCCACGAGTTGCTGGCGCGGATGGCCAGCAATTCCTGCTCCATCCCGCGCGCCCAGGCATCGTTGGCGTGCAGGCGGCTGTCGAGCGCGGCGATCTGTTCGTCGCGCGCGCGCAAGCCCGTTGCGAGCTCGCGCGCCTGTTCCCGGCTGAGGCGCAGTTGTTCTTCCAGCGCCGTGCCGCGCAGCAGGCCGGACTGCACCTCGTACTCCAGCGCGCCCGCGCGCCGCTCGCCCTGTTCGATGGCATCGGCGACGGCCAGCGTCAACTCGGCGTTGTGTTGTTCGACGCGCTGTATCGCCCGCGCCAGTTCGGCGGCTTGCTGTTGGCTGCTCAGCACAGCCTGCTCCAGCTCGGCGCTGCGGGCGCCCTGCTCCTGGGCGATGGCCCACGCGCGTTCGGCCTGCTGTTCCAGCTCGGCGCCGCGCTGGCGGCCTTGCTCGGCCTGTTCGCGCTGGGCGGTCCAGGCCTTGTCCAGGTGGTGGCTGAGGTAATCGTCGAACACATTCGGCTGCTGCGCCAGCAGCGCGCCGCGTTCGGCGTGCTCGGCCGCCACGTAATAGCGGTTCAGGCCGTCGAACCAGACGAACTGGTAGGCTTGTTGCGTCAGCAGCGCCTCCCATAGCTGGTGGTTGCTGTCGCGGCTGTTGGGCATGATGGCCTCGACCACCACGATCCACGGCCGGCAGGCGGCGAAGTCCATGCCGCGCAGGACATCGCCCTCGAAGCCCTCGACGTCGATCTTGAGGAAGTGCACCTCGCCGCGCACATGGTCGCGGCAGATGCCGGCCAGCGTGCGCAGCGGCACCCGGTGCTCGACCACGTCATGGCCGTGGGCGCGGTGCGCGTCGGCCACCGCCTGGTCGGTCGAGGCCCAGCCGTTGACGGCCGGGATGTCGAACAGCGTGATCTCGCCGTCGGCGGCGCCGGCCGCCAGGTTCAGGTTGATGTCGCGCGGGCGCTGCTGCAGGAAGGCGTCGCGGTAGGACGGCATCGGCTCGATATTGATGCCGGACCAGCCGCGGTCGTAAAAGGCCTTGGTGACGGAATGCAGTTCCGGATCGTTGGCGCCGACGTCGATGTAGCGGCCGCCGTCGATATCCTTCAGGGCGCGCCACAGCAGCACGTCTTCATGGTTTTGGGCGTAGGAGAGAAAGCTCATGGTGGGCGGTCAGGGTGGGGGCCGGCGTCAGGCCAGCGTGGCGGCGTCGGCTTGCGCGGCCAGTGCGGCGGCCAGCGACGGTTTGTCGTAGATCAGCAGGGCGATCGCGGCCTGCGCCAGCAGGTCGCGCCGGCCCAGCGCGTGCGCGCGTTTGAAGAAGATGGCGTCGCCCCAGCCGAGGCGGTCGCGGGCGCTGGCGTCGGCGCCGCCTTCGTAGGCGTAGCGGCAACTGGTGTGGAAGTCGAGGAAGTCGAAGCCCTGCGCCCGCAGCAGCTGTTCGATGTCCGAGAACAGGCCCTGGCCGGCATAGATTTCGGCGAACGACACTTCGCAGTGGACCACATTGGTGCGCGCCAGCACGGCGCCGGCATGGCGCAGCGCCGGCAATTCGAAGCCCTGGATGTCGAGCTTGAGGAAGTCGACGCCGACGCCGTCGTCGAGCACGTCGTCGAGCCGGCTGGTGTCGACCGCCTCGGTGCGCTCGGTGCGCAGCTGGCTCAAATCGATCAGCTGGTCGGTCAGCGCGCGGTTGAATGGCAGCAGCGACGACGTCGCGTCCGGCGCGTTGATGTGGAAAGTGTGGCGCTGGCCGTCGCCGATGAAATGCGGATACAGGCGCACGCTGCCGGCGCCGTCGTGGCGGGCGCGTTCGCTGAGCTTGTCTTCCAGCGGTTCGAAGCCGATCACGTCCACGCGCAAGCCGTGCTCGGTCAGCGCCGCGTAGACGTGGGCCTCGTCGGCCAGCATCTGGGCGCCGACGTCGACGATGCGCAGCGCCTGCTGGCCGAAGGCGGCGCGGCAGCGTTCGGCCAGTCGTGCGCTGGCAACGGCGCCGGCCTGGCGCCGTTGCGCGTTGCGGCGGTATTCCTCGCTGTCGACGATGGCCGCCGTCAGCGTGGCCAGGTCGGCGCCGGCGGCCAGCGCGCCGCACCAGTGGTGCAGGCCGGCGGCGTCGGCTTCGCGGCCCAGCAGGCCCTGGTACAGCGTGCGCACCAGCTGCGCGTGTTGCGCGGCGGCGGGAAGGGGAGTAAGCGTCTCTGGCATGGTGTGATGGTTCCTGGTTGGCGGGCGGCGCGCTGCCGCCCGCGGTTGCTTACAGTTTTTCGATGTCCAGCCGCGGCGCCAGGTTGACCAGGCCGGACCAGGTGATGCCCTCGTTGTCCGGCAAGACCACGAAGGTGCTCACTTCGTGCAGATAATTGACCACCTCGCGGAAGCTGCCCTCGTCGTAGCCGCCGTTGCCGAGGCCGACGGTGAGCGTGTACTCGTCCGGCGCCAGCGTCAGCGCGAAGCTGAAGCTGGCCGACAGCAGGCCGCCGGCGGCGACCGGGCCGGGCTGCTCGTGCATGCAATAGGTGTTGGTCTCGAACAGCACCACGCCGTAGCGGTTGCGGATCTTGAAGCCGACATGCGGATCGTCGAGCGGCCGGCGCACGCGGTAGTCGATGCGCAGCTGCACCGCCTGGTCGGCGATCAGGCTGGCCTGCGGCGTGCCGTCGGCCTGCAGGAAGGCCACGCTGAGGCAGTCGGCGCCGTCGGTGCTGATGCTGCCTTCGCTGCCGCCGAGCGCGACGGCGTCGCGCCAGCGTTCGGCGTCGGCCGCGCCGAGGCGGGCCGGGGCCTGGTCGTGGCGGCTCAGCAGGTCGGCCTGGTACAGGTCGGCCGCCGCCTTGGGCGTGCCGTCGAAGGCCAGCGCGCCCTGCTTGATATACAGCGCGCGGTTGCAGATGTTCATCACCGTGCCCATGCTGTGCGAGACGAACAGCAAGGTGGTGCCGGCCGCCGTGTAGCCGCGGATGCGGTCGAAGCATTTTTGCTGGAAGAACACGTCGCCCACGGCCAGCGCCTCGTCGACGATGAGGATGTCGGGCCGCACGCAGGTGGCCACGCTGAACGCCAGCCGCATCTGCATGCCGCTGGAATACACCCGCACCGGCTGTTCGATGTAGTCGCCGATCTCGGCGAACGCTTCGATGTCGGCCATCAGCGCGTCGATCTCGGTCACCGACAGGCCGTTCAGCTGGCCGGCCATATACACGTTCTGGCGGCCGGTGAAATCGGGATGGAAACCCATGCCCAATTCCAGCAGCGCGGCCACGCGGCCGCCCACGCTGACGCTGCCGCTGCTGGCCTGGGTGGTGCCGGTGATCAGCTTGAGCAGCGTGCTCTTGCCGGCGCCGTTGACGCCGATCAGGCCGACCGCCTCGCCGGCGGCGACGTGGAAATTAATGTCGCTCAAAATCCATTTCAGCTGGTGCCGCGGGCCGCGCATCGGCAGCAGCCATTCGGCCAGCCGCGACCAGCGCGTCGGATACTGTTTATAGGCCTTGCCCAATTGCTTGACTGTAATCGCGCCCATCAGAGTTCATCCACCATTTCGCCCGCCCGTTTGCGGAATAATTTCAAGCCGAGCAGGCACAGCAGCACGGTCCACAGCAGCGTCGGCAGCAGGCTGTCCCACTGCGGCGCCTGGCCCTGGACCAGGATCGTCTGGTAGCTCTGGATCAGCGCCGCCATCGGGTTCCAGCCCATCAGCTGGCGCACTCCCGGCGGCAGGATGGTGACCGGATAGACGACCGGCGTGAACCAGAACCAGAATTGCAGCAGGATGGTGAAGAACTGACCGACGTCGCGGAAGAACACGTTCAGCACCCCCAGCACCATGCCCAGGCCGATCGCGAACAGCACTTGCAGCAGCAGCACCGGCAGCAGGTCGAAAAACACCCAGCCGGGGAACTGGCCGGCGCCGACCAGGAACACCACGAACAGCGTGAAGATGATGGCGAAATTGATGGCGGCATTGCAGACCACGATGACCGGCAGGCAAATGCGCGGGAAATTGATTTTTTTGATCAGGTTGGCCTGCTCCAGGAACATCGTCTGGCCCCGCGTGACGATGTCCGAAAACAGGCCCCAGGTCAGGATGCCGGCGCACAGGTAGATGCTGTAACCGAATTCGGTGTTATCGCCCGGCAGCTTGTTGTGCATCACCTGGGAAAAGATGACCGTGTAGACCACGATCAGCGCCAGCGGGCTGAGCACGGTCCAGGCGGCGCCCAGCAGGGAGTTGCGGTATTTGGACTGGAATTCGCGCTTGACGCTGCCGCTGACGAAGCCGCGGTAAGACCACAGTGCCTTGAGCATCAGGGCCGGCATCATGGGCGGCCTCGCGCCGGACGGCCGGGGACGGCCGGAAAAACTGGATTCATGTATGTGGGTGGCGCAGCCACGCGGCCAGGCTGTGCGGAAATGGATCGAGGCGGGATTATACCGTACCGACAGGCTTGCTACAAATGTAACAAATTATTACAGTGTGGGCCGGCAGCGACCGGCCTCAGGGTTGTACCAGTTTTTGCAAGGCGTCAGGATTCTTGATCAGCAGGCGGTGCGCCTCCTTTTCCACGATGCCTTGCTGGACCAGCATCAGCAACGCCCGTGTGACCGTTTCGCGGCTGGTGTTGATCATATTGGCGATATCCTGGTGGGTCGGCAGGTTTTCCACCACGGTGCCGTCGGGCTGCTTGGTCTGCATCAGCACCAGATAAGTGTAAATGCGCTTGGCCGTGTTGTTAATGCTGAGCAGGGCGCGGAATTCGGAATCGCGCTGGATCTTTTGCGCCAGGTATTGCAGCATCTGGCTGGCCACCGTCGGCGAATGGGAAAACAGGTGCATGGCGGTGGGTGCCGGCAGGAAGGCCACCAGGCCGTCGCTGGTGGCGACCACCGAGGCCGAGCGGGTGGTGTTGTTGATCAGCGCGATTTCGCCGAAGAAGTCGCCCGGCACCAGCATGCGCAGGCCGATCGCCCGGCCGTCTTCGGTGACATTGATCACTTGCAGCTGGCCGGCCAGCAGGAACAGCAAACCGTCGCCGCTGCCGCCCTTGTGCAGCACCACTTCGCGCTTGGCGAAGGTACGGATGCGGATATCGGCCTTGACCCGGATGATTTCCTCGTCGGTCAAGCCGGCCAGCAGCGGAATCTTGCGCAGGTGAACGTGGATATTTTGCTGCTGTTCGGCGGCCGGCGGCGGCGCCGGATGGTCAGCGGGGGAAGAGGGAATTGCACTCATCTGTATCTTTGCGGAACGAAAAAGTCGGTGCGTGAAATAAAAGCACGTTGTACGGCAGGGCGCCGGCAGTGGCGACACCTGGGCCATCGGCATGGATATCGTACCAGCAAAAGCGCCGTCCGGTGGGCAACTGTTGCCGGCGCGCGCAGGCGCTGCCGCCCGCAAACCAGGCCGGCGGCAATCGCGCTAGCGCCCCTGCCATTGCCAGCTCAGCTGCAGTTGTCGGTCATTGTACTGAAAGATGGAGATGTTCTCGGCGTTACGCACCTGGCGCAATTCCAGCTGCACGCTCTGGACGTCGTTCAGTTGCCAGATCATGGCCATGCGCCCCACCCGCGTGGTCTGGCGCCGCGCGATGTCGATCAGGCCGGGGGAATAGTCGCTGTCGCTGCGCCAGTTTTGCTCGCTGAAGCTGGCTTCGCCGATCAGCGGGCCGGCCAGCGCGCGCCGGCCCGTCACGCTGGCGTTCCAGCCGTGGCGGTCGCCGCCGGGGCGGTCGGACTGGGCATGGTCGAGCAGCCAGCCCAGGCTGGTGGTCAGCACGCTGTCGTGGCCGCGATAGTTGACTTGACCGCGCAGCTCGGAGGTGACGGCATCGAAATTACTCAATGTCATGAATTTATTGTGGCTGAACGCGGCCGTCAGCAACACATCGGTGTGTTCGGGCGGCAGCGGCGTGCCGATCTTGATCTGCCCCTGGGTCTGGCGCTGGTAATACTGGCCGCCCAGCGTGAACAGGCCGATGGTGGCGGTGGCGCTCGCGGCCCAGCGCCCCCAGCGCCACGGCGTTTCGACGCCGGTGAACAGCGAACTGCTGTTGTAGTGGGTCAGATGGTCGTTGCGGCGCTCCAGCAACTGCACGAAGCCGGTGGTGCCGTTGGTCGTCAGGTCGCGCGTGTAGTCGGCCCACAGCGCGCTGTACTGGTCATGCTTGGGCAGGAAGTCCGGCAGCAAAGGCAGGCTGATGATGGCGCCGTCGCTATCGACGTTCAGAAACGGATTGCTCGCGCCCTGGTTGACGTTCTGGTCGACGCCGCGCGCCAGCGTGACCGAATAGCTGCTTTGCGGATGCCATTCCGTGCAGCCCTTCTGGCGCGCCGCGTTGATCAGTTCGAGGATGCCGGGCGGCGGCGCAAAGCGTTTTTCGATCGCCTGGAACAGCCGTTCGGCCTCGTCGGCGTGGCCCAGGCTGCACTGGATCAGCGCCAGGTCCAGCCAGGCGCCGGCATGCAGCGGCTCCTGCTCGACGATGCTGCTGAGGGTGGCGCTGGCGTCGTTCTTGCGGCCCTCGGCGATCGATTGCAGCGCCTGCTGGTAAGGATCGGGCGGGGCCGGATCGGCGGCGCGGGCCGGCCCCGCCAGCTGGACCAGCGCCAACGGCGCCAACAGCCAGGCCGCGCGGCGCAGCGCGCTCACGCGGCCACCTCCAGCGGCGCCAGGGTGTACAGCTCGGTCGGCTTTTCCTTGCCGCGCAACAGGCGCGAGCCCAGCGCCAGGAACGAATGGCGGCTGGCGCGCTGCACCGTGCCCGGTCCGATGATGACGTCGTGCGGGAAATCGCGCGCCACCTGCTCCAGCCGGGACGCCGTGTTGACGCTGTCGCCGACGGCGGTGTAGATGCTGCGGAAGGAACTGCCGAAATCGCCCGCCATGGCGGCGCCGCTTTCGATGCCGATGCGCACCCGCAGCGGCGGCCGGCCGTTGCCCAGGCGGCTGGCGCTCAGTGCCTGCACCCGCTGCACGATGGCGCGCGCGGCGTCCAGCGCCAGGTCGGCGTGCTGGCGCTGCGGCAGCGGCGCGCCCCAGAACGCCACCAGGCCGTCGCCCGTGTATTTGTCCAGCGTGCCTTGCTGGGCGATGACGGGGCCGGTCAGGCAGTCGAGGAAGTCGCGCGTCAGCTGCGCCGCCTCGTCCAGCGGCAGCGCCTCGACCTGGGTGGTATAGCCTTCCATGTCGGCGATCAGCGTGGTCACGTCGAGCAGGCGCGGCGCCAGCGGATCGCGCAAGTCGGCCCGCAGCAATTGCTCGACCACTTCGCGCGCGACATACTGGCGCAGCGTGCCCAGCAGATGACGCGAACGGCTCTGGCTGGTCTGCCAGTGATAGGGCACGGCCACCGCCAGCAGGAACAGATTGCTGGCCAGCGGTCCCGTGGTGACCAGCGCGGGGGCGTGCGGCGCGACCAGATAGGCCAGCAGCAGCCAGCCGGCGCAGCTGGCGCCCAGCAAGGTCACGCTGGCGGCGGCGGTCAGGCGCGGGAAGGCGAACCAGGCGGCGTAGGCGGTGGCGGCGGTGAACAAACAGGCGATCCAGCGCCCCGGCCAGAGCGCGGGGCCGAGGCCGGCCTGCTGATCCAGCAGGCTGGACAACATGGTCGCCTGCACGCCCAGGCCGGGCCGGTCCGACGCCAGCGGCGTGGCGACCCGGTCGCCCAGGCTGAGCGAGGAGGAGCCGATCAGCACCAGCCTGCCGCTGGCGCTGGACGGTACGATCGCTTGCTGCAAGATGTCGGCGGCCGAGACCACCGTATAGGCGGACCAGTCGCGCCGCCAGGCCGGTCGTTGCACGCCGTTGCCGGCCAGTTGCAGGGGTTTGCCGCCGCTGCAGCAATCGAGCAGGGCCAGCGACAGGGCCGGATAGCCGCGGCCCTTATAGCGTGTCATCAGCGGCAGGCGGCGCAGGATGCCGTCGGGGTCGGGAATGTAGCCGATGTTACCCACATGGGATGCTTGCGCCAGACCGGCGTGGTTGGCGATATAGCCGCTGGCCGGCACGCCGACCGCGCCATGCAGCGTGGTGGCGCCGGCCAGTTGGCCGGCTTGCAGCGCTTCCGGCCGGTCCGGGTGAAAATAATCGAAAGCCTGGCCCAGCACCACCGGCGCGTGTTGGGCCAGCAGGGACAGCCGGGTGTCGCCGTCGCGGTCGGCAGCGTCGGGCAGCACGATGTCCAGCGCCACGCCGCGCGCGGCATAGGTGGTCAGCAATTGTTCGACCAGGTCGGCCAGGCGCGCGCGCGGCCAGGGCCAGGGCCCCAGCGCGGCGGTGCTGGCTTCGTCGATGTCCACCACCAGCACGCGCGGTTCCGGCGCGCTGCTGACGGCCAGGCGCAGGAAGCGGTCGCGCAGCCACTCATCGGCAAAAAAAGGCGCCGAGGGCGTGCTCAGCCATTGTGCGCCGACGCCCAGCAGTACCGCGAGCAAGGCGATGCCGATGGGAATCAGGGCAGGGCTGGGGAGGGCGTAACGACGAAAAGCCGAAAAAATCATGGAAAAGAGGCAGGGCGCGCGACCGTCTGTGGCATGGGATTGATATTTGTTCCTCGGAAAGCAAATATATGAACCGGCTAGTATAAACCGTTTGGCCGGCCTTGGGGCAGGGGGCTGGGGCCATTTGCTACAAAGTGTAAAGAGTCCGGCGGCGTCCAAACAGGGGAGTAAAATGTGACGTTCATCACGGAAATTTACCATGCTTTGCGGATAATAGCAGGAAAAAGGGGAATATCATGTTGCGTCATTTCATCATCGCTGCCGCAGTCCTGGCGGCCCAACTGGCGCAGGCCTCCGAAGCCGGGCGCGTGATTTTCGTCGCCGGCCAGGTGCAGGCGGCCGGTAAGGCGGTGCGCTTGGGCGACGCCGTGCCGGAGGGCGATCTGTTGCACACCGGCGCAGACGGCTATCTCTACGTGAAGACCATCGATGATGGCTTGTTCATCCTGCGCCCGAATACCGACGCCCGCATCGCAACTTATCAGGTTGATACCGCCGACCCATCGAATACCCACGTCAAGCTGGAGTTGCTAAAGGGAACCGCCCGTAGCCAGTCCGGCAAGGCGGTCAAGCTGGCGCGTCAAAACTTCCGCTTCAACACGCCGGTGGCCGCCATCGGCGTGCGCGGCACCGATTTCACCGTGTTCACCGATCAAAACACCACCCGGGTGGTGGTGATGTCGGGTGGCATCACCGTCAGCGGCTTCGGCGGCGGCTGTCGTCCGGAAGGCACCGGCCCCTGCGAGGGCGTGGCCAGCAAGGAATTGTCGGCGGCCCAGAAAGGTCAGTTGTTGCAGATCCAGCGCGGCGCCGCGCCACAGGTCATGCCTGGCAGCGCCTTGTCGCCGGATGTTGCCACGCCGCCCCGTCAGGATGAGCCGGCGGTCAAGGCTAGCGCCGCCAACACCACCAGCACCGCCGGCACGCCCACCATCCTGGCAGCCAGCGAGCCTAGTCTGGACGCGCAAAAAAGTGTAACTATTCAACAACATATCGCGGCCGGGCAGGCGGCGATCGATCAGCCGCCGGTGGTGACGACGCCGCCGGTTGAAACGGTGTCGCCACCGGTGGTGACGCCGCCTGTCGTCACGCCGCCCGTGGTGGTCGCCCCGCCGGTAGTGGTCGCGCCGCCTGTGGTGGTGGCCCCGCCGGTGGTGGTGCCGCCGCCGGTAGTGGTGGCGCCCGTGGTCCCGGACCGTACCATCATCTGGGGCC
>Ga0209848_1000172_pt1 | contig 32770 bp, 28 predicted proteins | sample OrgsoiDNA_201062_FD_185810 | JGI IMG/M metagenome (GOLD analysis project Ga0209848, IMG submission 185810) | Permafrost soil microbial communities from the Arctic, to analyse light accelerated degradation of dissolved organic matter (DOM) -... | ecosystem: Environmental > Terrestrial > Soil >...
CGAACGCATTACCGACTATCAGGATATGCGGGAAGCTGTCTGTCATTACGCGGTACGCGCCGCCGAAAAGCTGCGCGGCGAACATCAGTACTGCCGCTACGTTTCGGCGTTCGTCAAAACCAGCCCTCATGACCCCAACGTTCCCTATTACGGCAACTATGCCGGTATTAAACTATTGACACCAACGCAGGACAGCCGCGACATTCTTAACGCCGCCGTGCGCTGCCTCGAACAGATCTGGAAACCGGGCTACCGCTATCAGAAAGGCGGTGTCATGCTGGGTGACTTCTTCAGCCAGGGCGTGGCACAGCTCAATCTGTTTGACGACTATCAGCCGAAGAAGAACAGCGAACAGCTGATGGCTGCGCTGGATAAAATCCACAAAGATGGCGTCGGCAAAGTGTGGTTCGCCGGTCAGGGTATCCAGCGCGACTGGGCGATGAAGCGAGAAATGCTGTCACCGGCATATACGACAAGGTTCAGTGATTTGCTGCGGGTGAAGGGTTAACCTGGCGATCGCCAGGCTCATTCCCCCCCCCGATTGAGAGTCTTTAATGTATAAAAGTATAACTATGCTGATCCTTATTAAGGCCATAAAGAATACTCACATCCCCTCCGGTGCTATAACAATTCAAGGCGATTTGTGATGAATTGCCCCCGCGCTCTATGTTTTGATAAATAGCCGTCATATAGAATCCGAAATGGCAATTATGCCGCTGAGGGTCAATCACCTGGTCCACCTTGCCTGAAGATTTATTGACGGCCCTGACCTGACTTATTGAAATATCATCGCCGTTCATTTCATATACGCCAATAAAACTGTGTGTGGTCGTTTGCCCCCAAAAGGGAATGTCGATTGCGTTTTCAGTGTGGTGGGATACGGAGGTTTTATCTAATGACGCCGTCTTGTTTAACACGACGTTAAGCATGGCCTTTTTACTCTGCCACGTACCATGAAGGGCATCATCACCGTGAGTCAGTTTTAACGGGCACGCGCTGAGATCGTATTTTTTCCCCTCTACGATGTAGTCATCGTATTCTTTGTCGCTGTTGACCTCACAAAGCACCATGCCCACAGAGGTTTCTTTTCCATAGAGAGGGATTGGAGAGCGGTATTTATCGTAGTAATAACTGCCTTTGACGTTGGTCTGTGCGCCAAAGGTATAGGTTTGGAGAGAGACATGAACCGGATAGTTTCCAATGCTCCCGGTGTAGTTACTGATGACATACCAGCTCTCGGTGGCTGCGACCGCTGAACCCGATAAAATCGTGCACAGGCTTAATGATAAAACCCATTCTTTCAACATATTATATGTTTCTCATGTCGGAATTTTTCTCAGGAATTGCCCTTGGTTCGAGACAATCTCACTCAAGGTATCAACGGTGATTATTATGCTTTTTGGGGCGCGCCTCACGTTGCAGATACCCGAGGCATAACGACTCAAGCTGCGCGCAAAGTTGGGGGATCATCAAGGCGGGCGACTCCCCTTCCAACACCAAACGTATCGGGCCAACCAGCGCGCCCATTAACATAAAGGTGGTCAGGGAAAGATCGTCAAAATGTGCGTCGCAGGCCGTATTCAACATCGCTTCCAGCGCGGCGCGGCTGCGCGCGCCGATTTCACGAACGTAGCCGCGTGAGTCGAGCTCCAGGGCAACAGCATAGAGGGAGCGTGATTCTTCGAGGTTCTCGGTCTTGGCTTTTACAAATGCTGCCACCACGCCTTTCACCATCGTCGATAAATCCGCGTGATGCACAGAGGCTGCCGCACTTTCTGTCGAACTCACTACCCGCTCTAAATGCCGTTGCAGTACGGCAAAGAGCAGCGCCTGTTTTTGTGGATAGTACTGATAAAGGCTACCGACCGAGACACCGGCCCGCTCAGCTACCCGGATGGTGGTCAAACGCTGTAAACCTTCGGCCTGCAAAACCTGAATAGTCGCATCCAGAATCGCGTCCACGGTGGCCTGAGAACGTGCCTGCCGCGGCCGTTTGCGGGCCTCAAGCCCTTGTCCGTTATCTGTCTGCATATGCGAATTCCCAATACGAATAATTATTCGTATTCTACATGAACATCTCGCAGCTTGCTTAACCCCTACCTAAAAAAGGAATACATCCATGACTGAAGTAACGCGCGCAGGCACTTTTCAACTTGGCAGCAGGTCGGTTACCCGCATGGGCTACGGTGCAATGCAGCTGGCCGGCCCTCACGCTTTTGGCCCTGTGAAAGACCGCAACGCGGCCCTCTCCGTGCTGCGTGCTGCCGTCGAAAGGGGTATCACGCACATCGATACCAGCGATTTTTATGGCCCTCACGTCACCAATCAGCTGATCCGCGAGGCGCTCCATCCCTATTCTGACTCTCTCACTATCGTCACTAAGGTCGGCGCAAGCCGGGGGAACGATGCATCGTGGCACGTCGCCTCCACGGCTGCCGAACTGGAATCCGCCGTGCATGATAACCTGCGTAATCTTGGTGTCGATGTGCTGGACGTGGTGAACTTCCGTGTGATGTTCAACCTCGCAGCGCCATGCGAAGGTGATATCGAAGCGCCTTTGACAGCGCTTGCCCGGCTACAAGACAAAGGGTTGATTCGCCACATCGGGCTCAGCAATGTGACGGAAAAACAGATAGCCCAGGGACGTACGATCACCGACATTGTCTGTGTTCAGAACATGTTTAATCTTGCTTATCGCCACGATGATGCGCTGATTGATAGCCTGGCAAAGAAGGGGATCGCCTACGTCCCCTATTTTCCGCTCGGGGGGTTCTCTCCGTTACAGGCCGATGCTCTGAGCCACGCGGCAGAGCAATGCGGCGCAACCACGATACAGGTCGCCCTTGCCTGGTTGCTACAGCGCGCCCCGAACATCCTGCTGATACCCGGAACCTCATCAGTTGACCATCTGCAGCAAAACATCAACAGCGTGAACCTTCACCTGTCAGCGGAGGTTTTGTCAGCATTGGACAGTATCGGCTCTCCGAAAAAATAAGCGCCATGCGCGCTGCGTAACTCATCATAAGGATGCGTTGTCCACGCGCAGGCACTGGTGAACCCATATCGCGATGCGCGTTCCGTTCTCGGCGGCGCGGCACCGGACTCACAGCGCCAATGCATAAAATCAATGCAGAGATTGATCGAAAATCTTATACGTGACGGTGTCGTTGCGGATTCTGACCCGCAGGCCGTGGCGTGGCTTATCTACAGCAGCCTGGCAGAAGCCGCGTTTTGGATTGCAGACGGTGAAGATGGCAATATACGGTTGGCCCAAAGCTGCGCCGCTCTCGAACTGCTGCTTCGCGGCCTGCTGGTCAAACAAGAATACGGCGCCTGAGCGCTGATGGATTACGCAAAGAAAATGATGAAAGGAGAAAATAATGACATTTGGGATCCGTCGTTCCAGACCGGATGAGGGAGATGCGCTGGTCGCCATCTGGGCGCGTTCAGTCGATGCCACCCATGATTTTTTATCATCGGCAGACCGGCAGGAAATTGAACACCAGGTGCGCGAATTTATCCCTGCCGCGCCGTTGTGGGTGGCCGTCGCCCCTGAAGGCAGGCCTGTGGCCTTTATGTTATTGTCCGAACACCATCTGGAAGCGCTGTTTGTAGACCCGGATGTCCGCGGCCGCGGCGTGGGGCGGTTGCTGATAAACCATGCGCTGTCGCTGATTCCGGCGTTGACTACCGATGTCAACGAGCAAAATCAGCAAGCCGTGGGATTCTACAAAAAAAGGGGATTTGTGGTGACGGGTCGTTCTCCCGTCGATGACCATGGGCGTCCCTACCCGCTGCTGCATTTGCAGTATCCTACTCTTTGAAGGAGTTTTACTGTGCCTGATTCTACTGTCAATGTGCTTTCAAGTTCTTTTGTCCTTGCCGTACCCAATCTTAAAAAAAGCGCGGCCTATTTTCGTGACGTCCTCGGATTTACGCTGGCATGGCCCGAAGATATGGGCTGGCAAATGGCCTCGCGGGGAAGTGTACGTATTATGATCGGCCATTCTCCGCAGGCGATGCCCCCCTCTGCCACGGGAGATCACAGCTATTTCGGCTATCTGAATGTCGATAATGCGGACGCGCTTTATCAGGAATTTGTCAGCGCGGGCGCCATCATCCTGCAGCCCCCCGCCAACCAACCTCACGGTATGCGTGAATTTACGGTAGCCACCCCGGATGGTCACCGGATGATGATTGGTCAGGATCTCTCACCAAGGGGATAGCTTCCTCGTTCAGCCGTGTTCCCCTGAACCCGCGGCATAATTGATCTGTTGCAGATCGCTGAGCAACCTGGGCCCTGTTGGCTGCCAGGCTAATAACTGGCGGGTCAGCGCGCTGGAGGCCGACATGTCATGGCTGACAAAAGGCGCCAGCCAACCGAAATGAGCCGCTGCCTGTTCTGCGTCAACCGGTTGCACAGGAATCTTCATCCCGCGCCCAATAGCCTCTGCGATGCTTTTAAGCGGGATACCCTCTTCTGCGACAGCGTGGTAACGGCTGCCTGGGGTTTTTGCTTCCATTGCCAGAACAAAGAGACGCGCTGCGTCACTGATGTGCACGGCCGCCCAGCGATGCTGCCCTTCACCGACGTAGGCTGAAACGCCTTTTGCCTGGGCTAACGCGATAAGAGGGGTGATCAACCCCTGTTTATCCGTATTGTGAACTTGCGGCAGGCGCACAATCGATACATTCACCCCTTGTTTGATTAACGTTTCTGCCGCCAACTCAGAGGCTTTGCGCGGATTGGCTGAATCGGGATTGAAGTGATTTTCGCTGGCCAGCTGGCCCTGTTCAGCGGCCCCCAGACCGGCCGCTGACGTGATAATAATAGGGCGCGCTGACCCGTGCAGCGCCGAGCCCATGGCTTCTATCGCCTGCCGGTCTGCGGCACAATTCTCCACAAAGCGGGAAAAGTCATGATTAAAGGCCGTATGGATGATGCCGTCGGCCTGTTGAGCACCACCACGCAGGCTGTCGATATCTTCAATATCGCCAACGTGTGCTTCGGCTCCCCACGCAAGCAGGCGTTTAGCCCCCTCTTCAGAGCGCGTCAACCCCAGCACCTGATAGCCGCTGGTGAGCAACTGATGGACGATGGCTGAACCCAGAAAACCGGTGGCACCGGTCACGAAAATACGCATAGTGGGTCTTCCTATAAGTAGAGTAAGGATGGTGTTGCCGTCCGACAGGATTTACTGTAAACACAGAGGACAATACGAACAATGCTCTTAAGTCCACACTTTTAGTCCAATCGTCCGGGGTTTTGATGGATCCTCTTTCTGACCTGTTGTCCTTACTTAAACCAACCAGTTATGTATCGGGTGGCGTGGCGCTGGCCAACTCGATGGCCGTTCAGTGGCCGCAACATGCCGGTATTAAGTGCTATGCGGTTGTGGCGGGTCACTGTTGGCTCTCTGTCAGCGGCATTGCTGAACCGCTGCTTCTACTGCCCGGCGACTGCTACCTTCTGCCCCCCGGTCCTGCCTTCATTCTGACAACTGACCTCACCCTCCCCGCTGTTGATTTCACCCTGCTGCGCGCGGAGGGAAAAGTCGGCAAGAACGTCATTAAGAGCGGTGAGGAGAGCTGTTTTCTGGTCGGCGGACACTTTTTCCTGAGTGGGGATCATGCCGATATGCTATTAGGTTCACTCCCGCCGATTGTGCATATTCGCAAAGAATCAGACAAAGCGGCGATGCGCTGGTCGCTGGAGCGTCTTGCCGATGAGGTGCGGGATCCTCAACCAGGCAGTTCGCTGATCACCCAACAATTGGCGTATATGATGTTGATTCAGGCGCTCAGGTTACATATGGCAGGAACGGTGGGCATCGGCTGGCTGTTCGTCTTAGCCGACAGGCAACTGAGTGCGGCGCTCACCTGTATTCACGATGAACCCGGCTATGGCTGGACGCTGGAAAAACTGGCCGCGCGCATTGGTATGTCCCGCTCTGCCTTTGCTGCACGCTTTAAAGCCATCTCAGGAACCTCCCCCATTGAATATCTGACGCGCTGGCGCATGCTGCTGGCCTGCGACAGATTGCAGAACTCGAGTGATTCCATCACGGTCATTGCATCCCGGCTGGGTTACGAATCAGAAAGTGCCTTTGGGAAAGCGTTTAAACGCGTCATCGGCTGTTCACCCAGGCAGCACAGTAAACAGGGGCCGCAGCGCCCATAAGTACTCCATGTAAAAAGATATCGACATCAGGGATGCGCTGGCTGCATCTGTTGCAACATCCATTCACGCAGCGCTACCACGTCGGGACGGGCCGCAATATCGTCCAGGGTCAGCAGATAATAGCGCGCTCCGGGCAGGGATAACGCGAAGGGGGCGACCAACACACCGCGCTGGATTAAATCCCCGACCAATAACTGACTGGCAATCACTACGCCCTGCCCGGCCACTGCAGCCTGGACCGCATGGGTTTCGTCACTGAAATGCAGCCCGCGGGAAGTGTTCAACTCTGCCGGTCCGTAGCTGCGCTGCCAGTGGGCCCAGTCAGGTGAATCCGCCGGGACATGCCGGTTATCCACGTGAAACAGCGTGGCATGTTGCAAATCCTCCGGCTGTTTCAAGGTCAATGCAGGGCTGGCGACCACCACAAAGCGATCTTCGTATAGCAGCGTGCTATGCAAATCACTCTCAACGCCTTCCCGGTAACGGATCGCCACATCGACCGTGCGCTGGGTTAAATCAACCCGTTCAATGCCGGTATGCAGGCGTAAATCAATCTGAGGAAACAGAGTCTTAAAGTCGGCCAGACGTGGTACCAACCAGTTGGTCAGGAAGTTTGACGTCGTGGTGATGGTCAGTGCAGGAGGTTGTTTGAAGTGAGTCATTTTTGTGACTGACTCTTCCAGCGCCGCAAAGGCGGACTGCGTACCTGCATAGAGTATCTCGCCGCTGTCGGTCAGTTTCACCCCCTGCGCATTACGTTCGAATACCCGGCACTCCAGCATCGATTCAATCAAACGGATCTGATGACTGATAGCCGTCGCGCTGACGTTAAGCTGGGCGGCGGCCCGTTTGAAACTGAGGCAAACGGCCACCGCATGAAAGGCGCGTAGCGCACCAAGGGGAGGTAAACGGGATGCGAACATGATGAGTTATTTTCATCCTTGGGTGAAAAACATGATTTTGACCACCTTACCGCACAAGGGATAAGCTCACAACACTCCTTAAGCAAGGATGAATTTAATTTAGCATGGTGGCTATTCATAGTGAGATTTATCATGACAGTACTCTCTTTACCCGAAGCATTACCTCGCGCAGAACAGGCGCGTATACATGCAGGTATTCTGTTACTCAGCGGGCTGGCCGCCCAGGTTGCCCTGTTGATTAAACTGGCGGCGTGGGAAAGTGCACTTATCACGGTTGTCCTGTTGATATTGCTCTTTATCGCCATTTTTTCTGGCGTTTATTTGGCGCGATACCGGCTGTTACAGCGAAAATCGTCTCTGCAGCAGATCTGTCTGGGGTTTATTATCAGCGCAGCGGGCCTGATACTTTTGCTGGTCACGCTGCATGGCGTGCACACTGTGTGGTCACTGCTGCCGGGAATTATTATCTCCGGGCTGGGGCAAGGAATGGTGAGTACCGCCGTGATGAAAAAGGATAAAAATAAGTGGCACCGATTTTATGCCGCTAAGCGCATGGCAACGCTGCTGATTATAGGAGTTGCCGTAGCCGTTACGGCGGCCGTGCGGTTACAATCTGGCTTTCCTGGTATAACCGGTTTTCCCTACGCCTTCGCTCTCTTAGTCGATATTGCTTTGTTTGGTGCGCTGTATGTGCGGATTATTGAGCTTGATGATGAATGTCTGAGTTCTTAGCTGGCACAGCCTTAATAAGGCTGTGAGAAAATTGACCTGTCGCCTCATGCTACTCTATTCCTGTGCTGCACCTATTATTCGCACACATTATACATTCACAGAAAATCATTATTCCTGACAATACCCAAAGAGACCAAAATGGCCTATATTAGCGGGAAATGACATAAATTAATGGCTCGTTTAGTCATGTACTTCCCTTTATCAGGCAGCGGGCGTTACTATCCAAATATACACCGGTAATATGGGTAATAACGCCTTGCTTCTCTCGCCAAGATATCGTCTCATAACTCCGCTTTAATATTGAAGTTATAATAAAGCTGAAACATGCTAACGCGGATCCTCACGCCATTACCCTTCTGCCAGCATCCCCCTGCTGTCACTGCCAGATATAAGCGGCTTCTTTCTTCATGGACGATGATAGAGTTTATTATTTTGAATAAATTAACAGCTTTAAAAAAGAGCTATGCAAAAGTATTTTTGTGGTTTCTTGTCACACTCTTTTTGATCCCAACGATCACGCTGCTATTTACCCAATATGGTCGTCATCAGTTTGACCAGCGATACAGTCAACTCTTTATTAATGATGCACGGAATAAAAACCTGGACATCACTACGCTGACGGTTCTCTTGCAACAGCATCCCCCTTCCAGCGTTTGTGGCACCGTCCCGCAGGAGTGGCTCGGTTATCAGCACGTTGTCTGCGCCCCGAGGTCTGAACTGTGGCAGTTCACCATGATGGGCCATGTGGCTCGCTGGACACTGCTGGGCAGCGGTGTTGTCCTGCTGATGGTTCTGCTTTTCGCCGCACTGGCATTTCGAAGCCGTCAGGGTCAGTTGATCAGCCTGACGCTGGCCCGCCAGTTCCTGATGTTGGCCAGTGCGCTGGAAGTGTTGGTACAGGGAGGAATGCTGGTTTGGCTCTCATTTTGGTGCACGGCGCTCTTTACATATACCTACTCTCTTAAACTGGTTGTGGCGGTGGGTTTGCTCGTACTGGCGGGCATCTATTATATGCTCAAAGGTATCTTTAAAAAGGTACCGGGCGCGCAGGGTATTGAAGGCGAAGTGGTGAAGCGTGCAGCAGCACCCGCGCTGTGGGCGCGTATTGATGCATTGGCCCGTGACGTGGGAACCACACCACCTGACCACATCATTGCCGGTATCGATACTCATTTTTATGTGACCGAAGCGCCGCTTGACGTCAACGGGCAGATACTGCATGGACGCAAACTTTACGTCAGTATTCCGTTGTTGCGTCAGCTGACCACGTCTCAGGCTGATGGCGTTATGGTGCACGAGTTAACGCACCTGTACGAAGGGGATGCCGCTTCAGGGGCTTTACTGGGGCCCAAACTGCATCAGTTCGATGAATATACCCGCCTGATGAGTAAGACGCTGGCTACGCTGGTGGTGTACTACCCACTCTACCTTTACCGGGCGCTGTTTGAACTGGCCTGGCGGCGCAACAGCCGCCAACGTGAATTTATCGCTGACCGCAGTGCGGCCATGCTTATCAACCCTGCGGCTATCGTCCAGTCACTGATCAAAATATCGGCCTATGCCAGTTATCGTAATGAAGTCGAGGCAGGCCTGTTTGACAACAAAACCCTGCATAAAAATGCGTTGGGTATCCGGGAGGCGATAGCTGCCGGTCTGCCAACCCATGTCCGTTCACCGGACTTTCTCGATACGATCCGTGCGCGAAGCGTGCCGCATCCGTTTGACTCACATCCTCCGCTGGCGGACAGAATACGTAATGTCGGTTATAGGATTGACGAAGTGGACTATGCCGGGATGGCGACCGAACTTCCGGCGGAGAGTTGGGTTGATCTGATGCCGGTTGCCGCCGAGATTGAACAGAAACTGTGGCATCAATATGAACGTAACTTCTCTTCTGTTCATGAAGAGAGCCTGGCCTGGCGTTATCAACCTGAAGGTGAAGAAGAGACTGCGCTGGTCCTGAAATATTTCCCCAGCGTAACCTATACGTTGAAAGGCGGGCATCGGATAGAAATCACTTATCAGGGGATCATCTTGCCCAAAAATTCTGAGCGGCTGGAATGGAACAACATCAGGCACATGAACGTACTCCGCCGGTTTGGAACCTATTTTTTGACGCTACATCATATCCAACCGAACTACCGGGGTAAAAAGCGCAGCGACATCCCCCTGCCAGGCCTGGGTAAGGAGATCAAAAACGTCAAAAGTAAGCTGAGTGCCTACTGGCGCCGCCACCAGACGGCGCGGGCGTTATATGAACTGGAACAACACGACAGGTCCCCCCAGTAAATAGTCACTGCATGTGGGACAGGTCCCTCGCTGACAAAATTAAAAAGCCGATAACACCTTCATGTTATCGGCTTTTTGTTGTGCCTTGAGGCAACGTTGAGACTTATGCAGTCAGCAACTGCTGGGCTGTTTTATCCACCAGCGCCAGCAGGACTTTGACATCGTCCAGCGTAACGGTTGGGTTCAGCAAGGTCAGCTTCAGGCAGGTGACGCCGTTGTGCTCGGTCACACCCACGTTGGCACGGCCGGACTCAAGCAGTGCATCACCGATCTTCTGGTTCAACAGCGCGATGGCCGCATCGCTGGCGGTCGGGATTGACTGTGGGCGGAAACGGAACAGCACGCTTGCCAGCTGTGGCTGCATAACCAGTTCCAGCGAGGGCTGAGTCATTACATACCCGGCAACATCCTGAGCCAGCGTCACGCCGTGATCGATGATTTCAGCGTATTGCTTCTGGCCCAACGCTTCCAGCCCCATCCACAGTTTCAACGCATCAAAACGGCGCGTGGTCTGCAAAGATTTAGACACCAGATTCGGCACGCCCTGCGCTTCGTCAAACTCAGAGTTCAGATAAGCCGCCTGATAGCGCATCAGCTCATAGTGACGCTCTTCTTTAAGCAGGAACGCACCGCAGCTGATGGTCTGGAAGAATTGTTTGTGGAAGTCCAGGGTGATGGAATCCACCAGCTCAATGCCGTCCAGATAGTCGCGGTATTTTTCAGATAGCAACAACGCGCCGCCCCAGGCCGCATCAACGTGCACCCAGATATCGTGCTCAGCGGCCAGTTTAGCAATAGCACGCAGCGGGTCGATAGCACCGGCGTCGGTGGTACCGGCCGTTGCGACGATGGCCAGAATCTGCTCACCGTTGGCTTGCGCCTGTGCCAGTTTCTGTTGCAGATCATTGATGTCCATACGTGCGAACTGATCCGTATTCACCAGCGTCACGGACTGGTAACCCAGGCCAAGCAACGCCATGTTCTTCTGCACCGAGAAGTGAGCATTTTCAGAACAAAAAACTTTAATCTTCTTCAGATCACCGGTCAGGCCATCCTGCTGAATGGAGTGCCCCTGACGGGCGAAGAAGGCGTCACGCGCCAGCATCAGCCCCATCAGGTTGCTCTGGGTGCCACCGCTGGTGAACACACCGGCATCGCCTGGCTGATAGCCAACCTGAGTACGCAGCCACTCAATCAGCTTCATCTCGATAATGGTCGCTGACGGGCTTTGGTCCCAGGAGTCCATGCTCTGGTTCGTGGCGTTGATCAACACTTCAGCGGCCTGGCTTATCACCAGGCTTGGGCAGTGCAGATGCGCCACGCACTGCGGGTGGTGTACCGACAGGCTATCTTTTAAAAAGTACTCAATGGCACGCTCAATCGCTGCCTGGTTACCCAGGCCCTGCGGATTAAAATCGAGCGTAATGCGTTCACGCAGTTCGGCAACGGTTTTTCCCTGATACATTTCAGGTTGTTGCAGCCACTGCACCACAGCGGCGCTGCTCTGTGCAATTGCCTGCTGGTAAGCCTCAGTACTTTGCACTGAGGCGGCCAGAATCGGGTTTAACTCGGACATCGCGGTCATTTACTCCACTCAGACAGGTTTGATGCCAGCCGCTAACAGCGCCTGCTCAAACTTGTCGAGGAAAATTGCCAACTCATCATTGGTGATCAGCAGGGACGGTAACAGGCGCAGCACGCAACCATCACGGCCGCCACGTTCCAGAATCAGACCTGCTTCGAAACATTTTTTCTGCAGCATCGCGGACAGCGCAGGGTCCGCCGGGTAACAACCCATGTGATCCTGCGCTTCGTTTGGTTTAACGATCTCAATACCGATCATTAAGCCCAAACCACGCACGTGACCGATAACCGGGTAGCGTTTTTGCATATCGGCCAGTTGACCTTTCAGCCATTCACCCTGCCCCGCCACTTTCTCGGCGATCTTTTGCTCTTTCAGGATCTGCAGGGTCGTCAGACCGGTGGCCATCGCCAGCTGGTTGCCGCGGAAGGTACCGGTATGGTGACCCGGTGACCACGCATCAAACTGCTTTTTAATACCCAGCACGGCCAGTGGCAGACCGCCGCCCACCGCTTTGGACATCACGATAATGTCTGGCTCAATGCCGGCGTGCTCGAAGGCAAACTGTTTGCCGGTACGGCAGAAGCCAGCCTGAACTTCGTCGAGGATCAGCAGAATGCCGTGTTCCTGGGTGACTTTACGGATGCGCTGCAACCATTCGGCAGGCGCCGGGTTAACGCCGCCTTCACCCTGAACCGCCTCGAGAATGACCGCCGCAGGTTTGCGCACGCCACTCTCAACGTCGTTGATCAGGTTGTCGAAGTAATAGGTTAATGCTTTAACGCCCGCGTCACCGCCAATGCCCAGCGGGCAGCGGTATTGGTGCGGGTAAGGCATAAACTGTACTTCTGGCATCATGCCATTGACCGCTTCTTTCGGTGACAGGTTGCCTGTTACCGCGAGCGCGCCATGGGTCATCCCGTGATAGCCGCCGGAGAAGCTGATCACCCCGGAACGACCGGTGTATTTTTTGGCCAACTTCAGCGCAGCTTCAACCGCATCGGCACCCGATGGGCCGGTGAACTGCAGGCAATACTCTTTGCCCTGTCCTGGCAACAAAGAGAGCAGATATTCAGAGAACTGATCTTTCAACGGTGTTGTCAGATCCAGGGTATGTAACGGCAAGCCGCTGGTAATGACATTTTGGATGCTCTGCAGCACGTCAGGATGATTGTGTCCAAGCGCCAAGGTTCCCGCACCGGCCAGGCAATCAAGATATTGATTATTCTCAACATCAGTGATCCATACGCCATGGGCTTGCGCAATGGCTAACGGCAATTTGCGGGGGTAACTCCTAACATTCGATTCAAATTCAGCCTGTCGCGCCAAATAGGTTTCATTGTTTGCATTTAATGAATTCGCGCCAAAATTATCAATACGGACTTTATCCGTCATCATATCTCTCCTACAACTGGGTTATCGCTAACGCCAAAGTTGAATAATTGATTAAAAATATAACCAGCATGAATAAAACGCGGCCAATATATGGCTTTTTGAGTCTCATCTCAATAATTTATTGTGAGGAAATTTGTTAGGATTTTTCTCTGGCTAATCAACGAGTTGTTCGTTTATTGGCCGATCATCCTGTCATAAGTATGTTACATGGTCATTAATAACGGATAAAAGTGCCATTTTTCATCGTTAAAAAGGGCTAAAAACGGGCTTTCCGACCGGCCGCAACCTCGCGCAGTGTCTGACGAGGACCCCCTTTCGATCAACGTGCGCAGACAAGAAACGAGATGTTGTTTGTAACCGGTCGAAAGCGCTCTTCTGAGGGTAAAATAACCCCACATTGTGTGGCTGTGCTCAGTGAAGCCTGTAATACGCTGGAGATTCCGGTTTCTTTTTCCTCCCGTTCAATTTCAGTTTTCGCATTTTTATTTCAACCCAATATTGCGTAATTGTATGTTTAACGTTAAATGCAATTGAGTTTCAGCCATCATAAATATCTCCCCCACTCATAGGATAACGTCGTTACTCTGTATTTAACTATCATCTCCCCTTCTCAATTGTTGAAGTCCTCCACTTTGTTTGCATGTGCCTCTGTGACATGAAGTCAACGCCAGAACAATAAACAGTTCCATAACAGACCTTAGGATTAAATTTATTAAAAAAACAAATCCATACATAACAAGGGGATTTTGATTGTGTGTATTTTTGGACCCCGAGCCCACCTTCCAATTAAATAAAATAAGCTTATTATGCATTCCTACAGAAACGGTAACGCTGACTCAGTACTTATAATACCGCTCTGCTTTTCAAGATAAAGGGCTCAAATGAATGAGCCTTATAAACCAAATAGCTTCGGCGTTGGTTAGAAAGAAGTCTTTCAAGGTACACAGCATGAACCACATTTAAGGACCACCAGATGATTAGTATCCATGGCATCCGAAAAAAGCTTGCGCTGACTTTCTTAGTTACACCGATGGTATTATCTATTCCGGTGGCCAGCGCCAGCTTTATGGTTTACCCGATGTCGACAACGGTAAAGAATGGAGACCAGAATAATCTCATCAAGATTTATTCTAAATCTGATAACACTCAGTATATAAAAGTAACGGTTAAAAAAATCATTAACCCTGGCACTGCCCAGGAAAAAGATGAGACTGTCGCCAGCTGGCAGGAAAATAACCTTATTGCCTCACCCAATAAAATTATTGTTCCTGCTGGGGGCAATAAAGCCGTCAGGCTGACCCAAATTCAGTCACCTGCCGAAGAGACGCTGTATCGGGTCTATTTTGAAGGCGTTAACTCGGCCAGTACAGATATCCAGCAGATGGACGTCACCGACCCATCGGGCAAACAATCTAAAGCGGCAGTATCAGTCAACATGGTGTTTGCTGCTCTGGTCAGAACCGTACCCGATAAACCGGTTGCCGCTCTTACGGCCAATCAGGATGCACAGGGCCAGGTGAAGCTCAGCAGCACAGGTAATATACGCGCTGGCGTTAAAGGTGTCGATTTTTGCCCACAAAATACCGTTTCCGCTGGCTGTGACCATCAGGACATAAAGAAATATATTTATCCTCATCAGTCCTCTGCGGCCGGGATAAATACTCACCATTATCCATTTGCGGTAATTACCGTCGCTGATGAAACTAAACCCAATGACGTGAGCACAATAAGTATTAAACTTTAGCGTCTCATCCGTTATTAAAAAAATCTACTTTATACATGAATGATTCGTGTGTAAATAGGTGCACTCTTTCACTGAGCATTCAGAATGAAAGAATTAACTGTAATACGAAAAATTAATAGGGAAATTTAACGATGAAATCTTCAATGAAAATTGCACTGGCTGCTTTCGCGGTCTCTTCAGTACTGTCTATGTCTGCTCAGGCGGTAGAAAAAAATATTACTGTTACAGCATCTATCGACCCGACATTAAATATGTTGCAGGCTGATGGTACTGAACTGCCGGCTTCTGTTGCGATGGTGTACAACCCTTCAATAGGTCTGCAACCAGTAACTATTTCTACCAAAATTTACTCTAATACCGCAACCAAAGACGTGGCTATTAGCACCCTGGGCACCCCGGCACTGATGAACACCACTGACAGCGCACAGACAATCCCATTGGTGGTTAATTACAACGGCAAGCCTTTGAGCGCCACCGCAACCACGCTGGCCGCAGCTTCTATCTTCACTGATAAAAGTGGTGCATCTGTTTCTATGCCACTGGTGATCTCTGCGACCAACACCGGCCATGCGACCTGGACTCAGGGCGATTATCAGGGAGTAGTAAGCCTGCTGCTGCAACAGCCAACACCTGTAGCACCATAAACGATAACCCGTAATACACAGTAGCCAGCCCTGACGGACGTCATAAAATATCTTTTTAAAGAGAATTGTATGAGCAACATATATACCTCACGGATGAGGTTGAATTTAATTATGGCCGGGCTGGTAGCATGTGGCTGTTATTATTCCATGCCGGTTTTCGCCGAGGAGCTTAATGCCCCCAGCGATGTCCCGGCAGAGTTTCAGGAATTATGGCAACCACAGGCTGAAATGGCAGAAGTAAAAGTCTATGGGCGTTCACTGGGGGTATTTAAACTCAATGTCCTGCCGGAAACTGTGAGTTTTACCGAACCCGAAAAAGTACTGGAAAAACTGCATGTGCCGGAGGCTCAAAAGCCGGCACTGCTTTCTTTGCTGCAAAAACCCATGGCGCGAAACGGTAACCTGAGCTGTCAGGGGCAAAATAATGCGCAGATAAAATGTGATTTTATCGAAACCGATACCGCTGCGGTCATTATGGATGACAGCGACAGCGTAGTGAATCTGTTCGTAGGCAAAGCCTTTTTACCGGATCAAAGCGAGAACGCCATGTTCTGGCTGCCGACCGAAGATTCCCACAACGGCCTGCTGCACAGCCAGACCGTCAACTATTCAGACAATGATGGCTATCGCACCCTTTCCCTGACCGGGCTTGGCGCGCTGGGCGTCACCAAAAACAGCTATACCATTCTCGACTGGCGCTTTAACTATCAGCAGGTCAAAGACGACCAAAACAGTAACGATAGCCATAATGCGACGAATCTTGATTCCCAGGTCAATAGCCTCTATTACCGCTATGACATCGCCCAGCGTTATTACACGCAGGCCGGTCAGATGGATTCCACCGATCTCTCCCGAGCCGACGGGGGCAACTTCAGCTTTAGCCTGCTGCCCATCCCGACTATTCAGGGTGCGCGCATCGGTACCACACAGGCCTATTTCCGCCAGCGCGACAATGCCATCTCGTCACCGGTGCCCGTTTTGCTGACGCGCTTTTCCCGCGTCGAAGCCTACCGTGGTAATCAGTTGCTGGGGTCGTTCTATATGGCCGCCGGCGTACAGTCGCTGAACACCCAGACTTTCCCTGAAGGGAATTACCCGGTTGAACTGCGCATTTTCGAGCAGGATAAAGAAGTGCGGCGCGAAACCGTGCCGTTCAACAAAAGCACCGCCACTATTGGCGAAATGCAGTGGGACGCGTTCGTGCAGGCCGGGAGGCTGAAAAACAGCGGCTACTATGACAGTGTGCAGACCAATAAAGCGCCCAGCAATGCCATCGAAACCGGCGTGCGCGTACCGTTATTTTCCCAGGCTACTGTGCAACAGGGCGTCTCGGCGCTGGACAGCAAAAAGTACTATGAAACCAAGCTCGATTGGTCCCATGGCCTGTGGGACGGCTCGCTCAATACCAGTTTTGCCTATCTGTGGGGCGAGGATAATGCCAAAGGCAACAGCCAGAATATTACCTACGCTGATGGCTACTCGGTATCGCTCTACCATAATAAGCAACAGGCTGGCGACTGCACCAACAACAGTGACCTGAGCTGGGGCGGTTGTACCGAGAGCTACAGCGCCACCCTCAGTAAGTCCCTGTATTCGTGGATGACCACAGTGGGCTATACCGACAACAATAACCGTACGCGTTATCGTGATGATCTCTCAACGCCCACCAGCGACTCGCCATTCACCTATACGCCAACCTGGCAGCAGCAACAGGGGCGCAGCCGTACCTGGCAGGTAAACATCAACAGTTCGATGATGTGGAAGGAGGTGACCATCACGCCTACCCTCGGGGTTTACCGCAGTGAAACGCAGGACCAGGACGCCGACTACGGTCTGTTCCTGACGATGACCTTCTCACGCAACGACACGTCGACCGCCCAGCGCTCACGCAATCTCAGTGCGGGCTACGCCCTGCGCGATACCCACGAGGCCAGCACGCGTCAGGATATGTATGTCGACAGCCAGTGGAATTTCGAAAATGACGGCGCGCATCGTGAGCTGGAAACCCGCGTGAGCGGCGGTAACAGCGACTACGAAGCCCTGATGCGCGGACGCAATAACAACCGTTTCGGGGATTTGGATGCCACCGTTAGCCGCAGCTACAACAGCAGCGAAAGCAATAATTACAACTCAGTGTCAGCTAACTACAGTTCGTCGTTTGCCGTGACCGGAGACGGCCTGTTCTGGGGGGGGAATGCCAGTGGCATCGACCGTCTGGCGGGCAGCACCGTGAAAGTGGAGTCCGATGAAACCCACGCACCGCTGGTCTCATTACGCGGCAGCGGCACCAATTTGCAGACGCTGACCGGCGGCCAGCGCACCCTGGTGCCGATCAGCGCCATGAGTAACGCACAGGTCACGGCAGATGAAGTCACCACCGGCAAAGTCAACGTGCAGATGCTCAACACCGGCAGCAGCGACCTGTTTATGCTACCCGGCCACGTTTACCCAAAAACCATCAGTGCTGATATCAGCTGGACCTACATCGGCCGCCTGCTCAATGAACAGGGGCAACCGCTCGGTGGCGCTACGGTCTTAAATACGCCGGCGCTGCGAACCGAAAGTGACGGTGGTTTCTCTTTTGATTACAACCATAAAGACCCGGTGGTCTATTTCCTGTATCAGAAACAGGTCTATGCCTGCCCGGTCACCGTGAAGCCGCGTGAGGATGCGCTGATTTATCTGGGCGAAGTGCACTGTAAAGCCATCGCACTGGATGCCCTGCCCGGGGAGTTAACCCAACTGAGTCGCGTCAGCGCCTTGCTGGCACAAAGGTAAATACGATGAAAATCATCAGTAAGCTTCTGCTTTTATTTCTCTTCGCCAGCGGGACATGCGCAGCTCAGAGCGATGTTCTTGCGCATAACGTCACCACTCAGGTGACGTTGGACAATATCGACCGCAGCACGTTACCGGTCAGTAATTACGTGATTTATAACCAGGATATCTCCGGCTATGACGACACAAGTTATGTCCATGACTATGGTCGCTCGGGTTATACCTGCCGTTCGGCCACCAACAGCATGAGTGGTGCCTGCCCTACATCACTGTCATGGGGGTCCGGCGGCGGGGAAACACCTGTAACCCTCAGATTTACCGAAATAAAAAGCCATATCATCGTGGACTTGATATTAAAAGGAAGCCGGTCACCTATGTACATGGGGGCGGGGCCCTGCGGCCTATATACTGGACCATGGGCTTTAAACAAAGCCATCATGATGAGCTGTAGCGGGATTACTGCAACATCTGGCAGCGCATTGAATTTAAACCTACCTCAGACAGAACTTAAAAAATTACCGACCGGCGGGGTGTGGACCGCGCAGTTATTATTGGATTACCGCCGCTGGGATCCAAACAGCATATTTTCAACCTATACCGTCAATTTTCGTATTAACCTGACCGATAATGCCAATATTCAGGTCTATATGCCGAAATTTGCCAGTACAAAAGTTCCGCAAATTGACCTGAATATCCGGCCGAAAAACGGCGCTGATGGGAGAATAAGCGGCAATCAAGGTTACAGCGGCAGTAATACGGTGGATATGTGCCTGTATGATGGTTTCAGCGCCAACAGCAGCAGTATGCAGATCACCTTCAGCGGCATGACCGACGGCGGCGACGGCAGTGACACTTTCAATTTGCATAAAAATGATGACCCAACAACCAAGCTTCCCTATAAGGTCAATTTTGGCTTTAGCGGGCAACAACCGGGTAAATCCATCATTAATGGTCAGATCTGGAGCATTAATCAAGTCCAACAATTGCCGACCAACTGGAACCGTATCACCGCCGTGGGCATTCCGGGTATCGCTATACCTGTGCTCTGCTGGCCCGCCAAACTGACCATCAGCACTGACCTGCCTTCAACGCAGCCCGCAGGACAATATACAGGGACGCTGAAAATGGTGTTTACGCCCAGCACGACAGCCATGTAACCCCTATGCCTCAACAATCGGCGGACCCAAAATACGGCCCGCCGATTCACCGATTTCACCCCCCTCTTATTTCGATCTCTTTGATCTCCCCTCTCTCTTGGTGGATACTGGGTTAATCAACAGCCTGTTTAAAATTACAGGCTGACGCTGACCGCCAAAAAGGAAGCATCATGGGAGAATTTACCGGTTTTACTCAGCAGGGCCTGACCTTCTTACAGCAGCTCAGGCAGAACAATAATAAGGAGTGGTTTGAGGAGCATCGCGATCTCTATCAGCAGCAGCTACTCGAACCGGTGCGTAAACTGGTGACGGATTTAAGCCAGGATATGCAGGTCATTGATGACCTGTTCGAATTGCGCCCGGCGATTGGCAAAACCATCTCCCGCATGCACCGCGATACGCGGTTCTCACACGATAAGTCGATTTACCGTAGCAATATCTGGATCACCTTTAAGCGCTCACGCAAAAACTGGACCGATGCACCGACCTATTTTTTTGAATTTGGCCAGGATTGGTGGCGTTACGGGCTGGGCTACTACAGTGCCTCCAAAACCACCATGGATCTATTCCGCCAACAATTGCTGCGGGATCCCGCGGCCTTTTTGAAGAAGGCGAAATGTATCGAACCCCATTTCATCCTCGAAGGCGACAGCTATAAGCGGCCGCTTATCAAAGATCAGCCCCAGGAACTGGCGGCCTGGTACAACAAAAAATCCTTCGCACTGATCAGCAGTCACAGGGACATGGAAACGATTTTCTCCGACCGGCTGGTCAACATCCTGAGCAAAGATTTCCAGCGCATTGCCCCGCTCTACCACATGCTGATGAAAATCGAAGGGATGAAGAAAAACCCACTGCCGCTGGGCGACTGATGGGCTTTACAACTCTCAGAGCCAGTCATGGCCTGGGTGCGCAAGAGCCAAGGGGGCGGGAGTGATGTACACTCGGTGGCAATCGAGAGGCTAATGGCCTTTCTTAAACCATCATAACGAGGTCATCATGATATCTGTTTTCGGGCACCTGAATCCTGACAGTGACACAGTATGCAGCGCACTCATCGCCGCTGACTGGCTTAACGCACAGGGACGGCCGGCGCAGGCATTTCGTCTGGGAGAGATAAACCCGGAAACCCGCTTTATTTTGCAGAAAGCGGGCGTAGAGGCCCCACCGTTACTGGAGGGCAATCTGGCGGATAAAGAGGTCTGGCTGGTTGATTTCAGCGAATTCGAGCAAGGCCCGCCCTCACTCCCACACAGCAATATTCTGGGGATTGTCGATCATCACCGGTTGGGAACCGTCACCACACGTATTCCGGCCGAAGTGTGGGTTCAGCCGCTGGGCAGTTGCGCCACCTTATTGTGGCAGTTAATTGCCCGCGAAAGCGATCAGGTGGTCAGCGCCGCTCAGGCCACGCTGATGCTCGGTGCGTTACTGAGCGATACCGTCGCCCTCACCTCACCCACCACCACACCGGTCGACGTTAAAGTCGCGGATGAACTGTTTACTCTCAGCCAACTGGACCGCGAAGCCTTCATCAGCGGCCTGCTGGCGGCGAAAACCGATCTGGCAGGTATGAGCCCGAAGACGCTGATCAATAAAGACGCCAAAAATTATCACATCGCCGGGCTGGACGTACTGTTAGCGCAGATTGAAGTCAGCAGCTTTACCCAGACCGACGCGCTCCTGCCACAGCTGATAGCCGCGATGGACAGCCAGTGTAGCGAAAGCGCGCTGGATCTGTTTGCGCTGATCATTACCGACATCCGCACAAAAAACTCGGTGGTCTACTTCTCGCAAAATACGCTGTTTGACTCGGTTTCCATCTCATTGCCGGGCATGCTCAGCCGTAAAAAAGAGGTGCTGCCATGGCTCACCACGGCGCTGGAACAACGCCAAAAGGCTTAAATATCCACCTCGATCACCGTAATACCGGCTTTCTTCGCCTGGCGGATACAGTCCGCCGTATCTTCACCACCGGGGAAAGCCAGGATCGCATCGGGCTGGCTGTCCTCGAGCATAAATAGATTCCGGCGGATTTCGGCATACTTGCCGTGCATCGCCCAGTTGGCCGGGTAACGGACCACATGAACGTCCGCATCCCTGGCCCAACTTTCAATGACTCCCCCCGAGGATTGGTGTCCTCCGTGGATAACCACCCTGATAGGATTCGACTGCGAATAAAGGTCCAATATCCGGGTCATATTTTTTGTGTCGGCGTAAAAGCGCCCTGCGCAAATTAACACTCTCATCGTCATACTCTCATCGTGTCTTATTCCTGAAGCACTGTTTCTTCACCCAACCGGTCAATCACCGGATAGGCGACGGCGGCAATATGGTGATGTACCCGACGGTAATCACGCAGCACCCGTTGGAAAATATCCCCGGATTCCGCCCAGGCGTTTTTATCTTCCCGCAGCTTTTTGAAATGCTCGCGGCTGGCCGAGGCTTCCAAATGGCGGATGGCGTCTTTGCGCGCCACCAGCTGATGTGCGGCATACAGGTCTTCGCCCATAAATGCGCTCACCGCCAGACGCAGGCTGGTGATTATTTCCCAGTGCAGCAGCCGAATATGGTTCAGTTCGAACTCATTAAACTGCTCTCCCCGACGGGCACGGCGCAGCGCCAACTGGGTCAGATTGTTGGAGAGAATATCGCCGGCATGGTCGACATTAATCACAAACATCAGGATCTCTTGCGCGCGGTCAGCATCCGCGTCACTCAGCCCATCTTGGCCTAGATCTGCCAGATAGGCGCGGATTGCCGCGCTCAGCAGATCCAGTGACTGATCGGTCTGGCGGATTTCATCAGCCGTCCCCTGATCCTGCGTTTCAAACAGCACGCACAGCCGGTCGAGCATCACTGCCAGCATGTCTGCCGTGCGCAGCGACTCACGCACCGAATTGGACAGGCCGAGGTAGGCAACATTCAGCCCGGCTTCGTCCAGATACTGCGGCATGCCAGGGTCACCGGCCTGCTGCTCCTCGACAAACATCCGCTCCAGCAAACGCGCCAGCGGGCCGGTCATCCAGATGAATATCAGCGCCAGTACCGCACTGAAAGCAGTGTGGAACCAGACCACCAGTTGCGGCGTCGTTAGCGTCATGTTTCCGGCCAGTTCGGTCAGCCATGGCAGCAGCGCCATGGCCAACACCGCCCCCAGTGCGCGCACCATCAGGTTACCGATAGGCAGGCGCAGGGCCACGGATGATCCGGCATTCAGTACCGGCGGCAGTGCGCCACCAATGTTGGCCCCCAGTACCAGTACCATGGCCGTTGCGGGTGTCATCACGCCCGTCGCCGCCAGCGAGGCAATCAGTAAAATCACCGCGACGCTGGAGTGACAAATCAACGTAAGCAGCACCGCCACCAGGAGCGCAATCAGGGTATCGCCGTGCAACCCTTCCATCACGGCGTGAAACACCGGGGTGGACTCAATCTGGCCCAGCGTGGCGCTGAGCAGGCTCAGCGCCAGCAGCATCAAACCGAGGCCAATCATGGCGCAGCCTGCACTTTCGAAGCTGGAGTTATCACGCAGTTTAAACACCACAAAACCGCCCAGCATCAGCAGGGGAATGGCAATTGCGGTATTAAAGCTCATCAGCTGTACCACCAGCGTCGAGCCAATATTGGCACCGAGCATCACCGCCAGCGCAGGGGCCAGGCTAAGCGTACCCGCGGCGGTAAAGGAAGTGGCCATCAGGCTCACCGCCGTGCTGCTCTGTAAAATGCCGGTGATGCCAATACCGGACAGCAGCGCCATCCAGCGGTTATTGAGGTGACGCCCCATCCAGTGACGCAGTGGCGTGCCGAAGCCGCGCTGCAGTGCGGATGAGATCATATGGCTGCCCCACAGCAACAGGGCAATGGCGCCAGCCAGATTAATTAACAGGGTAGTTCCGGACATGATAATTCCCCCTTTTTCAGGGTTGTACTTGTAAAGCAAAATGCTAAAAGCGTGTTTTAAAACAGTTGTGAAAAGCCGGTCTTTAATGCAGTCGTTTAAAAGCAGGTGCCGCAATGTGCTGCGGCACCTGGGTTCAGGCAGTCAGCGATGGATGCACAGTGGCATCAGAACCACTGTTTGAAACGGCGGATATAGAACATTTTCATACCCTGTGCAACGCAGCAATATGCCAGCAACGTTCCGGCCAGCCATGGGAAGTACTGCCATGGCAGAGCCTGCAACCCCACCAACGGACCCAGCGGTGAGAACGGCACATAAATACCAATTGCCATAACCAGCCCGGTCATCAACATCACCGGCAGCGCAGCCGTACTCTGGAAGAATGGGATCTTCTGGGTACGCAGCATATGTACCACCAGCGTCTGCGACAGCAGCCCTTCAACAAACCAGCCAGACTGGAACAGCGTCTGCATATGTTCACTGTTAGCGGCAAACACGTACCACATCAGCGCGAAGGTGGTCATATCGAAAATTGATGAAGTGGGGCCGATCCACACCATAAAGCGGCCGATGTTTTTGGCGTCCCACTTACGCGGTTTCTTCAAAAACTCTTTATCAATCTTGTCCCACGGCAGTGCCAGCTGTGAGATGTCATACATCAGATTTTGCAGCAGTAACTGGATAGCCAGCATCGGTAAGAACGGAATAAACGCACTGGCAACCAGTACCGAGAATACGTTACCGAAGTTGGAGCTGGCGGTCATATTCAGGTACTTCATGATATTGCCGAAAGTCTCGCGACCTTTCAGTACCCCCTCTTCCAGCACCATCAGGCTCTTTTCCAGCAGGATGATATCGGCAGACTCTTTCGCAATATCCGTACCGCTGTCTACGGAGATACCTACATCAGCATCCCGCAACGCTGGCGCATCGTTGATCCCGTCGCCGAGGAAACCGACGGTATGGCCATTTGACTGCAATGCTTTCAGCACCCTAGATTTTTGCAACGGCGTCAGTTTGGCAAACACGGTACGCTCTTCCACCAGCACTTTCAGCGTGGCGTCATCCAGTTTTTCCAGCTGTGGTCCCAGCACCGGCTCACCTGGCTCCAGCCCAACCTGACGACAAATGCGGCAGGTGACTACCGCGTTATCACCGGTCAATACTTTGACTGCCACGCCAATATCACGCAGTGCGGCAATCGCCGGGCCCGCCGTCTCTTTCGGCGGATCGAGGAAGGTCAGGAATCCGCGGATAATCAGATCAGACTCATCCACCGTGCTGTACTGCTTTTTAGCCTCGCTCTTGTTGATATCGCGGGTTGCCACTACCAATACGCGGAAGCCCTCTTTGTTATAGTCATTAGCCAGCTTCAACAGCGCTTCGCGGCGCGCGTGATCCAGCGCCACCACTTTGCCGTTTTCATGCATATGGGTAGAAATGCTCAGCATCTCCTCCACGGCCCCCTTACATACCAGCAGGTGGTTAGCCTGGGGATCTTTGACGACGATGGACAGTCGACGGCGGATGAAATCAAATGGCAGTTCATCAACCTTGGTATATCCCTGCGGCTTGACGAAACCGGGTTCGTTTTCAGAGAAGTAAATGACGGCCTGATCCATCAGGTTTTTAATACCGCTCTGGTAATGGCTGTTCAGCCACGCCAGCGACAGCACCGACTCATTTTTTTGCCCGTTGGCATCAATGTGATGCTCGAGGATGATTTTATCCTGCGTCAGCGTGCCGGTTTTATCGGTACAAAGCACATCCATCGCGCCGAGGTTCTGAATCGCATTGAGGCGTTTGACCACCACTTTGCGCTTCGCCATCGCCACCGCGCCTTTAGCCAGGTTGGCGCTGACAATCATTGGCAGCATTTCCGGCGTCAGGCCGACGGCCACTGCCACGGCAAACAGCAGGGCGTCCCACCATTCCCCTTTCATCAGGCCGTTGATCAGGAACACAATAGGCACCATCACCAGCATGAAACGGATCAGTAACCAGCTGACGCTGTTCACGCCGCGGTCAAACGCAGTTTGTGCGCGGGTGCCAACAATGGCTTTCGCCAGCGATCCAAAATACGTACGCGGACCGGTTGCCACCACCACGGCCTGCGCCGTGCCGCTGACTACGTTGGTGCCCATGAAGCAGATGTTCGGCGTATCGAGCAGGTTTTCTTCATCTTCTGCTACCGCACTGGCTGACTTCTGCGCCACATCGCCCAGCGTGTCGTACTTCTCCACCGGTAGCGCTTCACCTGTCAGCACAGCCTGACTGATGAACAGATCGCGTGACTCGATGAGCCGCACATCGGCCGGGATCATATCCCCGGCGTAGAGCTGTACAATGTCACCGACCACCAACTCTCGCATCGGAATTTCACGCACTTTTCCCGGCATGGCGGCGTTATCACGGCGCAACACCGTTGCGGTAGTCCGTACCATGGCTTTCAGCGCTTCGGCAGATTTCGCCGAGCGGTGCTCCTGCCAGAAACGCACCAAACCGCTGAGCGCAACCATGGTGCCAATAATGTAGACCGAGGTCAGATCGGTCTCTTCACCGGCACGGAATGGGAACCAGAAGTCGGTAAAGAAACTGATGATACCCAGTACAATCAGTACATAAATAAAGGGGTTATTGAACGCTTTCACCAGTTGAATCAGCGCGTGAGGCGGCTTGTCATGCGCCACTTCGTTGTAACCCTCCTTCTCCAGGCGTGCGGCGGCATGCGAGTTCAGCAGCCCTTCACGCGTAGCGCCGACGTTTAGCAGCGTGATGGCCACGCCGTTTTTAGCCTCCTGGACAGCGCGCATGGAGAGGCGGTTATCCTTTGGCTTTTTCTTTTGAATGTTTTTAGTTTCTACAGTCATGGTGGTGCTCCTGTCGCCTCGTAACACGGAACTATTTATCAGCAGACGTCAGATAGCAGGCAGCCGTAAATATTCCGCATTATTAAAGCGATCGGTTTTTAATTAATTTCGCGCAGGGTTCCCTGCCCTTTAATAGATAAAGGGATGCAACCTTATGGGGTGTCTTTTATTTTCGCGTAGCTTCGCTGTTCTATATTTTCCATTTACAGGAGAAAATATAAAATAACGTGCGGGCGTTAATAATGACGGGATTCAGAACCTGTGGACGGGTTTACTCAACCGACACACACGGCGTGAATCAGGCAAAGAAGGATCGACTGTGTGGGTCATCGCTATCAGCGAATGAACAACGCTGCTCCAGCTGGCCGGTGACAGGGCTGACACGCCAGTTAGTAATGCGATGATTCAATTCATTGATTTTAGTCGAAAAAATTGAAGCGGAATGTTTTTTACGCGCAGCCAGAGTCCGATCGCGGGAGTGGCGAACACGCAATGTGGATGTCAGTGAAGTGACATCAGGGAAAAGAGTCGATTTGAAGTTCATAATACACCTCGGGACCGTGATAGTTCAGGTTGAGGTGTTTTGACACGAGAGCATCAGGCTCTGGCGAGGCACACCCAAACGATGAAACGATCACAATCGATTTCATGTTTAATATTCCGAATGGCGTTATCGGCAACATTCGGGAAGCTACTAGATACAGTGTCCATTAGTCTCTTATGTTAAGGTTAGAAAGGCCGCTACTTCCGGCTCGTGCAATCTACCCATGCACTCTATTATTGTCAACTTTAAATTGGGATTAATAGCACTCGTTTATATTTCGTAGATATTCGAACGCTAAATAAAGATAATCCCCACCGTCCCCTGACGCATTATTTACGTCATATCTTCACGTTTAGGTTTTGATTATCGGCGTCACTGCCAGCAGGTTGATATCTTTGCTCTCGAGTATGTAGCGACCTTTGCCACCCCGCGCCGCATTGAGCATAGCCTTACCAAGGATTTCAGTGGTTAAAACCTGCTGAGGAAAGAGTTTGCGTGCGAGATTCAGCAAAGGCTTACTCCAGCGGTAGAAAATCCGGTAGCTGGCGGTTTTCGATTCAATGCCATGCAAAGGCACAATGATGCCAGGACGGAAAAGGTAAAGACTGGCAAAAGGCAGCTTTTGTAAATCATTTTCCGTTCTGCCTTTGACCCGCGCCCACATCACACGCCCTTTCTCTGTGCTGTCGGTGCCTGCCCCTGAGACATAGGTGAACGTCATATCGGGTGACTGAGCGGCCAGCAGCTTCGCAATGCCTAGCGTCATATCGTACGTCTCACGGCGATAAATAGCCTCGCTCTTTCCTGAAGACGACATCCCAAGACAAAAAAAGCAGGCGTCATAGCCTTTAAGTTGCTCTACGATTGTCTGCGGTTGATACAAATCTGCCAGCAATACCTGCCCCAGTTTAGGGTCACTCTGCGCTAAGGGCGTACGCCCGACGGCGGTGACCTGTTCGACGTCAGCATCCAGTAAACATTCACGCAATACGCCCTGCCCGACCATTCCTGTCGCTCCGAAGATCACGATTCTCATTGTGCTGCTTTCCTCTGCCCGCCGGTGTGACGGTGAGCGCCCAGCATACGGAGTTATGTCAACAGACGTGATGGCAATTCGTGGCTTTATCGGCCATCACGCTGTTTTTTTCCCTTTCCTGGCATTACCTGAAACAGGCTTCAGGACACCGGACTGACAAAGGCAATACACAATGGCCTGGCGGGATAAGCAGGGTCCTCATGAAAAGCGATTTGTTGGGTATCATCAATTTTCATTTCAGGCCAATCATAGAGCGCACGTTTAAATGTCTCTGAGGCGCAGGGCACGCCAACCCTGCCGATCAGCAAGGCGCCGTGACGCTCAATTTGTCGGCGGCTAATATGAACGTTATAGATGTTGGGATGGGTGGCGACATCCCAGCGGGTAATGATCTGCGGCCGTGACGGAGTGTAAAACGTCAGCCACTGCGCCATATGTTCTCCCCCGACGTAGGACAGCGGCGTTTCATACCTCTCCTGCCATAGCCGTTCCATCTGCTGACTGAATGGAATAATTCCCCTCATTTTTTGCCCCGCATTAGCTACATTCATCGTCATCACCCCCACATAGCCAGAAATGACCAGCACGGCAAACGCGATCAACCCTTTAATGGCAGGACTCAGTGAACGCGGTGCATCACGTTTTACGCAGCACACCATAAGGGCTGGCGACAGAATGAAGAAAGGCTGCAACCACTCGGTCAGTCTGCCACCGTCGTGGAACAGGAACCAACCACAGATAACCAGCAATGGCAGTAAATAGACGCCAAGCATCACACGACGCGCCCACTCTACTGGCCACTGCAACCCCGCGCCGGCGCGGCGTAATATCCACGCCAGAATCAACAGCGGGTAGAATATAGACAACAGATTGATGAACATTTGCAGGTTAAAACCAGGCTTAATTTGTGAATCAACCCAGCGGAAAGCAGCGAAATCATGATTCCACAGCCAGAGTGCGTTTGGAGCAATCAGCGCAAAGGCGATCAGCAGAGCTATATAAAAAGCAGGCTCCCGATAGCACCGGCGGATAGAGGGTATGGCCAGCGTGGAAAGAAAAATAAAGCCAACCAGGGCCAGTGAGGAATATTTTGCCATGATCGCGAGACCCGCCGTGATAGCGAAGGCCATCCACCACTGCGCGTTGCGGTGAATTGCCAGCCAATAAAACAGCATCATCCACGGCCACAGCATCACCAGCAGGTAGTTGTCGTTATAACAAATGATATCGAAGTTTATCACCCCGGAAAGATTGAGCGTCAGGAGTGCCAGCCACGCGAGACGTGTGCTGCCGCTGAGTTGCCGGGCAAGAAACCAGGTGCCAGCCATACCGATGGCAATAGCGAGAAAATGTGATGCATACCAATAGACATCGGGCGGCAGCCATAGCGCCGGGCGCATCACAACCCCCACCAGCCACGGATTTTTTGGGGTCCCCCATTCTGCATTTTGCGCCCAGTTCAATGCTTCCACGGCATCGTAAGGTACTGTCGGATCGAGTAAAACGGTTACCAGGGTCCAGGCCAGCGCATAACCTGATACCCATAACATTAATAAACGACGGGTCATACAAAGCTCTTTCACGTCAATGTGTAAAATGTGCCAAAAACCGGCAAGCGTGTTTGGATTACTTTTGAAGTAGGAAATCGGCGGCGTTGCCTCTGTACCGAAACCTACCCCGAAAGCATAAACCAGACAGGGCGCAATGCAGCCTGACGGCTTAAAAAGATGGCAGCTTGTTTAGGGTGTGTTTGAAGAATGGGAGTTTGATGTTACGGCCATCGGTCAAGATATGACCCCATGGCCTGTTATTTCGATGGAAACCGCTCTGTCAGCGTCACGTCTTACAACATCATCGCCACAAATGAGCCGAAGATCGCCAGTAAACTGGCAAACACGGCATGCATTCCACGCAGTAAAGAGGCAAAAACCGCAATCCCCAATGAGGCAAGGGTAACCGCAACTCTTGAAGGGTTTTCAATGACATATCCTAAAAATACTTCCATGCCCTGTGATTCCTGAAGATGATGTTTCAAAATATTGCAGAAGTTTAACATGCGGTGTTATAAGGCTGTTTTGCTCTTTACAGGACATTACTTTTGGTCGACTTTTGGTACCTTTAACCCTACCGACCGGGCTTTAATGATGTGCAGTAGCGCGTAAAGCGGTTATTATCACGCCCTTAAAAAATATGCCGAAGCAATAATCTCGGGATGTTATGAACGCTCATCGGTGCTGAATATCTTTTCGAAGGATTTACATGCTGCGCGGTGAACCAAGCTCAGGCGCCTGAGTCTACTGTTGACCTGAAAGATAAGAAATCATCATTCGCAGATTGGATGAGCATAATTTGCCAAGGAGTAAGCGTTGAAAGCGTTAATCATTTGTCGTGATAATATTGGCGATACCATTATCACTACGCCATTAATCAGAAGTATCTCCAAAGAACTTAATTTTGATGTGGATGTTCTCGCCAACAGTTACAACGCGGCAGTATTAGACGGCAATTCAAATATTAACAATGTCTATACCTATAAAAAAACTCATCATCGAAATGCCGGCGAGTCTGTGGTAAAAATCATTCTCGAGCGTCTCGCCCTGATGGTAAAATTAAGACGAAAACGTTACGACGTGGTTTTTATTGCCAAAGGCCGTTGGGATAAAAGAGTATTGCGCTGGGTGCCTCTCATTCGTCCCTCAAAAGTCATCGCTCTGGGGCTCAGTGAGCACCGCCTTGTTACGGACTTAGTGATTGCGCCAGAACCGAGTAATGAAAATTGTGTGGAACGTATGCATCGTTTATTAGAACCCTTCGATGCAAAAGAAGCGCCCGGAAGACTCGAAATGACTGCCGATCCGCAACGCGTTCGCGCTACCCGGGAGAAGTATGGCATCCCCGACACACTGCCGGTGTTTGCTTTGCATATCAGCTCGCGTAAAGAGAGACAGCGCTGGTCAGCGGAGAATTTTGCCGCGTTGGCCCATCATATTGTCACCCTATTCCCCTGCCATCTGATGCTGCTGTGGTCCCCTGGAGATGAAAATAATCCAAGGCACCCTGGTGATGATGCCAAAGCTGAACGCGTGATGTCACTTTGCAAAGACCTGCCTATTACCGCGGTCCCTACGCATCAGTTGGGAGAGATGATCGCCGCAACTCAGTTGTGTGATTTCATTGTTTGCAGTGACGGTGGCGCAATGCATGTGGCGGCGGCCCTGAACAAGCCTATTATTGCACTGTTTGGCAATAGCGATCCTGTTAGCTGGGCCCCGTGGGCAGTGCCGCATAAAATATTACAGAAAAGTGATCAGAACGTGATGTCTATTTCAGTGGATGAGGTTTTTGCTGAAGTCTGTCTGCTAGCAAATTCCGTCGGAATTACGCAATATACCCCAAATAATTCGAGCCGCATCGAGTCAGCAAGGGAAGAGATTTCGATGAGCGTAGTGGGCTAAGTCATTCCGGCGAGTAAGCGCAGTCAACAACGACACAGCTTAAAATAAGGCATTTATCGTCATTAACTGATGAACAAAAAAACACAGGTCGATATTTAAGGCCTGTGTTTTTTGATGGTGTTAATTTTAGTTAAATACTTACCGTAAGGGTAAAAATAGGGAATATTATTTAGCTGTCGCCTTCATAATATATTTGCGAATAGGTGCACTGGGCTCACGTTTTATCATATGCAGAAATGCCTGAGCTTTGTCATTGGTCGCATAAACAGCCGGTACACCGAAATCTTGCACCATCGCCCAGCGTTCAAACATCTCACCGTCAGATTCCTTCATAAACCACAGCATTTTTATCGCCGTAATCGCGACAGCGGGGATCTGTGTGACTTTCCCCGTGATCCACTTGTTGAGCGTAGATCGCTGTACGCCGAGCAAGATACACAATGCAGGTTGATCGATCCCTAACCGCGTAAAATAATCCTGAAACTCTTCCTGACTCGTCATCTCAATAAACCTCTGATTATCTCTGCCCCCATATTCTACATCATCCCATTGGACAATTCATCGCGTCGCTAATCGCTACCTTTAAGCGCTCTAAGTGAAACTTATTCATGTAGCGCTTTAAGCTTACGTTTCTTGACATAAGTCAAACTCATCGTGAATACGTAAAGCAAGTCATATTCACCCTGTGTATGATTTTCGCAAAGAGACAACATTAATGGTCTAAAAGCATAATTCAACGTCGCTAATAGCTACTTATTTTAAATTCGGAAAAAACAGATGAACGATCAGATTACAGGCAGCAACGCCACAGCCATGACTACTCACCAGGCAATAGAGACATTTAAAACAGATTTAGCATGGGGAGTTAACGCTATTCGCCGTCTGTTTTTAGGTACAGCTCTGGTTGTGCTGACTGTAATAATAATTAAGCCTGCCGAAGCGGCTTTAACAGGTGATGACCTAGCTGCGGCAATGCACTACATTGCAACGCATTCAGGCATGCGGGAGGATCAGAAGCAGCTGATTTTAACGTCAGATAATTTAGAACAGGCGAATGATCGGATAAGAGGTAACACCTATTGGGATACAAATACCAATATCCCCCTCCCACCAATTACTCATACGATTGACGCCTACAGGCTTACTGTGGCTGAACCCGGCAAGACAGTTATCTCTGCCAGACCGCTTAACCAAGAGCCGTCTCTGGTTATCCCCTCTGTCTCTGTACCTATGGCAATTCTGACTCCGGCAAAAACGGCTTCGGTTCCGATGACCACCATGACTCAGGCAAAAACGGCTTCGGTTTCGATGAGTATCCTGACACCAGCAAAAACGGCTTCGGTTCCGATGACCACCATGACTCAGGCAAAAACGGCTTCGGTTCCGATGAGTACCCTGACTCAGGCAAAAATGGCTTTGGTTCCGATGACCACCATGACTCAGGCAAAAACGGCTTCGGTTCCGATGAGTACCCTGACTCCGGCAAAAACGGCTTCGGTTCCGACGAGCACCCTGACTCCGGCAAAAACGGCTTCG
>Ga0209848_1000177_pt1 | contig 32299 bp, 23 predicted proteins | sample OrgsoiDNA_201062_FD_185810 | JGI IMG/M metagenome (GOLD analysis project Ga0209848, IMG submission 185810) | Permafrost soil microbial communities from the Arctic, to analyse light accelerated degradation of dissolved organic matter (DOM) -... | ecosystem: Environmental > Terrestrial > Soil >...
TGCGGTAGCCGAATTCAAAAAGAATCAGGCCGAAGGCCAGGTTGGCCAGCAGCGCCACGGCGCTGGAACTGTCGGTGCCGAGCAGCGCGGGGAAGCTTTGCGCGAGCCCGAATCCCACCAGTCCATACACGCTGATGCGCGGAATGCCAAACCAGCGGTGGACGAATTCACCGCACAACCAGGCCAGCAGGATCGCGCAGGGCCAGGCCAGTTCGGCCGAAATTACCAGTATGTCTGGCATGATATCTCCTTGTCGTTGATGCGCCGGACAGGCAGCGTGCATATGGCTCGCTTTGCGGCGCATGCACATCGTCCGGCAGGCAGAAGATGAACCGCGATGCGCCCCCCCGGTGGTGCGGCGCACGCGAAAAATGCTTAGCCAGCTGGCGCCAATGTATTGTATTTTGCTAAACCATGGCGCACAAAAGACACGCCGCGCCGCGCCGCCGGTACAATCTCGCTGATCGCCATGTCACTCTCACCGGCATCGTTGAAAGGACCACCATGCTCGAACTAATCAATGAACACGCCTGCCACGGCGGCGTGCTGCGTTTCTACCAACACGAATCGGACGCGATCGGATTGTCGATGCGCTTCTCGGCCTTCATCCCCGCACATGCGCAAGGCGCGGCGCTGCCGGCGCTGTTCTTCCTCGCCGGCCTGACCTGCAACGAGGAGACCTTCATGATCAAGGCCGGCGCGCAACGCGCGGCGGCGCAGCAGGGCATGATACTGATCGCGCCCGACACCAGCCCGCGCGGCGCCTGCGTCAACGGCGAGGACGACTCGTGGGACTTCGGCGTCGGCGCCGGCTTCTATCTCGATGCGACGCAGGCGCCGTGGAATATGAACTACCGCATGGAGAGCTATATCTGCGAGCTGCGCGAGCTGGTGATACGCGAGCTGGCGGTCGATGCGCGGCGCGTCGGCATCTCCGGCCATTCGATGGGCGGCCACGGCGCGCTGACGCTGGCGCTGCGCCATCCAGACCTGTTCCGCTCCGTGTCGGCGTTCGCGCCGATCGCGGCGCCGTCGCAATGCCCGTGGGGCCAGAAGGCGTTCAACGGTTATCTCGGCGCGAATCGCGAGGCCTGGCGCCAGCACGACGCCAGCGCGCTGATGGCGCAGATGCGGACGCCCTTCCCCGCCGGCATATTGATCGACCAGGGCCTGGGCGACAAATTCCTCGCAGAGCAGCTGTATCCGGAAGCGTTCGAGGAAGCCTGCCGCGCAGCCGCGCAGCCGCTGCAACTGCGGCGGCACGCGGACTACGACCACGGCTACTACTTCATCTCGACGTTCATCGACGAGCACCTGCGCTTCCACGCCGCGAACCTGGCCGCGCCGGCCGCATAAGGAAGCGGCCGGCGACTACAGCTTGATTTCGGTGCCGAGCTTTTGCAGGAACTGCGCCAGCCATTGCGGGTGCGCCGGCCACGCTGGCGCCGTGATGAAGATGCCGTCGGTGACGGCGCCGTCGATGGCGATGTCGGCATACTCGGCGCCGGCCATGCGTACCTCGGGCGCGCAGGCCGGATAGGCCGAGATTTTTTTGCCGCGGATGATGTCGGCCGTCGCCAGCAGCTGTGCGCCGTGGCAGATCGCGGCGATCGGCTTGTTGGCGTGGGCGAACTGCTGCAGCAGATCGATCACGCGCGGATTGAGGCGCAGGTATTCGGGCGCGCGGCCGCCGGCCACCATCAAGGCGTCGTAGTCGGCGACCTTGGCGTCATCGAAGCTGGCGTTGAGCGTGAACAGGTGGCCGGGCTTTTCGGTGTAGGTCTGGTCGCCCTCGAAGTCGTGGATCGCGGTCTTGATCTTGTCGCCGCTTTTCTTGCCGGGGCAGACGGCGTGCACCGTGTGGCCCACCATCTGCAATGCCTGGAACGGCACCATCGTTTCGTAGTCTTCCGCAAAATCGCCAGTCAGGAACAGGATTTTTTTCGCTGCCACGGTCATCTCCCACTATCGGTTGAACCCGTGCCGGCCGGCGCGGGCGGACATGCAAGTACCAGCCGATGATGATAGCCCAAGTCGCGCAGGCACGCAGATGCGCAGACGATAAAAAACCGCAGGCGCGCGAGGCGCATGCGGTTTCGGGGACAGCCGGCGGTGACGCCGTCTTATTTGTTGAGCACCTGGCGGATGGTGGCGGCCAGGTCTTCGGCGACGAACTTGGCGACATAGGCGTCGGCGCCGACACCCTTCACGTGGTCTTCATTGGTCTTGCCCGACAGCGATGAGTGGATCACCACCGGTATCTTGCTGAAACGGGCATCCTGCTTGACCAATCGCGTCAGCGTGAAGCCGTCCATCTCCGGCATTTCCAGATCGGTCAGCACCAGGGCCACCTTGTCGTCGACCGGCACGCCTTCGGCCTTGGCCTGCTCGGCGATCACCTGCAAGCGTTCCCAGGCTTCCTTGCCCGACTTGGTCATGACGAACGGCGCGCCCATGGCCTCCAGGCCTTTTTCGATCAGGCTGCGCGCGACGACCGAATCGTCGGCGGCCAGGATGATGGTGCCCGGCTTCATCTTCAATTTCGGGCCGATGGTTTCCGGATCGACGTCCTTGCCTTCGCTCGGCACCATCTTGCGCAGGATGGTTTCCACGTCCAGCACCTGGGCCAGGCGGGTGTTGTTGATGTCGCCGTCGAGGCGCGCGATGCTGGTCACCATGCCGCCGGCCGTGCCTTCGGCCGTCAGCACCTGGCTCCAGTCGAGGCGCACGATCTCGTCGACCGATTCGACCGCGAAGGCCTGCGTGGTGCGCGCGAACTCGGTCACCAGCATGATGTTCAGGCCGGTCTTGGGCTTGACGCCGACGATGGCCGGCAAGTCGAGCACGGTGATGATCTGGCCGCGCAGGTTGACCACGCCCAGCATCTGCGGCGATGAACCGGCCACGGCCGTCACTTCCGGCATGGCGACGATTTCGCGGATCTTGAAGACGTTGATGCCGTACAGCTCGGAATGTTCGCCGTTCTCGTCGGCGCCGAGGCGGAACAACAGCAGTTCGAATTTATTGGAGTTGGTTAAATTACTGCGCTCGTCCACTTCTTGTTGAACAGTTTTCATCTTCTCAATCTCCGTCGATGGCCCTACCGTGACCGTGTTGCGGCCGGTGCGCGGCACCGGCTCATAGGAAAAAACCCTGCCGTGGCAAAGCTTTCATTGCGTTTTCCAGTATAACGATATTGCCTCTGTATAAGACAATTTTGGCAAGGATAGGTAAAAATCAGGCGGGAAATGGAGGGGATATACAACGTTCTGGCCGCCGCGCCATGAAAACTTGACAGCGCGGCCAGCGGCGGAAATGAAAAAAGGAAGCCGGTGACGGCTTCCTTTTCGAATTTGGAGCGGGAGAAGAGTCTCGAACTCTCGACCTCAACCTTGGCAAGGTTGCGCTCTACCAACTGAGCTACTCCCGCGGAGAGGCCGCATTATGACAGGATCGTACGCCGAGGTCAACACGCCCCCGTTCGAATGGATCGATGCTGCGGTTTGTTGAGCGCGATTAAACCGGCGGCACGCTATCGGCGCCACCATTTGCGTTCCGTTTGAATCGACGTAGAATGAATCAGCAGCGCCATGTTACATATCACCGGCCCATCCGGGAGGAATCATGAGCGAGCCAGACACAAATAAACGAGGCCCAAGCATCATCAGCAAATTGCGGGAAGTGGCTAGCTTTATCTTGAGCGGCTCCGTTATCGCAGGCGCTTTTTTCAGCTGGCTACACACCTCGGTCGACATCCATGCAATTGGCGCTGGCATCGGTGCGCTTGGCTGGATACTCTACGCCCTCAAGTCATCGCAGGATTAAAACTACGTGAACCTGCCGACGTTTTCCATTGACGGAAACTGGATCGACATGTGCTCGGTTTTGGCCGGCATTGCAAACATAGCCTACCGGCGTCATGGGAATGACGATAGTGGCAAGCTCATCTCCAAAACCACAGGCATCCACTTCGCCACCGGCATAGCGATATTTCCACAACTGCCGCTTACCTTTTGCGTGTTTTCATCTCAACTGGAACACAGTCTGCTAGCTACCAGCAACATCTGCCTGTCGGTAGCAGGTTTTTGTGCCTTGATGGCCCTGCCGGAAAAACCATGAAACGCACATCCCCATCGCTCATCTATAATTAGCGCGTCCGCCCCGTGCCGGCGGCGCTCACGCAAGGATGCCGATGGATGCAATCGAAGTGGTATTGGCCATGCTGCTGGCGGTGATCGCCAGCGGCTATCTGGTGCGGCTGCTGCCGGTCTCATTACCCCTTCCGCTGTTGCAGATCGCGCTCGGCGCGCTGGTCGTGACGGTGACGCCGCACGGCGTCGAACTCGATCCCGACATCTTCTTTCTCTTATTCCTGCCGCCGCTGCTGTTCCTCGACGGCTGGCGCATCCCGAAAAACGGCCTGCTGCGCGACAAGGGCATCATCCTCGAACTGGCGCTCGGCCTGGTCGTGTTCACGGTGGTCGGCGCCGGCTTCCTGATCCACTGGATGATACCGGCCATGCCGCAGGCGGTCGCCTTCGCGCTGGCGGCCATCATCTCGCCGACCGATCCGGTCGCCGTCAGCGCCATCGCGGCGCGCACGCCGATCCCGAAACGGCTGATGCACATCCTCGAAGGCGAGTCGCTGCTCAACGACGCCAGCGGCCTGGTATGCTTCCGCTTCGCCATCGCCGCCGCGCTGACCGGACGCTTTTCGCTGGCCTCGGCCGGCCTGACTTTCCTGTGGCTGGCACTGGCCGGACTGGCCATCGGCGTCGGCGTCACGCTGCTGGTGACGCGCCTTCAGAGCTGGCTGACGCGCCGCTTCGGCGAGCCTGGCGGCTCGGCCATCCTGGTCAATCTGCTGCTGCCGTTCGGCGCCTATTTAGTGGCCGAACGCCTGCACGCGTCGGGCATCCTGGCCGCCGTCGCCGCCGGCGTCACGATGAGCTACGTGGAACTGAGCGGCCACGCGCTGGCCGCCACCCGCATCCAGCGTTCGGCCGTATGGGACACCGTACAGTTCACGCTCAACGGCACCATGTTCGTGCTGCTCGGCGAGCAGCTGCCCGGCATCTTCCACGGCGCGCGCATGTCGATCGAACAGGGCGGCCATGTCAACCCGTGGTGGCTGGCCGTGTACGCGCTGGCCATCAGCGCCGGCCTGCTGGTGCTGCGGCTGGTGTGGGTCTGGGCCTCCCTGCGGCTGACCATCTACAAGCAAAAAGTGCGCGGCGTGCCGCGCCACAAAATCAATCCGCGCCTGCTGCTGGCGACCTCGCTGGCCGGCGCGCGCGGCGCCATCACGCTGGCCGGCGTGCTGACGCTGCCCATCCTGCTGGACGATGGCACGCCCTTCCCCGCGCGCGACCTGGTCATCTTCCTGGCCAGCGCGGTGATTTTGATTTCGCTGCTGGTGGCCAGCATCGCGCTGCCGCCGCTGCTGCGCGGCGTGCACTTCCCGTCCGAACCGTCCGAGCAGATCGAGGAGGACCGCGCGCGCCGCGCCGCCGCCACGGCCGCCATCGCCGCCATCGAACAGGCGCAGATCGAACAGATGCCGCGCGCGGCCGAGCCGGAGGTCTATCCGCAGGCGGCGGCGCGCGTGATCGCGCTGTACCGCCACCGTCTCAATGAAGCGGCCACGCGCGCCGACGAGGGACGCGGCAAATACCGGCAGACCGACCTGGCCGAATGCGCGCTGCGGCTGGCCGCGCTGAACGCCGAGCGCAGCGCGATCTTCGAGCTGGCGCGGCACGGCGAACTGTCCGACGACACCTCGCGCAAACTGGTGCGCGAAATCGATTTGCTGGAAAGCCGCTACCGCTGATGCTGACCACCCGCACCCAATTGGTTTTCTTTACGGCGTGGCTGCTGTTCTGGCTGTTGCTGGTCACCACCGCCGTGCAGGATTTCGCACGCAACGGCGGCAGCGAGCTATGGCATCCGATTTTATGGGAAAGCTCGTCCGGCATCACCTCCACGCTGCTGTTGCTGCTGCAGCGCCGCTACACGGCCCGCTACGACCATCTGCTGGCCACACCGCTGCGCTGGTTCGCGCACCAGCTGCCGTTTTTGCTGGCGTTCTGGATCGCCTTCGTGCCGATCACCTTCGGCATGCGCCACGCGGTCTACGCGATGGCCGGCGAAACCTACACCCACGAACCGTGGCCACAGACCTTTGTGTATGAGGACATCAAGATCGCCGTCTTCTTCGGCACCTTCGTCGTGATACTGTTCGGCGTACTGTCCTATCAGGCGCTGCTCGATGAAAAGCTCCGCGCCGAACGCACCAACACACTGCTGCGGCAGGCGCAGTTGCTGCGTTTGCAGCAGCAGATGCAGCCGCACTTCCTGTTCAACGCGCTCAACACGATTTCATCGCTGATGCAGACCGACGTCGCGCGCGCCGACGCCACGCTGATGCAGCTGGCCGATGTGCTGCGCGCCACGCTGGAAGTGAGCGAACAGCACCAGGCGCCGCTGGAGATGGAACTGCGGCTGCTGCGCGGCTATGCCCATTTGATGCGCGAGCGCTTCGCCGACCGCGTCGTCATCGAATGGCGCATCGACGAAGCGCTGCTGGCGTATCCCGTGCCGGTGATGAGCATGCAACCGCTGCTGGAAAACATCTTCAAGCACACGGTCGAACGGCGCCGCCAGCGCACCCACATCGTGATCTCCGCCACGCGCGAGCAGGACATGCTGGTGCTGCGGCTGGAAGACGACAACGGCATGCTGGCGCAAACGCCGGAGGGCGCGCCGGCCGGCATCGGCGTGCGCAACCTGCGCGCGCGGCTCGAAGCGCTGCACGGCGACGCCGCCAGCTTCACACTGACCCAGCTCGCGCCGGCCGGCGTGCGCGCGGAAATGCGGCTGCCATGCGCATCCTGATCGTCGACGACGAACGTCCGGCGCGCGACAAGCTGCGCCGCCTGCTGGAACAGGAAGCCGGCATCAGCGCCATCGACGAAGCGCGCGACGGCGTCGAAGCGCTGGAGCGCATCGCCAGCTTCGCACCCGACGCGCTGCTGCTCGACATCCAGATGCCCGAGATCAGCGGACTGGAACTGGCGGCATCGCTGCCCTCGCCCGCGCCGCTGGTGGTGTTCGTCACCGCCTACGACCAATACGCGCTGCGCGCCTTCGACGCCAACGCCATCGACTACCTGCTCAAGCCCTACGACCAGCAGCGCTTGCAGCGCGCCTTGCAGCGCCTGCGCGAACGCCTGTCGCAGCGCGGCGGCGCACACGCGCAGGAAGTGGCGCTGGGCGGGCAAACGGTCGAACAGCTGCTGCTCACCGAGCGCGGGACGACGCACATCATCAAGGTCGATGACATCCAATGGCTGGAAAGCGCCGACAATTACGTCGTGCTGCACACGGCCGCGATGCAGCCCTTGATGCGGCAGACGCTGGCCGGTCTGGCCGACAAACTCGGCCCGCGCTTCGTGCGCTGCCACCGCCGCGCCGCCGTGCAGCTGGCGTGGATAGAGAGCGTGGTCGCGCTGGACAAGGGCGACGGCGAACTGATATTGCGCGGCGGCGGGCGCGTGCCATGCAGCCGCCAATACCGTGCCGACCTGCTGGCGCGGCTGCAGGAACGTCCGGCGTAAATTCAACAGCGCGGCACCTGCGCGACAGCCGCGCCGCCGATTCGCCCCGCCGCCATCCCGCTTCGCCCCACCGCGCTTGCCGCGCACGCGGGGCCGCCTTAGTCTTGTTTCATCGTCAACCAACCGATGGAAACGCCATGACACGCAACGCCGCCGCGACCGCACCACGCCTCTACTTCCTCGACTGGATACGCATCTTCGCCTTTATCCTGCTGGTGTTCTACCACACCGGCATGTACTACGTGACGTGGGACTTCCACATCAAAAGCCCGTTCGCCAGCGACGCCATCGAACCGCTGATGATGCTGTCGTCACCTTGGCGACTCGGCCTGCTGTTCATGATCTCCGGCGTGGCGTCGGCCTTCATGCTGCAAAAAATCCGCATCGGCGCCTTCATCGGCCAGCGCAGCAAGCGCTTGCTGATACCGCTCATTTTCGGCATGATCGTCATCGTGCCGCCGCAATCGTACTGCCAGGTGATCGAGGCGCTGGGCTACCAGGGCAGCTACGCCGATTTCATGCGCCTGTATTTGAGCGGCTATCACGGCTTCTGCAAAGGTGAATGCCTGCTGCTGCCGACCTGGAACCACTTATGGTTCGTGGCCTACCTGTGGTTCTACACGCTGCTGCTGGCCGCCATCGTGGCGGTATCGGGCGCGCGCTTCGAGCGCATGTCGGCCACGCTGGCGCGCCGGCTCAGCGGCTGGAAAATCATCGTGTTGCCGTGGCTCGTGCTGGCCGCCGCGCGTCAATTGCTGATGCTGCGCTTTCCGACCACACACGCGCTGGTCGACGACTGGTACAGCCACGCCAATTTCTTTTTCCTGTTCCTGCTCGGCGCGATGTTGGCGCGCCAGCGCGACTTCTGGGCCAGGCTGGAACCGCTGCGCTGGCATAGCCTGGCGACTGCCCTGAGCTGCTGGGCGGCGCTGGAGATTTTTTATTCGGTGCCCGAAGCGCTGGCGGCAAGCGAGGCTTTCCAGCACTGGCGCCCCGTCATGCGCGCGGTGTATGCGTTGGCGCAGTGGAGTCCCATCCTGGCAGCCTGCGGCTTCGGCCACCGCCACCTGCAATTCGACAGCGCGGCGCGGCGCTACCTGACGCAGGCCGTGTTCCCGGTCTATATCGTGCACCAGACGCTGATCATCTGCATCGCCCACGCAATCCAGCCGGTGCGCCTCGCGCCCGTGGTCGAAGCTCCGGTCCTGATCTTGCTGACGCTGACCCTCAGTTTCGGCGTCGTCGAAATCGTCCGCCGGGTGCGGCCCTTGCAGCCGCTGTTCGGCGTTGCCCGCAGCGATGCGAGCGCCATGGCGACAGCGCGGCAATTGGCGCCGGCGTGATGTTCGCGCAGCGGCCCTTTAACCGCCCAGCAGCTTGCGATAGCGCTTGACCCGGTACATCTCGGCGTCGGCCTGCACGAAGGCCTGCTGCAGCGTCATCTCCGGGGCGCGCATGCACATGCCGAGCGATGCCCGCACCCCGAAGTCGGCCAGGCTGGCACGCAGTCGCTGCGCCATGATTTGCGCGCCGTCGCCATCGCATTCGATGCTGAGCACCGCGAATTCGTCGCCGCCGAGGCGCGCGGCGACGTCGCTGGCGCGGCTGACCTGGCGCAAGGCCTCGCCGGCGCGCGCCAGCAGCACATCGCCGGCCGCGTGGCCGTGGCGGTCGTTGGTCAGTTTCAGCTCATCGAGATCGATCGACACCACGCATGCCGAATGGCCGTAGCGCTGGCAGCGCAGCTCCTCGCGCCGCATCAGCAGATCCCAGCCGCGCCGGTTGTACAAGCCGGTCAGGCTGTCGCGCGTGGCGTCGGCTTCGGCGCGCTCGGCGCGGCGCGTCGCCTCGGCCGCCTCCAGTTCGGCCGCCAGCAATGCCGACAGCATCGCCGCCATCAACTCCAGCATCGGCTGTTCGGCCGCGATGGCCGGCGGCTGCGGCTGCGGATCGATGGCGCACAGGGTGCCGAACAAACTGCCGTCGGCGCGCGTCAGCGGAACGCCGATGTAGGCGCCGGTGTCGATCAAGCGGCCGATCGGCGCCGCCGCATACGCCGCCACCTGCGCCGCATCGGGCGCCACGCGCGGCCCCAATCCGCTCACCATGCGCGAGCAGAAGGTATCGGCCCAGCGGCAGACCTGGCCGGCGCGTACGCCGTAGCCATGGTCGTCGGCGTGCAGCACGATCCAGTCCTCGCCCTCGGCGCGCGTGACCATCCATAATTGAAAACCGCAGCGCTCCCGCAGGAACGCCATCGTCGCGCACGACGCTTCGGCGAAATCTTTGATGATGCGCTCCTCTTCCGGGCTATCCGGACCGACGAACCACTGACGTATCGGACGATGATACGCCCAATCGCGCCGGCCGTTCCCGGCCTAGGGCTTGAACGTCAGCGTGTGCTGCGCCGCGCCGGGCAGCAGCGGAACAACCGCGCCGCTGACCCAGTCCGCGTGTCCCTTCAAAAAATACGGCGACAGCGGATGGCCGCTTTGGCCGCCCGGCATGTTGAACACGCCCTGTTCTTCATGGCCCGGCTGCACCGTCAGGCGCTCGGACTGACCGAATGTGCGGCCGGCCACGCGCGGCATGTGGCTGTCGCCGGGCAGCATATCGGGCGGCACGGTGAGCCAGCGCGCCAGCGGCGGCACGGCCGAGGCGATCGGATGGGCCATGGCCGCCGTGTTGCGCTGCCCCCAGGTCGCGGCCTTGAGCGGCTGGCCGTCCCTGGTCAGGTCGGCGACGACGCGGTCGATGGCGACCAGCTGCAGCTGCTGCCAACTATCGAACGCCTGCGGCAGCCACGCGGCGGGCTGCTCGTCGAGCAGGCGCGCGACCACCGCCGGCCAGCGCGAGCTGACGGCCGCCATATTCGCCTTGGCGTCGATGGCGGCCAGCTGGCCGTTGGCGTTGGCGTACAAAATGTCGTAGAGCGCGAACATATAACCGCGCGCGATGCGGTAGCCGACCGAGTCGACGCTGGCGTGGCCGCTCCAGCTTTCCTTCAGCAGCCGCAAGGCTTCCGCGCGCTGCGGCTGGCCGGCCAGCGCCCTGGCGTCGAGCGCCGCGATGGCGCGCTCGCGCCATGGCGCGATGAAGACGGCGCGGTCGTCCAGCGTCACACCGTAGACGGCCTTGACGTCGGTTTTCGGGCCGAGCGCCGTCAGGTCGTCGCGCACCTGGCGCGTGCGCGCGCCGAGGTCGAAGCCGCCGTCGCCGATCAATGCCGCGCCGGCGCCGGCCAGCTGGCGGCTGTTGGCGGTGGCCAGCTGGCCGCCGGCCGGATTGCGCACCTGCGGATAATCGGCCGGCGCCAGCCAGCCGTCCCAGACGCCGGCCGCATCGTCGACCGTCATCGGGTAGGTGGTCACATCACCGCTGGCGCTACGGTGCGGCAGCGGGCCGGCGATGGTCCAGCCGATATTGCCCTGGTCATCGCCGCCGACGAAATTCTGCGCCGGCATGCCGGCCGTCGCCGCGACCGCGAGCGCCTGGTCCAGCGTGTCGGTGCCCTCCAGCTGGCGCAGATTGATATTGACGGCCTGCGGCGCGTGCGCCACCCAATGCACCGCGTAGGTGTGGCCCATCGCCTCGCGCAAGGGACCGAGCGTGGTTTCGCGCACGGCCAGTTTGACCTCCGGCGCGCCCTTGACGAGGATGGTTTCGACGGTCGTCACGGGCGTCTCCCAGCCGGCCTGCGTGCGCACCTGTCCGGGCTTGGCGGCGTCGGTATCGAGTGCGATCAGGTCTAGGTAATCGCCGTAGCTGTTGGTGAAGCCCCACGCCACGTGGCCGTTGCTGCCGACGACCACGATGGGCGCGCCCGGCAGCGTGACGCCGACCACGCGCCGCGTCACGCCGTGCGCGTCGGGGAACTGCAAGGCGGCGCGGTACCAGGTGTTGGGCAGTTGTATGCCGAGGTGCATATCGTCGGAGATGATGGCCGCACCATCGGCGCTGCGGCTGCCGGCGACGGCCCAGTTGTTGCTGCCGACGGAGTCGATGAATTCGGCCGATGCCACTTGCGGCGCGTCGGCCCATTTGGCCCTGCCCCACCAGTCGGGCGGCGCGGCCGGTATCGGCGCGGCCGCAACATCGATCTGGTCGGCGTCGAGCGGCGCATCCCACTGCGTCGATTGCGGCGCGAGGAAGGCGCGCTGTTCGGCCGTGCTGTGCTCCTTGAACCAGCCGCGCGCCAGCTCGCGCGGTTCGGCGCCGCCCTGCAAATCAAAGTACATGGCCCACACCACCAGCAGCGAATCGGCCGGCGACCACGCGCGCGGCGCCACGCCGATCAGCGCATATTCAAACGGCCGCGCGGACAGATGGCTCAAGCCGTCGTTGACGCCGGCCACGTAGCGATCCAGTAGTTGACGGTCGGCCGGCGACATCGCCAGCACCGCCAGCTCGGCGCGCGCGCGGAAGCGGTGCAAACGGTGTTCCTTGTCCAGCGGGACGGCGCGCGCGCCGAACATCTCGGCCAGTTCGCCGGCGGCCACGCGGCGCAGCAAATCCATCTGGAAGTAGCGCTCCTGCGCGTGCACGAAACCGGTCGCGTAGGCGACATCGAGCCGGCTGGCGCCGCTGATCAGCGGCACGCCGCGATCGTCGCGCGCCACGCTGACCGGGCCACTCAAGCCGGCCACTTGCCGCGTGCCGTCAAGCTGCGCCAGGCTGGCGCGCAAATACAGCCACACGCCCAGCACCACCAGCAGCAGCAAGGCCGCCACCGCCAGCAGTATGCGTTTGGACCAGCCAGCGAGCCCCGTTTTTTTCATGCCATCCCCACTATCCAGATAAAAGCGTCGAATGAAAGTACCGCTCGCGATAGTGCCAGAAATTTTATGAAAAAGAAAACATTTAATCCTGTGGCATGTGACACGCGGGCGCGATAGCGCGTACGCTCGGAGACGACACCGCGTGGCAACGGTATCCCGCAGAAGAACGGCTCCGCACGAACCGCACGGCGCAGCTGGTTCCCGGTAATCCGTGAAGGCTCCAAAATAAGCGTGCGGCACGCAGCCGCACGCCAGCCTTTACTGGAACGCGACTTCCGCGAAGCTGCGCAGCTTGCGGCTGTGGAGTTTGTCGACGCCCAGCTCGCGCAGCAGTTCGACCGCGCGGATGCCGATGCGCAGATGCTGGTCGACACGATCGCGGTAAAACTGGTTGGCCATGCCCGGCAGCTTGATCTCGCCGTGCATCGGCTTGTCGCTGACACACAGCAGCGTCCCATACGGCACGCGGAAGCGGAAACCATTGGCGGCGATGGTGGCGCTTTCCATATCCAGCGCCACCGCGCGGCTCTGGCTGAAACGCCGCTCCGGCGTGCGCTGCGGCAGCAGCTCCCAGTTGCGGTTATCTGTACTGGCCACTGTACCGGTACGCATCACGCGCTTCAGATCGTGGCCGGTCAGCTGCGTCACCTCGGCCACGGCCGCCTCGATCGCCACCTGCACCTCGGCCAGCGGCGGAATCGGCACCCACAGCGGCAAATCCTCGTCGAGCACATGGTCCTCGCGCACATAGCCGTGCGCCAGCACGTAGTCGCCCAGTTGCTGCGTGTTGCGCAAGCCGGCGCAGTGGCCCAGCATCAGCCAGGCGTGCGGCCGCAGCACGGCGATATGGTCGGTGATGTTCTTGGCGTTGGCCGGGCCGACGCCGATGTTGACCATGCTGATGCCGCAGCCGTCGGCGCGCACCAGGTGGTAGGCCGGCATCTGTGGCAGGCGCGGTAGCGCGGCACCCAGCGCATCGCCGGCCTGCGCATCGCAACCGACCCGGCGCGTGATCAGGTTGCCCGGTTCGATGAAGGCGATGTACTCGTTCTCGGCCGACGTCATCGGCTGGCGCATCAGCTCCTGCCCCAGCTTGATGAATTCATCCATGTAGAACTGGTAATTGGTGAACAGTACAAACTTCTGAAAGTGTACTGGTGCTGTACCGGTATAGTGGCGCAGCCGTTGCAGCGAGTAATCCACGCGCGGCGCCGTGAACAACGCCAGCGGCTGCGCCTCGCCCAGCGGCGCCTCGTAAGTGCCGTTGGCGATGCCGTCGTCCATCGCCGCCAGGTTGGGCAGGTCGAATACGTCGCGCATCAGCAGGCGCCGTTCGGCGCTCATATTGCCTTCGACGTGATCGTGTTCGGCGAAGGAAAAGTGGATGGGTATCGGCTGCGCGCTGGCGCCCACTTCCAGCTGCACCTGGCCGTTGCTGCCGTGGTTCTTCAGCAGCAGCTTGAATTGCTGTTGATAGTAACTGGCGTACAGGTCGGGCCGGGTCAGCGTGGTTTCGTAGGTGCCGGGACCGGCGACGAAGCCGAAGGAGAGCCGCGAATCGGCCCGCGCGACGGTATCCGTGTGGACCCGCACAAAGGGATAGCAGGCGCGCACATGTTCGGTGAAGGTTTCGCCGGCGACGAAGCGGCGCATGCAGTCGCGCAGATAGGCGATGTTGCTGTCGTAGATGGCGCGGACCTGTTCGAAAGCGGCGACGGGATCGTCGAACAGCATGGGAGCGATGAAAGGACGGGTCTGCAAAATCAACTCCTTCAAAAAACCTGCGTGAAGTACGGGACGGCCTCGACCCTATTGTAAGGGCTGGCAGCCGGCCTTGCCAGACATCGGCGCCTCTCAAAATGGCCGCGCCGCGTGAAAAACATTGATCCAGATCGCGATGTGTACCGGTACGGTGCCAGTACAGTGGATTCGACGCACAATTTGTTACCAACTATTCCAGCGGAAAGCGTAAGCTGACGCGCTGCCGCTCTATGCGGTGCCGTACAATGGCAACCCTCGCGGCCACCGCAGGCGAGGCAAACGGAACCGCGTTTTGACCAGCGATGGCTTACACTGGCGAGACAGTAAAAACCAGCATCCGTCACAGCAGCACCCAGCCTTTACACCGAAAAGCGTCACCATGAACGATCTAGCACCACCAGCCACCCATCTGCATCCGGATATTCTGTACGGCGCTTTCCGCTCCGACCTGCTGCGCGAGGAAATCCTGGCCGACTTGCTGGAGGCGAGCGCGCGGCGCACGCCGGATCAGACGGCGCTGATCTTCGGCCAGCGCCGTCTGACTTACGCCGAACTGGATGCGCAGGCCGACCTGGTGGCGTCGCGCCTGATCGACGCCGGCGTCAAGCCGGGCCAGATCGTCGGCCTGTGGCTGCCGCGCGGCATCGAGCTGCTGGTGATGCAGGCCGGGATCGCCAAGGCCGGCGCGGCCTGGCTGCCGGTCGACGAAGACACGCCGGTCGAACGCCTGCACATCTGCCTTGACGACGCCAGCGGCGCCGGCGTGGTCAGCTGCGCCGCGTTGGCGCCGCGCCTGGCCGCGATCGATATCGGCCGCCCCGTCTGGACCGCCGAAGATTTGCTGGCGCCCCTGGCCGCCGGCGCCACGCTGGCGCGCCGCGGCGCCGTCTCGCCCGACGTGCCGGCCTATGTCATCTACACGTCCGGTTCGACCGGCAAGCCGAAAGGCATCCTGATTTCCCAGCGCAGCATCTGCCACTTCCTGCGCAGCGAAAACGAAGTGCTCGGCGTGCGCGCCGACGACCGCGTGTATCAGGGCTTCTCGGTCGCCTTCGACATGTCGTTCGAAGAAATCTGGATCGCCTATCTGGTCGGCGCGACCTTGTGGATAGGCGCCAAGGACATCAGCGGCGATCCCGAAACGCTGCCGCGCATGCTGACCGAGAACGCCGTCACCGTGCTGCACGCGGTGCCGACGCTGCTGGCGCTATTCACGCAGGACGTGCCGAATCTGCGCCTGATTAACCTCGGCGGCGAGATGTGCCCCGAATCGCTGGTCGAGCGCTGGTCGCGCGACGGCCGGCTGATGTTCAACACCTACGGCCCGACCGAGGCCACGGTATCGGCCAGCCTGGCCAATTTGCAGCCGGCGCAGCCCGTCACCATCGGCACGCCGCTGCCCAACTACGGCCTGCTGGTGGTCGCGGTCAATGAAGCGGTCAATCAGGCCGACCATCCGGCGCCGGCCATGACGCTGCTGGCGCGCGGCCAGATCGGCGAGTTGTGCATCACCGGTCCCGGACTGGCCGACGGCTATCTGGGCCGGCCCGACCTGACGGCAGAAAAATTCCTCGCCAATCCGTGGGCCAGCGGCCACCACGACGCGCGCCTGTACCGCACCGGCGACCTCGCGCGCATCGATGTCGACGGCCAGGTGGTGTGCCTGGGCCGCGCCGACGACCAGGTCAAGATCCGCGGCTTCCGCGTCGAACTGGGCGAAATCGAAGCGCTGCTGGCGCAGCAGCCGGGCGTCGGCACCGTCGCCGTCCTGCTGCGCAAGGACGACGGCATGGACCAGCTGGTGGCCTACATCGTGCCCGATGGCTCGGTCGAACTGTCCAACAGCGCGCTGCGCCACGCGCTGGCCGAACTGCTGCCGCCGTACATGGTCCCGGGCCGCTACGAAATGCAGGGCGCCATGCCGCGCCTGACCTCCGGCAAAATCGACCGCAAGGCGCTGAAGGCCATGCCGCTCAGCGCGCCGCCCGCCGGCAGCCTGGCCGAATCGGATTTGCCGGAGACGCCGGCCGAAGTGGCGCTGTTCGCCGCGCTGGCCGCGCTGTTCCCCGGCCAGCCCATACTGCGCCACGCCGACTTCTTCACCGACCTGGGCGGCCACTCCTTCTTCGCCGCGCGCCTGGCCTCGGCCCTGCGCGCCGATCCGCGCTACGCCCACGTCACGGTGCGCGACATTTATCAGCAGCGCCAGGTCGGCAAGATCGCCGCCGTGCTGGCCGAGTCGCCCGAGGCGATGGCCGCCGAAGAGGACTGGACGCCGCCGTCGGCGCTGCGCCGCTGGAGCTGCGGCCTGGCGCAAGCGGCCGCGATGCCGGGACTGGTGGCGCTGCGCATGGCGCAGTGGCTGGCGCCGTTCTTCACCTATCACTTTTACACGGGCGATCCGGGCGACTCGGTGGCCCTGGCCATCGCCGCATCGGCCGGCGTGTTCCTGCTGGCGACCGCGATGGAATTCTGCATCGCCATCGTCGGCAAATGGCTGATCGCCGGACGCCTGCAAGCGGGCAGCTATCCGCTGTGGGGCCTGACCTATTATCGATGGTGGCTGGCCGACCGCCTCGTCGAAGCCGCGCCGTCGTATCTGCTAAGCGGCTCCTCGCTGTACGCGTGGTGGTTGCGCGCGCTCGGCGCCAAGGTCGGGCATGACGTCATCATCGGCTCGATGACCTTGCGCGCGCCGGACCTGCTGCGCATCGGCGACGGCGTCAGCGTCGGCAACGCCACCAACTTTGAAAACGCGCGCGTGCAGCGCGGCCGTTTGCTGCTGGGCGCCATCACGATCGAAGACGACGCCTGCGTCAGTTCCTACGTGGTCCTGGAAGGGAATACCCGCGTCGAAAAAGCCGGCCACCTCGAAGGCCAGTCCGCGCTCGGCGACGGCCGCGTGGTGCCGGCCGGCCGCGTCTGGAGCGGCTCGCCGGCGCGCGACGTCGGCGCCTTCGACGCCAGCGTCCTGCCGCCACGCCCCGCCGTCACGCCGGCGCGCCTGGCGGCCGAAGCAGTGTTCTTCGTGTTCGGCATCCTGCTCATCGTCACGCTGTTCTTCATGCCGGTGTTCCCCAGCTTCGTGCTGATCGACTGGTTCGACGAGGCGGGCTGGCTGCCGCAGATCCAGGGCGACGACGTCAGCACCCAGCTGCTGCGCTACTTCGTGCTGGCCTTCCCCGCCAGCGCCGTGCTGATCGTGCTGACCGCGCTGCTGTCGGCCGGCATCCGCTGGAGCGTGCTGCCACGTTTGACCCCGGGCCGCTCGGCGATCCACAGCAACACCTACTGCGCCAAATGGCTGGTCAGCCAGATCCAGGAATCGAGCCTGAACGTGCTGCACGGGATCTACGCGACCATCTACGCGCCGTTCTGGTATCGCCTGCTGGGCGCCAAGGTCGGGCGCGACGCGGAGATCTCCACCGCCCTCGGCGTCGTGCCGGACATGCTGACGCTGGGCGACGAGACCTTCATCGCCGACGCCGTGATGCTGGGCGACGAACATATAGACGGCGGCTGGATGACCATGCAGGAAACCGTCATTTCGCACCGCAGCTTCGTCGGCAACGGCTCCTACATCCCGGACGGCACGGTGCTGCCCGAGCATGTGCTGATCGGCGTGCACTCGCACGCGCCGGACAACGGCCAGATGGCCAGCGGCGACACCTGGCTGGGATCGCCGCCAATCAACCTGCCCGCGCGCGAGCAGACCAGCGGCTATCCGGAATCGCTGACCTTCCATCCGTCGCCGCTGCGCCGCCTCGGCCGCGGCCTGATCGAAGCGTTCCGCATCGTCGCGCCGCACGCGCTGGTGATCGCGGTCGGCTACACGCTGGTGCTGGGCGTGATGCCGATCGCCGGCGCCGGCCGCTGGGGCGAAGTGATCTGGGACCTGACGCTGGCCGGGCTGGCCTACGGCGTCGGCAACTACTTTTTTGTGGTCGGCTTCAAATGGCTGCTGATCGGCCGCTATCGCAAACAGTCGGAGCCGATGTGGACGCCGTTCGTCTGGCTGTCCGAGGGCGTGACGAATATGTATGAAGGGATCGCGGTGCCGAACTTCCTGCGCTACCTGCGCGGCACGCCGTGGCTGCCGCTGGCCTTCAACCTGCTCGGCGCGAAGATCGAACGCGGCGTCTATCTGGACACCACCGACATCACCGAATTCGATTGCGTCAGCATCGGCGAATACAGCGAACTCAATGCGCTGACCTGCCCGCAGACCCATTTGTTTGAAGACCGCGTGATGAAGATCGACCACGTCGTCATCGGCAAACGGGTCTACATGGGGCCGCGCAGCGCGGTGCTGTATAGCGCCGCCGTCGGCGACAACGCCCGCCTCGGCGCGCTGACGCTGGTAATGAAGGGCGAGCATATTCCGGCGCACTCGCACTGGGTTGGCTGCCCTGCGGCGCCGGCGCGCGCCTGACCATCGCACGCAAGCTTCGGCCGGCTCTCGATGGACCATCACACGCCACATAAACCGCCCGCGCTAGACGGCCGATTGGCGGTCCATTTTTGGCCCGATACGGCGCCGGTATGGGCCGATGGCGTCTGCGTAATCGCCGTGCGCACCGAAAACGGCCAGCAGCGCGTAGGCCCGCGCCAGCAAATCCGGCACGCCGTGCGCGCGGTGCTGGCCGAACTGCTCGACATCGCGCCCGCCGCCATCCACCTGCCCGACGCGGCAGGCGCCGTGCCACGCATCGTGTTCGACGATGCTGGCGCAGCAGCGGCCAGGCGCATCGCGCCAGACGATGCTATCGCCTATTCGATCAGCCACGAAACGGGACTCACCGTGGCCGCCATCAATCTGCGCGGCGCCATCGGCATCGACGTTCTGCAAGTGCGGGACATCGCGGACTGGCAGCCGGTGGCCCGCGATTACCTCGGCCCCGACGTGGCGCGCGGACTCGCCGCCGTCGCGCCCCCCCAACGCGCAAGCGCCCTCGCCCGCGCCTGGACCGCGCGCGAGGCGGCCCTCAAATGCCTGGGACTCGCGCTACAAGAATGGACGCCGGCCGCGCTGCCCTGCCAGACCGCTGAAATCATGCTCCCTCAAGGCTACGCGGGAAGCTTCAGCATACCCACAACGGGCATGCGACGATCTGTCCAGCCGATCGAATAATCGCGGCGAGCTGCATACGGACTGGCATTGAGCATCGCCGCCGTCTGCAGTGCTACACTGCGGGCGGCTATCGTGGCGGCATACGTCGCGATAGCGATTGCCGAACCAGGAGAACAGTTGAGTACCACGAACGCGCCCCAATTCACGCCCAAGCGCATGACCCCGACCGCCGAGCAGGTCGCGATCCAGACCGCGCAGCAGCGCGTGATCCTGATCGACGCCAACGCCGGCGCGGCCAAGACCACCACGCTGGCGCTGCGCATCGCCGAATCGATGCACCGCGGCCGCGCGCCGGAAAAAATCCTCGGCCTGGTGTTCACGGCCGCCGCCAAGCAGGCGCTCAAGCTGCGCCTGAAGGAAATCGGCGTGGCCGCGCCGCTCATCGCGCGCATGACCATAGAGACCTTCGACGACTACGCGCGCCACATCCTCGGCAAGCTGGAATTCCACCCCACCGAAAACTTCGACAACTATGAAGCGATGGTGCCCTACGCGATCCACGCGCTGGAGCAGGTCGCCGACAAATACGCCGAACGCTATCCGCTGACCATCAACGCCAGCAACTCGGCCGTCACGCAATTCCTCAAGCTGCAGCTGCGCACCAAGGCGCGCATGGACTTCCACCATCCCGACTTCGTCCACGGCTCTATCGACGAACGCCTGTACCGGCTGCCCGACGTGTCGCTCACCAGCCTGTTGTGGATGGGCGAGTATGAACGCGTACGCGGCGGCGACACCGGCGAAGTGCGCTTCCGCGCCGCCTTCGACGCCACCTACGACCTGGTGCGGCTGATGGAGGACGACGAAGACCTGCGCGCCTCGCTGCCCGAATTCTCTGTCATCGTCGCCGATGAACTGCACGATCTGAACGAAGCCTCGTTCCGCCTGCTGACGATGCTGATACGCCGCAGCGGCGCCTTCTTCTGCGGCGCGGGCGACAAGGACCAGGTCATCTACACCTGGTCCGGCGCCGACCACCAATTCCTGCGCGAGCGCTTCGCCGCCGAATTCCCCAAACTGCAAAGCTACCCGCTCACCAGCTCCTACCGCTACGGGCCGGAACTGGCCGAAGCCGTCGCCAGCCTGAAATCCAAGGACAGCTCGTCGGCGCTGGCGCGCGGCACGCGGATCGACTTGCTGGCCTACGACGCCGACGACCGCGACGCCTGCGCGCGCCAGCTGGTGGCGGCGATCCGCCAGTGGACCGGCGACGGCAACAGCGCCGGATCGGTGGCCGTGCTGCTACGCGACCGCGACCAATCGGTGCGCATCGAGAACGCGCTATTCCAGAACAATATCGCCTACAGCTTCGTCGAGATGCAAAGCTATCTGGCCAGCCAGGAAATCCTGATGCTGCGCGCACTGGTCGCGCTGGCGCGGCAAAACCTGCGCTGGGTCGGCAGCGCGCAGCGGCGCGCCGAGATCTTCGAGGCGCTGGTGTTCTTCACCGAGATTCCGTATCAACGCGATGAACTGAAGCAGGCCAAGATCGACATCGCCACGTATCCCGAGATGCTGGAAGGCTTCCTTGAAAACCACCTCAAGAAATCGGCCAACAACGAACGCGCAGGCGTCACCGCGCAGGCGGTCGACTACTTGCGCGGCCTCGATGAACAAACGCCGATCGGCGCCGCGCTGGAACACGTGGTGCGGCTGATGAAGCTGGGCGAGACGGCGCGCCGCATCTACGTCGACAAGACGCAGGCCGAGGTGGTGACCCGTTCCATCGCCGGTTTCATCGACGTCTGCAGCGACGCCGGCGTGACGCTGGCGGCCTTCCCCGAGTGGCTAGGCAAAATGGAACAGGCGCTGGCCGACAGCGCCCAGCACCAGCGCGTGACGATAGCCTGCATCGACCAGATCAAGGGACTCGAATACGCACACGTCGTGATGCCCTACCTGAGCGCGAGCGAGTTTCCGCGCCTTGGCGCCGAGGCGCTGGAAGAGCAGAACCGCTTCTACGTCGGCATCACGCGCGCGCGGGAACGTCTGACCCTGCTGGCGCCGTCGGACACCGCACAGGCCAGCCGCTACATCGCCGCGATGGAGCTGGCGCAGTCCGGCGCGCGCGGCACGCGGCTGCTGAAGACCGCCCAACTGCGTGCCGAAATCGCGCGCCAAAAAGCCGACGCCCGATAGCGGCTGTAGCTAAGCCTTCTACGCCACGCATGCCAGTGCAAGCAGCGCAACGGCGCTAAAAAACGCTCAGGCGGACCGTCATCAACGGCTGGTCGCGCGCCTCGGCACGCCCGCCGCGACCGCGCGCGCGATATCGGCGAACAGCACATCGCGCTGAGGCTTCGGCATTGCCGTATCCTTGAGGAAGACGGCCATCAGGACTTGCCGGCCATCGGCCAGCGTCATGAACGCGATATCGTTCCACGCGACGTTCCTGCCGCCGACGGTGGACGAGGAGCCGGACTTGTCGCCGAAATCGGCGCCGGCCGGAATGCCGCCGCGCAGCCGGAACGGGATGGTCTGCTTGCGCATCAAGTCCATCAGCATCCGCGTCGATGGCGCGGACAATAATTCGCCCGCCGTCAGCTTGCGCAGGTAATCGACGGCGGCCGCCGGCGTGCTGCGGTTGCGCGGGTCGGCCAGCAAGTCCGCGTAACCCAGCTTTTTGCGCTTGAGCGCCTGCGCCGCGGTTTCGTGGGCGGGCATGACGTCGCCCGGCTGCAGGTGGTTGGAGATGCGCGCCACTTCGCCCTCGCCCACCTCCACATGCAGATCGGTGATGCCATGGCCGCGTAAATAACCGGCCACCACACGCGCACCGCCGACCAGCCGGATCAGCGCATCGACCGCCGTGTTGTCGCTTTCACTGACAGCACCGGTCAACAGCTCGCGCACCGTGAACACGGTCTGGCCGGCCTCCAGTTTTTCGCCGACCGATGGAATCGCCGATCCGTCCACCAGATCGGCCGGCGTCAGCGTGACGCGCTGGTCGAACGATAGTTTGCCGGCGTCGATTTGCGACAGGACGGCCGCGGCGACCGGCGATTTGAAGACGCTCATCATCACAAACGAGGCGTCGGCATTGACGCCCCAGCGTTTGCCGCTGGACGTATCAAGCACCGCGATGCCCAGCTGCGCCGGCTTTGCGCGGCGCGCCAAGGCAGCGAGCTTGCTCTGCAAGTCGTCCTGTTGCACGGCCACCGTATCGGCACGCGCCGCTATCGTCGTGGCGCAGGCGGGAAAAACAAGCGACGCCGCAGCCAGCATGAAAGGCGCCAGCCATCTGGCGCGGAGGGGAACACTGTGCATCATCGTTATCCTATCGGTGAAGGGTGCGGATCGCACGGCGGACGAGCCGCCGGCGAAATTTCCAGCGCGATTATAGGGCACGATAACGCGGCCCGGCAGCCTAGTTGACGGCGTCGCCCGGCGCGCGGCCGGCGAAAACGGCGGCCACGTTATCGAGCGCGCGATTACCCATGGCGTCGCGCGTTTCGACGGTGGCGCTGCCCATGTGCGGCATCATGAAAACGTTGGGCTGGTCGCGCAGGCGCAGGTCGTACTCGGGTTCCGAGCGGTACACATCGAGACCGGCGCCGGCCAGCTGCCCGCTCTGCAGCGCGGCGATCAAATCGCCCTCGTTCACCAGCAGGCCGCGCGAGGTGTTGACCAGCACCGCGCCGCGCGGCAGCAAGGCCAGCTTCTCCGCGTCGACATAACCGTCGAGGGCGCGCTCGCCCGGCGTGTGCAGCGACAGGATCTGGCAATGCGGCAGCATGGCGCGCACGTCGTCGAAATACTCGGCGCCCTGTTCCAGCTCGGGCGCCAGGCGGCTCCGGTTGTGGTAGATGACCTTCACGCCGAAGCCGCGCGCGCGCCGCGCCACGGCCTGGCCGATGCGCCCCATGCCGATGATGCCCAGCGTCTTGCCGCTGAAATCCAGGCCCAGCATCTCGTTGAGGCCGAAGCGCTGGCGCCAGCCCTGTTCCATGATCGCGGCGTATTCGCGCGCGCGCCGGCAGGCGCCCAGCATCAGCAGCAGCGCCATGTCGGCGGTGGCGTCATTGAGCACGTCCGGCGTGTTGGTGACGGTGATGCCGCGCGCGGCGGCGGCGGCCGTGTCGACGTGGTCATAGCCGGCGCTGCACGCGGCGATCAGCTTCACATGCGCCGGCAAGGCGGCGATGGCGGCGGCGTCGAGGCGGATGCGGCTGGAGATCAGCACGGCCTGCAGATTGCTGTCCGCCTGCAGTGCGGCGATGGTGTCGGCCGTGGTGGGCTGGCCGTCCTGCGAGGTGATGGCGTCGAATTCGACGCGGGCGCGTTCGGCGATGGCCGGCGGCAGCGGTGTGGCACACAACAATCGGGCGGACATGCGTTTCCTTCGGTGTCGGGATGGAGCGATGATTATAAGACGCCATCGCCAACGGTGCCCGCCGTTCTTTGGTGCGCTGGGAAACGGAGCCGCGCGCGCGAACGGAGTAAACTCTTGGTATTGTCGTAAAAAGTCACGCCGTGAAACCGATTATTAAGGAGCGATTAAATTCCGCGCTCACGTCTTGTGATTTCAATTACACTGCCTCACGTTACAAGTACCTTAGACAGGAGATCGACCATGATTGCTAAATCCCTTATCCGCGCCACGCTGCTGGCGACCGCCGTGGCCATGGCCGCGCCGGTGTTCGCGGCTGGCGCCGACCCGACCATGCACGAGGTCTATCTGGCGGCGGAAGCCGGCAAATTCACCGAAGCGCAAGCCATGATGGACCAGGTGCTGCGCGACCATCCCAACAGCGGCAAGGCACACTTCGTCGAAGCCGAACTGCTGGCCAAGCAGGGCAAGATCGCCGCCGCCGAAGCCGAATTGAACACGGCAGACAAACTCGCGCCCGGACTGCCCGGCGAAAAGGCCAGCGCCGTGGCCAACCTGCGCCAGCTGATCGCCAGCTACCACGCCACGCCGGCGCAGCAGAGCCGTCCAGTTGCGTATGCGCGCCCGCCGGTGGTGTACCAGCAGCCGGCGCCGTCGCACGGTAGCGGCCTGGGTGGCATCCTGATACTGGTGCTGCTGCTGGGTGTATTCATCGTCGTCGTGTCGCGCTTCATGGCGCGCCGCAACGCGCCGACCTCGTACGGTCCCGCAGCGATGGGCGGCGGCTACGGCCCCGGTCCGGTGCCGGGCGGCTATCCCGGCCAGATGGGCGCCGGTTATGGCCAGCCTATGCAAGGCGGTGGTATCGGCTCGGGCATCGTCGGCGGACTGGCGACGGGTGCGGCAGTCGGCGCCGGCATCGTCGCGGGCGAAGCGCTGATGCACCACTTCACCGATGGCGACCGCGATCGCGGCAACGGCAACTACCAGCCGCAATATGAACCGCCTCCGGTGCGCGACGACCGCCTGGCCAACGACGACATGGGCGGCACCGATTTTGGCTCCAACGACAGCTCGTCGTGGGATGACAACAGTGGTGGCGGCGGTGGCGGCGGCGGTGACAGCGACTGGTAACACCGGCGTCCTGCCTGAATAAAAAAACGGCGTTGCGGATTTTTCCCGCAACGCCGTTTTTCATTGGAGCCGGCTGCAAGGCCGGCGCAGCGTACTTAGACGCGCCCCGCCAGGCGGCCCATCACGGCGACCACGTGGTCGATCTGCGCGTGCGTGTGGCCGGCGTTCATCATGAAGCGCAGGCGCGCCTGGCCCAGCGGCGCGGCCGGGAACTGGATCGAATCGACGTGGATGCCTTCCTTGCGCAGTTCGCGCGCGTGGCGCTGGCACAGCTCCGCGTCGCCGATCAAAATCGGCACGATAGGCGTGGCCGTCGACATGATCTGGTAGCCGAGCGGCTGCATCTTCTCGATGAAGTAGCGCTGGTTGTCCCACAGGCGCTGGCGCCGTTGCGGCTCCTCGACCAGCAAGTCCAGCGCGGCGATCAACGCGGCCGCCTGGTCCGGCGGCGGCGGGCAGGTGAAGCCGTAGGCGGAGCTGGTCAAACGGATCACGTCCGCCACTTCGCGCTCGACGGCGACGAAACCGCCGATCGAACCGAGCGCCTTGCTCAAGGTCCCCATCTGCATGATGTTCGGGCTGTAGCAGTTGAAGTGCTCCGACGTGCCGCCGCCATGTTCGCCCAGCACGCCGGTGGCGTGCGCGTCGTCGATATACAGAATGGCGCCGTATTTTTCGGCCAGCGCCACCAGGTCCGGCAGTGGCGCGATGGTGCCCTCCATGCTGAACACACCGTCGCTGACGATGATAGGCGTGGTGCCGACGGCAGCCGCCAGCAGCGACTCCAGATGGTTCATGTCGCAGTGGCGGTAGTTGTGCCGCTCCGCGCCCGACATCGCGATGCCCTCGCGGATGCTGATGTGGTTGTACTCGTCCGAATAGTAGACGTACTTGCGGCGCGTCTTGGCGCGGTAGCCGTGCAGGCGCGCCAGCGTGCCGGCCTTGACCAGCGACGACAGCACGCCGATGTTGGTCATGTAGCCGGTGACGAACAGCACCGCGTCGCTCTTGTGCTTCAGGGCGCCGAGGCGGCGTTCCAGCTCGCGGTACACTTCCAGGTCGCCGCCCAGCAGGCGCGATTCGCAGTTGCCGACGCCGTAGCGGTCCAGGCCCGCCTTGGCCGCCGACACCAGGCGCGGATGGTTGGCCAGCGCCAGATAATTATTGGTGCTGAACGAGACCACGCTCTCGCCGTTGGTGATGAACGTGGGATCGGGCAGCGTCTCGTGCACCGACGATTCGTGGTGGATAGGATGGCTTTTCAGCCAGTGGGCGATGTCGCTTAAGTCATGCATGGTATTACCTCAAACCTCAAAAAATAATGCAGCGCGCCGGCACGGAACCGGCGCATGTTCTTTACTCTCGGCGTATCAACACGCCCACTCTTTATTCGCTTTCCGCACGCTCGGCGAAATACGGGAACGCCAACGGCAGCAGCAACAGCGTGAAGAAGGTCGCCGACACGATGCCGCCGACGATCACCACCGCGAACGGCCGCTGCGTCTCCGAGCCGATACCGTGCGACAGCGCCGCCGGCAGCAAGCCCAGGCCGGCCATCAGCGCCGTCATCAAAATCGGCCGCAGGCGCGCCACCGCGCCCTCCACCGCGCTCGCCGCCAATGAAGTTGAACTGCGCGCCAGCTCGACGATCTGCTCGACCATGATGACGCCGTTCTGCACCGAGATCCCGGCCACGGCGATGAAGCCGACCGCCGCCGACACCGAAAAGTGCAGCCCCGCCGCCGCCAGCGCCGCGATGCCGCCGATCAGCGTGAACGGCACGATAGCCAAAATCAGCAGCGCCTTGCGCACCGAGCGGAAGGCCCAGAACAGCAGGGAGAAAATCAGCAGCACGGTGATCGGCACGATCACTTCCAGCCGCTGTACCGCGCGCTGCTGGTTTTCAAACTGGCCGCCCCAGGTGATCTGGTAGCCGGGCGGCAGGTGCACCAGCGCCGCCACTTTCTGCTGCGCCTCGGCGACGAAGCTGCCCTGGTCGCGACCCAGCAAATTGGCCTTGACCGAGGCATTGCGCTCGCCGCCCTCGCGGCTGATGCGCGCCGCGCCCTGGCGCACGCTGATGCGCGCCACATCGCCCAGCGCCACCGTGCCGGCATTGTTCGGCAGCGTCACCTGCAGGCCGGCGATGTCGTCGACCGAGGAACGGAAGCGCTCCTGCAAGCGCAAGGTGATGTCGAAGCGCCGGTCGCCCTCGTAATAGGTGTTGACGGTGCTGCCGGCCAACGCCGTCTGGATGGCGTTATTGACATCGGCGACGTTGACGCCGAGGCGCGCGATGCGGCCACGGTCGATGACGATGTCGATTTCGGTCTGGCCGCCGATCTTGACCGCCGCCACGTCGGCGGCACCGGCGATGCCATTCAGGATGGAGGCCACCTGATCGCTTTTCTGCGTCAGCACGTCCAGCTCCGGACCGGAGATCTTCACCGCGATCTCGCCCTTCACGCCGGACAGCGCCTCTTCCACGTTATCCTCGATCACTTGCGAGAAGTTGGTGGGCACTCCAGGAATTGCCCGTATTTTAGCCGAGATATCGGCAACGAGTTTATCCTTGTCCGAAAAGCGCCATGACGCCCGGGGATTGAGGTCGGCCAGGATCTCCATATTGTTCGGGCCTTTGGGATCGGTGCCGTCGTCGGGGCGGCCCACCTGCGATATGACATTGCCAACTTCCGGATAACTTTTCAGGATCGCGCGCACCTGGTGTTCGATTTGCTGGGTCTTTTCCAGCGCAGCCGAATTGGGCAGGCTGATGGTCAGCCAGATATTGCCCTCGTCGAGCTTGGGCAAAAATTCGCTGCCCAGCAGCGGCGCGCAGGCCAGCGTCACGCCCAGCAGCGCGACCGAGGCGACGATCACCGCCACGCGCCGGCGCTGCGCCGCGTGCAGCATGGCGCGGTAGCCCTGCGTGACGCGCGCCATCCAGTGGCTATGTTTTTCTGCCATCGGATGGCGCTTGATGACGAAGGCCAGCAGCGTCGGCACCAGCGTCATACTCAGCACGATCGCGCCCAGCATGGCGAAGCTGAGCGTGAACGCCACCGGCGAAAAGATCTTCCCTTCGACGCGCTGGAAAGTGTAGATCGGGATGAAGGCGACGATGATGATGGCCTTGGCGAACAGGATGGGATGGCCCAATTCAACCACCGTTTGCTTGAGCGTGCGCTTGCGCCAGCCGTACAGCGACAGGCCGCTGGCCGCGTCGTGCGGCTGCATCGCCAGGCGCACCATCAGCGCCTCCACCAACACCACGGCGCTGTCGATGATGATGCCGAAATCGACGGCGCCCAGCGAGATCAGGTTGGCCGGAATGCCGCGCGCGTCGAGCATGATGAAGGCGAACAGCAGCGACAGCGGGATCACGGTGGCGACGATCAGCGCCGCACGCCAACTGCCGAGGAAGACCATCAGGATGGCGATCACCAGCACCGCGCCGACCAGCAGATTCTCGCCGACGGTGCGCACGGTGTGGTTGATCAGCTCCGTGCGGTCGTAGATGGTTTTCAGGCGCACGCCTTTCGGCAGCCGCGCGTTGAGCGCGTCGACGGCGAGCTTGACGTCGGCCACCACCTTGGCCGCGTTACTGCCCTTGCTCATCTGGACCGTGCCTTCGACCACGCTGTTCTCGCCGTTGAAGGCGACGATGCCCGAGCGCGGCCGGTAGCCGGTGGTGACCGTGCCGAGGTCGGACACCAGCACCGTCTTGCCGTTGCTGGCGCTGACGATGACGCGGCCGATGTCATCGAGGCTGTTGAAGATGCCGATGCCGCGCACCAGCAGCGCCTCGTCGCCGCGCCGCACCAGGCCACCGCCGACGTTGGCGCTGTTGTTGGTCAGCGCCGTGTTGACCTGGTCGATGGTGACGCCGTAGCGTTTCAGCGCGGCCGGATCGACCTGCACCTGGTATTCCTTGACGGTGCCGCCGAAGCTGACCACGTCGGCCACGCCGGTGACGATGCGCAGCTGCGGACGGATCACCCAGTCCTGCAGGGCGCGCACCTCGTTCGGGTCCATGCCTGCCGGCGCCTCGACGATGTAGCGGAACACTTCGCCGACCGCCGTCGTCAGCGGCGCCAGGCCCGGTTGCAGTCCGGCCGGCAGCGTCACGTTTTGCAGCTTCTCCAGCACCTGCTGGCGCGCGAAGTAATCGTCGGTGCCATCGGCGAAGGTCAGCGTCACCACCGACAGGCCGCTGATGGTCACCGAGCGCAGCTGCGTCTGATGCGGCACGCCAGTCATCTCGCGCTCGATCGGCAGCGTGACGGCGCGCTCAACCTCCTCCGGCGCCTGGCCGGCGTACTGGGTCACGATCTGCACCTGCACGTCCTGCACGTCGGGGAAGGCCTCGATGGGCAGGTTATTGAACGCGCGGATTCCGAACGCGGCCAGCGCCACGGTCAAAATCAGCACGAACACGCGCTGCGCCAGGACGAAGTCGATCAGCTTACTGAGCATATGCTGAAACCTCGGCGTTCAGCAGGAAGGCGCCGTCGGTGACGATACGTTCGCCGCTGGCCAGACCGTCGTCGGCGTAACTGCTGTCATGGCCGCGCAACGCGATGTGGACGCGGCGCTTTTCAAATGTGCCGCGTTTCGTTTCGACGAACACGAAGTCGAATATGCCGTCGGCGAACAGGCTGGCGTTGGGCAGCCGCACCGCCTGGTGCTTGCCGTCGGTGGCAAGGAAAGCCACGCGCGCGAACATCTCCGGTTTCAGTTTCAGGTCCGGGTTGGCGACCGCGCAGCGCACCTGGATGCGGCGCGTGACCGGGTCCAGCGTCAGGCCGACGCGTTCCACCGTGGCCGGGAACTGTACGCCCGGATAAGCGTCGGTTTCGATGTCGACGGCCTGGCCGGCCTGGATCGCGCCGGCGCCGCGCTCGGGCACGTCGACGATCACCCACAGGTGATGCAGGTCGGTGACGACGAACAGCGGGTTCGGTAAATCGGGGCGCACTTCCTGGCCGGGGTTGATCTGCTTGTCGGCGACGATGCCGTCGATAGGCGAACGCAGGCCGAAGCTGCCGTCGTCGTTGGCGCTGGCGTTCAGGTTCTTCAGGCGCTGGGCGGCACGGCGCGTTTCGGCGACGGCCTGCTCGTAGTCCGACTGCGCCGATTCGTAGTCCTTGCGGGCCAATACCTCGCCGTCGAACAGCGCCTTCGCGCGCTCGAAAGCGAGGCGCTTGCGGCCCTCGTCCGACTGCGCCTTGCGCCAGTCCGCCTGCGCGGTGCCGAGGTCCGGCGCGTCGATCTGGGCCAGCACCGCGCCGCGCTTGACCGTATCGCCCGGCTCCACGCGCAGCGCCGTGACGCGGCCGGCGATGGGCGAACTGACGCGCGCGGTCAGGTTCTCGTCATAGCTGATGCGGCCGTTGACCGGCTCCGACACCGGCAGCGCCATCGCGTCGAGCACGGACACTTTCAGCGACGCCAGTTGCGGCGCGTCGGCCGCGAAGCTGATGCTGTTGATGTTGGCCGGCGCCGGCTTGCTGACCATGGGCGCCGGCGCCTGCGACGCCTGCACATAATGGACGCTGGCCGCGACCGCGCCGACCAGCGCCAGTGCGACCGCGATTTTGGTGAGATTCAATTCGACGTTCATGTCATTTTCCTTCCGAGGTGGCGGCCTGCAAGGCAGCCAGGGATTTGGCGTAATCGGCGCGGGCGGCCAGTGCTTCGAGTTGGGCTGCGCGGTAGGTACGGCGCACGTCCAGCAAATCCATGATGGCAAGCGCGCCGCGCTGGAACGCGAATTCGGCGGCGTCGGCCGATTTTTTCGCGGCGCCGATGATGCTGTCGCCGCCGCCTTCGTAGCGGCGCAGCTTGTCGGCCGCGCTGCGCACGCGTTCCTCGCTCAGTTCCAGTTCGCTGCGCGCCTGCACGCGCGCCTGGTGCATGTTCTCGCGCGCCGTGTCGAGGGCGACGTCGGCGGCGCGGATTTCGCCGTCATAACCGTAGCGCAGGAACAGCGGGATCTGCAGCGCGATACCGAAGCTGTTGCCGCTGCCTTGCGTGTTGGTGATGCTGGTCGGGTAGTGCTCGAATTGCAGGCCGACCGTGATGTCAGCACTGCGCGCGGCCAGCGCCAGCTTGCGCGCCGCCTGCGCCGCGTCGAAGCGCGCCTGCGCGGCCAGCACGTCGGGACGGCGGGACAGCATGCCGTCAGCATCGCCATCGTTGAGGATGCCGGCGATTGCGCGGCCCACGTTGACGCCGCTGGCATTGGCGCCGCTACTGCCAGCGTAGGCACCGTTGGCGACATCGGCCGCGCCAATTGAGCTGGCGTTGGTATTGACGGCGCTGGCGTTGACGGCGTCGCTGGCGACATTGTCGGTGACGGCCGCCGGCACATCCGGCCAAGCATCAAGCGCCGTCAATTGCGCGGCGTTGGCCGGTTCGCCGATCAGCAGCGCCAGTGTCTGGCGCGCGACGAACAAATCCGACTCCGCCTGCAGCACGTCGTTGCGGGCGCGCAGCGCGTCGACCTGCGCACGGGCCACATCGGCCGGCGCCAGATCGCCGGCGTGCTGGCGTTTGCGCGCCGCCTCCACCGTGCGGTCGAACAGCTGCGCGCTTTCGCGCGTGATGGCCAGCTTGCCGTCGGCCGCCAGCAAATCGTAATAAGCCTGGCTGACCAGCAGCCGTACCTGGCGCCGCGTCTCGCGCAAATCGCTGCCGCTGGCGGCGGCCAGCTTGGCCGCATTCTCGACGCGCAATTCGCGCTTGCCGCCACGCTCGATCAGCTGGTCGACCCGTACCGCGCTGTCGACGGTCTTGCTGCGCAAACCGCCCGCGCCGACGCCGGCATTCGCATTGATGTTGAACGACTGCAGCGTCAGCGTGGGATTGGGCGCCGCGCCGGCGATGGTCTGCTGCGCGGCCGCGCCCTCGACGCCGAGCTGCGACAGGCGCAGGTCCGGGTTGTGTTCAAGCGCCGAGGCGATCGCCTGCTGCAGCGTGATCGGCTGCGCGCCAGCCGCGCCGCCCAATGCGGCCAACAGGGTCAGGGTGATGAGTTTTAATCTGTGCATATCGTACGGCTGTGCCTTAACTCGGGCCACTGCCGGACTGACGGCAGCCCGTTGATGATCGGGATTCAGGTTGGCGGTGGCGCCGGCGGCATGATTTTGGAAATGCGCGACAGCCTGCCCTGGTCGCAGTCTTGCGGCCACAGTTCGACGCGGTCGCCGAGGTTCGCCGGCAAATCCACCGGCAGCGGCGCCACTTCGATCAGCATGCGGCGCGCGTGCCGATAGTCGATACGGGCGTAGCGATGCGCGGCCAGCTCCGCCGGCGGCAAGCTGGCCAGGCAGCGCGGCAGTTCGTCGCGCGGCGTGGCGGCGTCGTAGAAGCCGGCGATCCAGCCGTTGCGGGCGCCGTTGTGCCAATCGACGTCATGGTGCGCGGGCAGCGGCGCGCAGGCGCAGCAAGCGACGCCGACACACGCGGCAAACGCGCTGGCGAGATGGAATTTCATGACCGGCTCCGATGGCGATGCCGGCGACGCCGGCGAACCGCGCCGCCCAAC
>Ga0209848_1000208_pt1 | contig 29290 bp, 26 predicted proteins | sample OrgsoiDNA_201062_FD_185810 | JGI IMG/M metagenome (GOLD analysis project Ga0209848, IMG submission 185810) | Permafrost soil microbial communities from the Arctic, to analyse light accelerated degradation of dissolved organic matter (DOM) -... | ecosystem: Environmental > Terrestrial > Soil >...
TTGCATAAAGCTATATTTAGGCTATTATGAAATTCGCCAGCGCAGTCACATGGACACCGAAAGCGGCGAAGCAACTGCGAAAACTTGATGTCCAATTTCAAAAACAGGTATTGGATGCGACACAGACACTGGCGGCAATGCCGAACTGTCAAAACGTCGTTGCTCTGACCAGTCATCATTACGGATATCGGCTTCGAGTGGGAAATTTTCGCGTGTTGTTCGATTGGTCCAGCGTCATCAAAATTGTCAGCATTGAAGAAGTCAAAAAACGCGATGAGAGCACCTACTAATATTCAAATGATTAACGGACCAGACGGCCGGCCCGCGTTCGTGGTGATGGCCTACGAGGATTTCGTCCGCAGCTACGAGCGCGAACACGATCTGATCCCGAATGAAGTCGTCAGCGCCACCGTCGGTGGAGCCACACCAGCCAAAGCCTGGCGCGAATATCTACAACTGACTCAGGCGGAAGTCGCCAGTCGGATCGGCATCACGCAGCCGTCTTACGCCAAGCAGGAGGCCAGCACCAAGCTACGCCCCGCCACCATCAAGAAAATCGCCGCCGCGCTGGGCATTTCAGCGGTGCGGCTGGACTTCTAGCCGATTCTTTCGCAAAAGCACCAAATCACCCTTGACGACGGCCGGTGGCTCCCGTAAGATTCGGGCCTCTGTTGCAGAACACGCAGCAGTGAGTAGCAAGCAGTTCAGTGCCCACGTGGCGGAATTGGTAGACGCGCATGGTTCAGGTCCATGTGCCGCAAGGTGTGGGGGTTCGAGTCCCTCCGTGGGCACCACTCTACCGGATACGCAAAAAAACATCTATCAGCCTAAACGCGCTCAAGATCGCGCTTAGTGCAGATAGATGTTTTTTTCATTGTGGCGCGCCGTCTTGTACTACACTGGCTCATCTTCCGCAGCCCGCCCCTGCCCATGCCGACGCCGCCGAATATCACGCCGACCACCACCGTGCTGATCGCCACCAGCGCCAGCGATGACTTGCTGCCGCTGCGTCAGCTGCTGGCCCGTTACAGCGTCCAGCTCACCACGGCCAGCACCGGCGCCGCCGCCCTCGATGCCGCGACCGACGGCAGCGCCACCTTGATCCTGCTCGACGTCACGCTGGCCGGCAGCGCCGAATTCGAACTGTGCCAACACCTGGCCCGCGGCGGCCCGCATCCGCTGCCGGTGATGCTGATCTCGTCCCAGCCCGACGCCGATGAACGCCAGCGCGCGCTGGCGGCCGGCGCCGTCGCGTATTTCGCGCTGCCCTTGCAGGCCGAGGCAGTGGCCGAGGCCATCCTGCTGCAACTCGGCGTGCTCAGCGCCGATCCCGCCGCCGAGCAGCACGCCCGCCCCCGCCCGCCGCGCCTCGACATCAACTACCGCACGCTGCTGTCCGGCTCGCCCGACTGCGTGCTGCTGCTCGACCTCGACCAGCAGCGCCTGGTCGACGCCAACCGCAACGCGCTGCGGCTGTTCGGCCGTTCCGAGCAGGCGCTGCTGCAAGGCGGCCTGGCCGCGCTGTGCCCGCCGCGCCAGCCCGACGGCGCCGATTCCCCTCAGCTGATCGCCGACTGCATCGCGCAAGTGCTGGCCGGCGCCGTGCGCATGTTCGAGGCGAGCTTCCAGCACGCCGACGGCCGCCTGCTGCGCTGCGAGATGCGCATGGCGCTGCTGGACGTGCCGCAGCAAAGCCTGCTGCACGTGCGCATCGTCGACGTCAGCGCCCGCAGGCGCGAGGAGGCGCTGCGCGACGGCCAGAACCAGCTGCTGGAAATGATCGCGCGTGGCGATCCGCTGCCGGCCACGCTGGAGCGGCTGGTGCGGCTGATCGAGCAACAGTCCGACGGCGTCTACTGCTCGGTGCTGCTGCTCGACGCCGACGGCCGGATGCGCCACGGCGCCGGCCCCAGCCTGTCGGCCGATTACATGGCCCAGCTCGACGGCCTGGCCATCGGCCCCAGCGTCGGCTCCTGCGGCACGGCGATGGCGCGCAAGGCCACGGTGGTGGTGTCGGACATCCAGACCGATCCGCTGTGGGCGCCGTACAAGGACCTCGCCGCCGCTTACGGCTTGCGGGCCTGCTGGTCGATCCCCATCCTGCTCGACCAGGACACCGTGCTCGGCTCGTTCGCCATGTACTACCGCGAGGTGCGCAGCCCGACCGCCGACGACCACGCCCTGATCGCCGTGGCCGCCCACCTGGCCGGCATCGCCATCGTCCGCATCCGCCGCGAGGAGGAGCTGAAACGCCACCGCGACCATCTGGAGGAACTGGTCGCGGCGCGCACCGTCGAGCTGACCCTGGCCAAGGAGCACGCCGAGATGGCCAGCGAGGAACTGGCCACGGCGCTCGACAACCTCAGCCTGACACAGGAAGAGCTGGTGCGGCGCGACAAGCTGGCCGCGCTGGGCGCGCTGGTGGCCGGCGTGGCCCACGAGTTGAACACCCCGATCGGCAACAGCCTGATGGTGGCCAGCGCCATGACCGGCCACACGGCCGAGCTGCGGCGCCTGCTGGACACCGGGCTGCGGCGCTCCGAGCTGGACAATTACCTGGCGCACGCCAGCGAGGCCGAGGGCATCATCAACCGCAACCTGCACCGCGCGGCCGAGCTGGTGTCCAGCTTCAAGCGCATCGCCGTCGACGCGGCCGGTTCGCAGCGCAGCAGCTTCCTGCTCGACGCGCTGGTCGACGCGCTGGTGCTGCCGCTGCGCGCGGCCGCCAAATCGTCCGCCGTTACCGTGATCCAGGATGTCGAGCCGGGCCTGCTGATGGACAGTTATGCCGGCCCGCTCGGTTCGGCCCTGACCCAGCTGTTTGAAAACAGCGTCGTGCACGGCTTCGCCGGCCGCGCCGAGGGCAGCATCACCATCCGCGGCCGCGCCACCGAAAAGGGCGAGATCGCGCTGTCGCTGGCCGACGATGGCGTCGGCATCGCCGAGCAGCACCGTGGCCGCGTCTACGATCCCTTCTTCACGACGCGGCTGGGCTCGGGCGGCTCCGGCCTCGGCCTGTACATCACGCACAACATCGTCACCGGCGTGCTGGGCGGGCGCATCGAACTGGGCAGCGTGGCCGGCGGCGGCGTCATCTTCACGCTGCTGTTGCCGCCGGTGGCGCCGCGCTGACCATGGCAAAAAATATTTTCCTAGCTGCAATCCGTAACGACCGGCAGCCGTATAATTGACCACGTAGCAAGGAAGCATGCCGGCGCGTCTGCCGGCCCGTTCCGGACTTGTACGCTAGTGCCCACCTGAGAGTTGCGCCGTGCATCCCGCCATCCTACAGCCACCGTTTTCGCTCGCGCCCGTGCGCGCCGAATTCCGCTGCGACGCGACGGAACAGGATTTTCTGCGGCATCACCTGGCCATCACCCAATCCCAGCTGCGCGTCACATTTTTATTTTGCGCCGTGTTCTATGTCGGCCTCGCCGTCAACGACGCCGCCTGGCTCGGCTACGGCCAGACGACGCTGCTGTTGCTGGGCGCGCGCCTGCTGGTGGCCGCCATCGCCATCGCCGGCCTGCTGCTGGCGCGGCGCCATCCGCAATCGGTGCGGCTGGCGCGCGGCGTGTCCAGCGTGATCGAAACGCTGGGCTGCGCCGGCTTCCTGCTGGTCGTCGCGCTGCGTCCGCATGACATGCGGCTGCACGCGATCGCCATGGCCGTCGTGATCATCGTGCTCTACATTTACATCCCCAACCGGCTGCTGTACGCCAGCGCCATCGCGGCCGGCGCCACCGCCACCTTCCTGCTGCTGGCGCAACGGCTGGGCCGGCTCGATCCGCTCGAACTCGGCTCGATGGCGCTGCTGCTGGCGCTGACCCACCTGTTCGCCTACGTCGCCGCGCGCCGCTACCAGCTGCTGTGGCGCGAGGAATACAGCGCCCAGGTGGTGCTGAAAAACCTGTCGATCCGCGACCACCTGACCGGCTGCTATAACCGCCGCCACCTGCACGCCCAGCTGCTGGAAAACGAGATCGCGCGCGCCCAGCGCTACGGCCAGAGCCTGTCCGTCATCATGTGCGACCTCGACCATTTCAAGGACATCAACGACACCCACGGCCACCACGGCGGCGACGCGGTGCTGCAAGTGTTCGCCGGCCTGCTGCAATCGATGACGCGCGACAGCATCGACAGCGTGGTGCGCTACGGCGGCGAGGAATTCCTGCTGATCCTGCCGGCCACCGATTTGTGCGGCGGTGTGCTGCTGGCCGAGCGCTTGCGGCTGGCCTTCGCCGCCACGCCGATTCCGCACGAGCAGCGGCTGATCGCGGCCACGGCCAGCTTCGGCGTGGCCAGCGTCGACTTCAGCGGCAGCGTCAGCGCGGCCGCCCAGCAGCGCATGATCGCCAGCGCCGACGATCTGCTGTACGCCGCGAAAAAAGGCGGCCGCAACCAGGTCTGCTCGCGCCAGCTGGCCTAGCCCTTGTCCATCATGGGCCGCCGCCCCCACGTTCCCAGATAGCCATTGCGAAAACTTAGTTCTTGCTAAATAATGAGGCCACAACAACAGGGTTCAGCCCGACGCACGGCCCGAAGTTGAAGGACGCTCGAAACTTAGCTGTATCCATCATTAAAGAGGAGACCATATGTTTACGAATCCAGAACAATTTGCCAATGCCACCAAAGCCCTGTTTGAATTCCAGCTCGAAACCTTCAACACCCTGACCAGCAAAGCGGTCCAGGGCGTGCAGCAGGTGGTCGAGCTGAATATGGCCACCGCCAAATCCAGCGTCGAAAACAGCCTCGCCGCCGGCAAGGAAATCAGCCAGAGCAAGGATCCCCAGGCCGCGCTGAAACTGGCCGCCGCCAAGAACCAGCCCGGCATGGCCGGCGCCGCCGCCTACAATCAACAGCTCGGCGTAATCATCGCCGACATCCGCGAGGAATTCACGCGCGCCGCCGACGCCCACATGACGGAGGCGAAAAGCACGCTGAGCGCGCTGATCTACGACGTCACCAAGAACGTCCGGCCCGGCTCGGAAAACGCGGTGCAGATCGTCAAATCGGCGATCGACAACGCCTTCAACGGCTACGAACAAGTGACCAAGGCCACCAAGCAAGCCGTCGTCGCGGTCGAAGAACAGATCGCCAAGGCGGCCGCGCTGGTCGAGCAGCCGCCAGCGGCCGGCGCAGACCAGCCAGCCGCCAAGTCCGCGAAAAAATAAGCGGCACATCCACACAGCAAGGGCGCCGGCCGGACTCGCGGGTCCGGCCGGCGCGAATTGACTGGGCAAGCGTGGACAGGCGCGATATACTGTATATAAATACAGTCACGCCCCCGCAATGATCACAGTTCTGGACAACGAGTTCTACTACCTGGATAACTTCCACCGGGTACTCACGTGGATCGCCGAGCGCTATAGCGACTTGCTGACCGCCGACGAGAGCGCGTTCCTCGCCACCTTCCCCGCCCTGCCGCAAGCGTCGCGCGCCTTATTCGTGCGCATGGTCATGCGCAAGGGCGAGCTGTTCCGCGCCAGCAAACTGGTCTACGCGGAAATCGGCGACACGCACGAGGCGGCCCGCCCGCTGGCCGCGCTCGGGCTGATCGAGGACGACCCGGCCATCACGCTGGACCAGTTGTTCGAGCTGCTGCAAAAGCCCGAGATCGGCCGGCTATTCCATTTGTCGGCGCACGAAAAAAGCCTGCGCAAGCCCGAGCAGCTTGAAGCGCTGCGTGTACAACACGACGGCGAGCACCGTTTCTCCGCCTGGCACGCCCACACCGGCGACCACCTCTACCGCATCACCGCGCAGACGCTGTGCGACCGCCTGCGCCTCATCTTCTTCGGCAATTTCCACCAGACGTGGACCGAATTCGTGCTGTCCGACCTCGGCATCTACCAGTATGAAAAAGTCGCCTTCTCGCCGGCCGCGCGCGGCTTCCGCAGCCGCCGCGACATCGACGACTACCTGGCGCTGCACGACTGCCGCGAGCGCTTCATCGACGGCGCCGACATCGCCGACGTGCTGCGCGACCTGCCGCCGGCCGCGCCCGACAACGACTGGCTGCGCAGCCGCCGCGACAAGCTGTTGTTCCAGATCGCCCAGCAGTTGGAAAAGCTGCGCGACTGGCCGGCCGCCTACGATGCCTACGCGGCCTGCGCCTATCCCGGCGCGCGCGCCCGCGCCATCCGCGTGCTGGAAAAAGATGGCCGCGACGCGGCCGCCCATGCGCTGTTGCTGGCCGCCCGCGCCGCGCCCGAAAGCGCCGCCGAACAGCAACAGCTGCTGCGCATGGCGCCGCGTTTGGCGCGCAAGCTGGGCCACGCCAAGCCGGTGCCCGCCGCGCCGGCCGAGGTGCTGCGCATCGACCTCAGCCTGCCGCAGCCGGCCGAGCCGGCCTATGTCGAATTCGTCGTGCGCGACCACCTGACGCGCGACGACGCGCCGGTCTACTACGTCGAGAATTCGCTGATCAATTCGCTGTTCGGCCTGCTGTGCTGGGAGGCGATTTTCAGCGCCATTCCCGGCGCCTTCTTCCACCCTTTCCATCGCGGCCCGGCCGACCTGCACAGCGCCGACTTCCAGCGCCGCCGCGCCCAGCAATTCGCCGCCTGCCTGGCGCAGCTAGACAACGACAGCTACCGCGCGACGATACAGGCCAACTACGCGCTCAAGGCCGGCATCCAGTCGCCCTTCGTATACTGGGAAGCGCTCGATGCCGGGCTGATCGCGCTGGCGCTGTCGTGCATACCCGCGCCGCACCTGAAGAAATCATTCGAGCGCATCCTGCTCGACATCAAGTCCAACCGCAGCGGTTTCCCCGACCTGATCCAGTTCTGGCCGGCCGAAAACCGCTACCACATGATCGAAGTCAAAGGCCCCGGCGACCGCCTGCAGGACAACCAGCTGCGCTGGATCGCCTATTGCGCCGAACACCAGATGCCGATCTCGGTGTGTTATCTGCAATGGGCCGATCAATGATCCACGCTTATTTTCTATCGATGATCTGATGCAGCAGTTCGGGCGGAATCGGCTGACCGCTGACGCTCAAATGACGGATGGTTTCGTGCAGCAAATGCAATCGAGTGATTTTCAACACCACCCAGGAAATAATCCACACGATCGGAATCAGCAGAGCAGCCAGGGGCACCAGCATAGGCGACAACTCGGTGAGTGAATTCATTTTTTCTCTTTCGTTTGGATTATTTGCCGCACAAGGCGAAAAATTTATTTTCCGTCAATTTTACTCGTCATGCAATCCCTTCCCTGCCAAAATTTTCTGTTCCGACTTTTCTATCCTGGACTCCCGCGTCTTCGCTTGCTTGGGCGCGGAAAAAAACAGAAGATATGCGCGTTGCCGGCCGGGCGTCAGTGACGCAAAAGCCTTTTTCAAGCCGGGATCGCCATCAAGCTTGCGTTGCAACTCCTCCGGCATCGCGAATTCATCGGTCTTTTTAAACGGCACTTGCAAGCCCGCCCGCTCCACCTCCGTGGCTTCGCGTATATATGATTTCAACACAGCTTCGAGCGCATGGATTTCCTCGACGCTCGAAAAGCGGATCTGCCGGGCCGCCTGCACATTCTCGGTTTGCGTGATGAGGATGCCCTGTTCGTCTTTCAGCAAAGAACCCTTGAAAAACAGAATCGCGCAATACTCCTTGAATCCATGTATCAACACGATGTTCTTGCCGTCCAGCGAGTAACAGGGCACGCCCCACTTCAAGTCTTCGCTGAGCTGGCAGTCGAGAATAATGGCCCGCAAGGCCACGAATTCTTTCAGCCATTTTTCCGTTTTACTCAAATAAGTGTCAACCTTGGAATTCACTGCGCGCTCTCCGGATAGTCAATATGTTGATATCGACAACATACCAGCAAGCCGCAAGCGGCGCCACACATCCCGTGCCAGCATGCTGGGCAAGCGCCGCCATCCGGGATATACTGTACAAGGATACAGTCGCCATCCTCCATCCATGACCACCGCTTTGGAACACCGCCGCCGCGCGCCGCAAAAATGAGCTACACCGTCGCAGTCCGCGCGCTGTGCGAGTTCACGGCCAAGGCAGGCGACCTCGATTTGCGCTTCACGCCCTCGCCTACCGCACAGGAAGGCATCGCCGGCCACGGCGTGGTCGCGTCGCGCCGCAGCGCAACCTACGAAACGGAGATCGCCCTGTCCGGCGACCACGGTCCGCTGCACGTGCGCGGCCGCGCCGACGGCTACGATCCGCGCCGCAACCGGCTCGAAGAAATCAAGACCTATCGCGGCGACCTGGCCAAGATGCCGGCCAATCATCGCGCGCTGCACTGGGCGCAGCTAAAAATCTACGGCTACCTGTTCTGCGCCGCGCGCGGACTGCCGGAGATCAAGCTGGCCTTGGTCTACTTCGATATCGGCACGCAAAAGGAAACCGTGCTGCAGGAGGAATACGAAGCCTACGACCTGCAACTCTACTTCCAGCAGCAGTGCGGCCTGTTCCTGCAATGGGCCGAGCAGGAGATGGCGCACCGCGCACGGCGCGACGCCGCCTTGAAGGCGATGCGCTTCCCGCACGCCGAATTCCGTCCCGGCCAGCGCCAGCTCGCCGAGGCGATGTACAAGGCCAGCACGCGCGGCTGCTGCCTGCTGGCGCAGGCGCCGACCGGCATCGGCAAAACGGTCGGCAGCCTGTTCCCGCTGCTCAAGGCCAGCGCCGAACATCAACTCGACAAAGTGTTCTTCCTCGCCGCGAAAACCTCGGGCCGGCAAATGGCGCTCGACGCGATCCGCATGATCCGCGATGGCGCGGCGCCGGCGCAGCAAGGCGACGGCGATGCGCCGAGCGGCCTGGCGATCATCCAGCCGCTGCTTCCGCTGCGCACGCTGGAACTGGCGTCCAAGAGCACCGCCTGCGAGCATCCCGACAAAGCCTGCCACGGCGAATCGTGCCCGCTGGCGCAAGGCTTCTACGACAAGCTGCCCGCCGCGCGCAGCGCCGCATTGAACGCGGCCATACTGGATAAGGCTTCCTTGCGCGACATCGCGCTCGCGCATCAGGTCTGCCCCTACTACCTGAGCAGCGAAATGGCGCGCTGGTGCGACGTCGTCATCGGCGACTACAACTACTACTTCGACCTGAGCGCCATGCTGCACGGCCTCACGCAGATGAACGACTGGAAGGTCAGTGTGCTGGTTGACGAAGCCCACAACATGGTCTCCCGCGCGCGCAAAATGTATTCGGCCGAGCTGCAGCACAGCGACTTGCGCATGCTGCGCAAGAGCGTGCCCGAGGCGCTGAAAAAACCGCTGGACCGCCTGCACAAGCAGTGGAACGAATTGGAGAAGGAACAGGATGGCGACTACTGCGCCTACGCCGCGCTGCCCGAAAAATTCATGGGCGCCTTGCAAGCGGCGGCCACCGCCATCTCCGACTACCAGGCCGACCATCCCAGCTTCATCGACGCCGACCTGCAAAATTTTTACTTCACCGCGCTGCTGCTGGCGCGGCTGGCCGAAAGCTTCGGCAAGCACTCGCTGTTCGACATCACGAAATCCGCAACAGCGTCGGCCAGCGCGAACCGCAGCAATTCGGTGCTCTGTATCCGCAACATCGTGCCGGCCCAGTTCCTGCAACCGCGCTTCGACAGCACGCACACGACGGCGCTGTTCTCGGCCACGCTCAGTCCCTGGAACTACTACAGCGACACGCTCGGCATGCCAGCGTCCACCGCCTGGGTCGATGTCGAATCGCCGTTCATCGCGCGGCAGCTGTCGGTGCAGGTGGCCGGCCATATCTCGACGCGCTACCAGCACCGGCAAAAATCGCTCAGCCCCATCGCCGATTTGATGGGCGCCCAGTACGCGCGCGATCCCGGCAATTACCTGGCCTTCTTCAGCAGTTTCGATTACATGGAAAAGGCGGCCGCGCTGTTCGCCGAGCGCCATCCGGACGTCCCCTTGTGGCAGCAGTCGCGCCGCATGGACGACGCGGAACGCGCGCGCTTCCTGGCGCGCTTCACCGCAACCAGCCGGGGCATCGGCTTCGCGGTGCTGGGCGGCTCCTTCGGCGAGGGCATCGACCTGCCCGGCGCGCGGCTGATCGGCGCCTTTATCGCCACGCTCGGCCTGCCGCAACTCAATCCGGTCAATGAGCAGATCCGCCTGCGCATGGACACCATCTTCGGCGCCGGCTACGACTACACCTATCTCTATCCCGGCCTGCAAAAAGTGGTGCAGGCCGCCGGCCGGGTGATCCGCACTACCTCCGACCGCGGCACCGTGTTCCTCATCGACGACCGTTTTGCGCGGCCCGAGGTGCGGCAACTGCTGCCGTCGTGGTGGCATGTCGAACACGCCGCGCTGCCTGCTACTGGATCACCGTCCTGATTTTCTGATAGCCGCTGCGGCTGATCGGCAGCTTGCTGCCATCCTTGAGGATCGCGACGTGGCTGTCCTTGGTGGCCTGTTCGATGCGGCTCACGCAGTCGATGTTGACGATGTACGAACGGTGGATGCGCAGGAAACGCTCCGGCTCCAGCTGTGCCTCCAGCTCCGACAAGGCCTGGTTCTTCAGGTACGATTTTCCTTCGGAGCGGATTTGCACATAGTCGTCCTGCGCCTCGATGTAGTCGATCTTGTCGCTGGCGATCACGTGGACCTTGGCGCCGTCGCGTATCAGCACACGGCACAGCGGCTTGTTGCGCGCCACCGCGTCGCGCACCATCGCGCCGACCGCGCCTGCTTCCGCGTCGCTCACACCACCCACGCTGCCGCGCGCATGCGCCAGCGCCTGGTCGAAGCGCTGCTGGCTGAATGGCTTGAGCAAATAATCGAGCGCGTGAAACTCGAAGGCCTTGATCGCATACTGGTCGTAGGCCGTCGCGAAAATATAGCGCGCCTTGTCGCCGGCCAGTTCCGCCACTTCAAAGCCATCGAGCTTGGGCATCTGTATATCCAAAAACACCAAGTCTGGAGCCAGCTCGGTGATCGCTTTCACGGCCTCGAAACCGTTGGCGCATTCGGCGACAATCTCCACGTCCGGATGCTCGGCCAGATATTCGCGCACCACGCCGCGCGCCAACGCCTCGTCATCCACAATAATGATACGCATGCTGATTAGTCCTCGGTCGGGTTTTCGCTCAATAGTGCCGGCATCGTGATCGCCACGCTGAAGCTGGCGTCCTGCCGCTGCCAGTGGATGCTGGCCTCATGCTTGTACGCGCCCGTCAAGCGCAGGCGCACATTGTTCAAACCGATGCCGTGGCCGCGCGCCGCCGACGGCATCTCCGGATCGATCGCGTTGACCACCGCGACATGCAGCACCGAGCCCGCGCGCCGCGCCGCCACGCGGATCACGCCGCCCTCGGGCAGATTGCAGATGCCGTGCTTGACCGCGTTCTCCACCAGCGGCTGGATGATCATCGGCGGCACCATGCATGCGGCGGCGGCGTCCTCGATCTCCTCCTCGACGATCAGGCGCTCGCCGAAGCGCACCTGCTCGATCGCCAGGAAGTGGCGTATCAATTCCATCTCTTGGCGCAGCGTGACTTTTTTATGCGCTTCCATGCCCAGGCTCTGACGGAAAAAACTGGCCAGTTCCAGCGTCATGCGGCGCGCGCCCTTCGGGTCCTGCGACGTCAGCGCGCTGATCGAATTGAGGCTGTTGAACAGGAAGTGCGGATCGATCTGCGTGCGCAGCATGCGCAGCTCGGCCTCCTGCGCCAGCAGCTGCGCTTCCAGTCCGCGCCGCTCGGCCTCTTGCGCCCGCACGAACTCGATCACCAGATAATGCACCGCCGCCGCGAAGCCGTACAGCAGCGTGCCCAGTACCACCACCAGCGCCGACAACTGCGGCGTGAACGTCACGCCGGCCCATGGCGCGCCCGGCAAGCGGCACAGTTCATTCCATGCGGAGCCCAGCGCCAGCAGGCAAAAGCCGGCCATCAGCGAACCCGCCGTCAACACCAGCGGAATCGAGCGCGCCTTGCCGCCACCGAGCGGAAACGCGCGGCACAGATAATAAGCCGAATAGCCGGCCGCGAAGGCGTACACCAACAACACCGGCATCGCGAACAGCAGCGCGTTGCGCAGCGGCGCGGCGCCGGCCAGCGCGATCACGCCGCCGAGCGCCGCGCCTATGCACAGCCAGACCATCAGATAGATCGCCACGCCGCGCCGGCTGCCCAATAATCCCTGCATCAGTTGCGCACTTCCAGGCCACCCATGATGACGCTGCCGGTGACGCGCAAACGCTTGGCGTTGTTGGGCGGCGTCGCGGTTTTTTCTTCGAAGCCGCCCATGATCGGCATGCCGTGCAGGCTCACGCTCCAATCGGGCGGCACGCGGATTTCGATGCCGCCGAAGACGGCGAACACATTCAGCTCGGCGTCGCCGTTGATGGAACAGTCGCGCAGATCGAGTTCGCAGCCGCCCATCACCACGGTGATTTCACCGCCGCGAAAGTCGGGAGTCGTCACGCGCCGCGTGAAACCGCCCATCACCGCCGTGACGTTGATGACGGTATCGTCGGCGGCATCCTGCATCATCGGACGCGCGGCCCGGAACGATGGCGACGGCGGCGATGACGGCGCCTCGCCGCCGCCGAAACCGCGCCGCCGCGACGCGGAGCGGAACACCACCGACAGGCCGACCACGATCAGCATCACCGGCCACAAGGTGTTCCAGCCAATGTAGAACAGCCCCAGTTCGCGCATCGTCATCAGCGCGCCGACCAGTATCAAGCCGCCGCCGACGATGGCGCCGCTGGTATGCCGCGTCTGCAGTATCTTCAGCACGCCGAAGAAGATAAAAGCCATCGGCCAGAAGTGGATGGTGTAGCGGATGTCGAGCCAGCCAAGGTTATCGAGCAGGAACAGCAGGCCGAAGCCGATCACGCAAAAGCCGATCGCAATTTGTGTGGCCGCGCTGTATTCGCGTTGTCTCATGTCAGTTCTCCTGCTGCGGGAGGAATTGTTTTTCCAGCGCCGGCCGCAGCACGATGCGGATGCCCCACATGATCAGCAGCGCCGGCCAGGTGTCGACGAAGGTCAGGCCCCAGACATGCTCGAACGAGACATACCACCAGGCGGCGAAGAACACTTCGCCCAGGCCGTTGAGGAACAGGCGCGGCGTGGTCGGCGGGATCATCTTGCTGACGCCGAACACCGCCACCAGCACCGGCCAGTAGTGCCAGATATGCGCGATGCCCAGGTCGACGTCGAGGTCGAGCATGTCGAAGCGGTCGAGCAGGAAGACGATGCCGACGAAAATGAGCACCAGGCCCCACACCAGTTGTCGCCGCCAGTGCTGTTCCAGATCGCGTTTCATGTTTGCCTCCGTAGATGGGATGAGCATAACGATACGCGGGAACGCGTGGCGGCGAAACCGGTTTTCGGCGAATGGCGGGGAAGTGTCGGCGAGTGGCGACGGCGTGGTGTGCGGCGCCGGCCAGTGGCGGTCCGCGCAAGATGAACGGCGCAGCGGCGGCGAAAAAAAACTCACGCCGTCGCCGGTGTGAGTTTTTAACATCGTAGGATGTCAGGAACGTCCGCCGTTGCCGACCTTCTGCTCGAAGAGCACCATGCCCCAGCCCAGTTGGCGGCGGATTTCTTCCGGCGTAGGTGGCGGTTTCACTTCGTGCGACCGGCGTTCCATGTACGCCCGGACCAGATACTTGGATGGATGATTAGCCTGTGTCATGATGACCTCGCAGCGTAAATAATCAAACATAGCCAGTCGGGATGCCATGACGCTGGCTGAAATTGGTGCCGGTACTTGAGGCTACCGGCTTACCTGCGGATGAGCGCTATCGCTTGCGTGTTGCGTTTCAAGCGACGTACATCAATCCCACGTAGCCATAGTACGTCGGCACGCGGTTAGCGTCCGTTCGGTGCCGCACACAAGCTGTATTATCGATCGCGCTACAGCTTCTGCTGCAGGAAGTCGAGGAAGCAGCTGATGCGCTGCGCCAGCTGCGTGTTGCGGTAATACACGGCGTGGATCTGCTGGCGGTAGCCGGTGTAATACGGCTCCAGCACTTTGACCAGGCGGCCCGCTTCGAGGTCGGCGCGGGTCATGAAATCGGCCAGCCGTGCGATGCCCTGTCCGGCGATCGCCAGTTGGCGTATGGTCTCGCCGCTCGACGCGCTCAAGGTCGGCGTGATCTGCAAGTCCTCGCCGCCGGCGTGGCGCAGCGGCCAGCTGTTGCCCTGCTCGTACTGCGCGAAACCGATCAAGGAATGCGCAGACAAGTCTTCCGGCACGGCCGGCGCGCCGTGCTCCGCCAGATAAGCGGGACTGGCGACGATGTACAGCGGACTGGAACTGAGCGGCCGCGCGTGCAGCGTCGAATCGGTCAGCGCGCCGATGCGGATGGCGATGTCGGTGCGGTGTTCGATCAGGTCGGCGATCTGGTCGTTGCTGCTCAACTCCAGCCGGATCTCCGGATACAGCGCGCGGAATTCGGCCACATGCGGCACCACGCAATGGAGCATGAACGGCGACGCGGCGTCGATGCACAAGCGGCCGGCCGGCTTCTGGCGGCGGATACGGATGGTTTCCTCGGCCTGCTCCATCGCCGCCAGGATCGCGCGCGCCTGCTGCAGGAACAGCTGGCCCTCCTCGGTCAGCTCCATGCGCCGCGTGGTGCGCGTCAGCAGCGACGTGGCCAGCTTGTCTTCAAGCCGCGACAAGGCCCGGCTGACGCCCGACGTGGTCTGGCCCAGGTGCACCGAGGCCGCGCTGAGCGAGCCGCTGTCGATGACGGCGACAAAAATTTTCAGGTCGTCGGAGTTGATTTCCATGCGGTCCCGCTCAGGCCACGTACAGCAGCACCGCGCCGAAATGGCAGATACTGCCACCAAGGACGAATAAGTGCCACACGCCGTGGCCGTGGCGCAGCTTGTGGTCGGTGGCGTAGAAGCCGATGCCGCCCGTGTACAGCAGGCCGCCGGCGGCCAGCCACAGGAAGCCGTGCCAGCTCAGCGCATCGATCAGCGGCTTGGCGCCGATCACGGCCAGCCATCCCATCATCACGTAGATCACCAGCGACAGCACGCGCGCGCCCTTGGCGAAAAAAACCTCCTGCACTATGCCCACCAGCGCCAGCCCCCAGACGATGCCGAACATCCACCAGCCCCACGGACCGCGCAGCGTCACCAGCGTGAACGGCGTGTAGCTGCCGGCGATCAGCAGGTAGATGGCGCAGTAGTCCAGCGTGCGCAAGGTGTCCTTGGCCGGGCCGCGGATGCCGTGGTACAGCGCCGACGTCAGGTACAGCGCCAGCAGCGTGGCCGCGTAGACGCTGAAGCTGACCATCTTCCACGGATCGCCGCTGCGTGCCGCCATCACGATCAGCAGCGTGCCGCCGACGGCGGCCAGCGCGGCGCCGACGGTGTGGGTGATGCTGTTGAAGCGTTCTCCGTAATACATGTGACGATTCCAGTTCGATGAGCGCCCACGGCGCGGCGCGCGATGGGCTGTCGCATTGTATAGCGCAATGCGCACGGCTGCCTTGCACATCAAGCGCGACGCTGCGCATGCGACATCTGTCGCACAAAGCGGTTGACCTTCATGCGACACTTGTCGCATAATCGCCCCACCGGTCGCACAACCTCTTTTTGGAGCCCTCATGTCCACCTCGCAGCCCATCCCCTCCGCCGGCGAATTAAGCCTGCTCAAAGCGCTGTGGAAGCAGCAGCCATTGAGCGCGCGCGAAATCCACGAACAAGCCGCCGACGAAGTGGCGTGGTCGTTTTCCTCGACCCGCAAAACGCTGGAGCGCATGCGCGACAAGCAGATGGTGTCCCAACAGACGCTGCACGGCGTGCAGGTCTACTCTCCGCTGCTCGACAAGGTCGCCACGCTGGCCGCGTTCGCGCACGACTTCAGCCGCCGCGTCATGGAGATGGACGGCCCGCTGCCCGTCACCATGTTCACCGGCAGCAAACTGGTCGACCGGCAGGAGCTGGAAGAACTGGAACAGCTGCTGCACGACTGGCCCGCCGACGAGGAGTAAGGCGATGACCGACACGATGACCACCGCCCTCACCAATTTCATCTGGCCGCTGCGTTTTTTGCAGGCCAGCGTCAGCTGCGTCCTGCTTGGACTGATTATGTGGGCCGCGTTGCGCGCCGCCGTGCGCCGATGGCCGATGCTGGCGTCGCAGCGCGCCGTCTGGATGGCCGCGCAGCTGACCATCGCCGCCGTCTTCGCGCTGACGCTGGCGCCGCAAAGCGCGCGTCTCGGCATGCTGCCGGCGATATCGACTAGCGTAGTCGCCGCATCGACTGCATCAGAAAAAGCCATCGCGCCGGCGCAGATGCCAGACTCAAAAGCCGCTGCAACGGCCGTCTCAAGCGCCGACACATCGCCCGTAAACGCTCCATCGTCCGGCCCGTCCGAATTTCCGCCGCAACCAACGGCGCCCGTAGCTAAAGGCTACACGTGGCTAGCGTCAGCGTCCTTGTTGTGGATGGCGGTCTACGGCGCCGGTCTGGCCCACGCCGTCCTACGGCTGCTGCGCGCACGAAAACTCTGGCGCGGGCTGCTCACAGTCGCCACCCAACTGACGCCAGCGCAACTGCGCGATCACGGCGCCTTCACGCCGCAGCATCTGGCGCAAATCGCGATTTTGAAACTGACCGTGCTCGAAACCGACGCCGCGCTCTCTCCGATGCTGGTCGGCGCATGGCAAGCACGATTGCTGCTGCCGTACCATCTGCGCCACTTCAGCAGCACGCAGCAGCAGCTGATCGTCGAACACGAACTGACGCACTTGCGCCGCCGCGATCCGCTGCATCTGGCCCTCACTTGCGCGCTGCGCACCGTTCTCTGGTTCAATCCCGCGCTGCACTGGTTCGACCGCCAACTGGCGTGGGCGCAGGAACTGAGCTGCGACCAGCTGGTACTGGCCGGACGTCCGCAACAGCAGCGCCAGAATTATGCCGCCGCGCTGCTGCGTCAACTGTCCGCGCAATCGACGATGCCGGCGCCGGCCATGCCCAGCGCCGGCGTGGCGTTCGGCGGCATCGACGGCAGCATCGTCGCGGCCCGCGTGCGGCAGATGCGGCAGACCGCGATGCCATCGTTGAGCCACGCCGCAGCCGGCGCGCTGGCCGTCGCTATGGCCGCCCTGCTGACGGCGGCGGCGCTGCTGCAACCGGCGTTCGCCATCAGCGATCCGGCGCCGGCAAAGGCCACGACGCCGCACTTGTCAACAACCGCGATATCGCCGTCGGCATCAACAACGACATCGGCTGCGCCGGCCGAACCCTGGCGCTATCCGCTCGACCACGTGCGCATCACCGGCTTCTACGCAGTCCATCGCGGCACGCTGCCGACGCATCACGGCATCGACTTCGCCGCCGCCACAGGCACACCGGTCCACGCGGTCGCCGACGGCACCGTGTTGGCCGCCGGACCGTTCGCGGAGCATGAAGGCCGCTACGGCACCGTGGTCCTGATCGCCCATGGCGGCCAGCCCAGCTCCTTGTACGCGCACCTCGACACCACGGCGGTCAAAGTCGGCGACATCGTCAAGGCAGGACAACTGATCGGCAGCGTCGGCGGCACCGGCTTCGCCACCGGCCCGCACCTGCATTTCGAAGCGCGCCAGAGCGATCGGCAAGTCGATCCGCAGATCGACCCGCAGCTGATGCTGGCCGGCCTCGATCAACTGGCGACACCGCACGCGCTGCGCGTGCGCCGGCAGCAGCTGGGCCACTAAGCAGGCCAGCAGCCATACAACATCGTGCCGGCGCGGGCCGCCGGCACATTTCAACGCGACGATAAACCGCGGCGCTAGCCGCGGACGGGATCAGTGCCGCCCGCAATTCGCCGCCGTCATCGGCATTCTGGATCATCACCGATGCAATACCGCCTCCTTGTTTGCAGCACGCTGCTGCTGGCCGCCGCATGGGCCAACGCCGACGACACGCCCGCGATTCAGCAGGTGCAAGTCGGCGCCGGCGGCGCCGACCAGCGCCAGCGCGACACCACCGCCGTCATCGTCGTCGGCCACGATGAACTGATCCGCCAGGGCGACAGCACGCTGGCCGACGCCCTCAAACGCCTGCCAGGCGTCAGCATCGCCGGCGTCCAGGGCCAGGGCGGCGAGATCCGGCTGCACGGCCTGGGCAATGGCTACACGCAGATCATGCTCAACGGCGTGCCCGTACCGACGGGCTTTTCACTCGATTCGATCGCGCCGGAGCTGATCGAACGCGTCGAAATCATGCGCGCGGCGACGGCGGAATCGAGCAACCAGGCGCTCGCCGGCAGCATCAACATCGTGCTGCGCAAATCGGTGGCGGCCGGCCGGCGCGAATGGAGCACGGGCATCTCCGAAAAGAACGGCCAGCGCTCGCCGACCCTGTCGACGCAGCTATCCGACCGCGTCGGCGATTTCAATTACACGCTGGCCGCGACGCTGACCCGACTGCGCAGCGCCACGCCGACCGTTGACTGGGACGAACAGCGCGACGCACACGATCAGCTGGAACTGCTGCGCCGCACGCCGCAAACGGACGCCGTCCATGACGATGCGCTGGTGATCGCGCCGCGCCTGAGCTGGAAGCTGGCCGACGGCGCCACGCTGACGTCGCAGAACTACGTCAATCTGCGCCGACTCGATCACCACCACGTGGCCAACGAAACCGACTTCGCCGGCGCCCCCAGCGACTTCCCGAACAGCGTCTCGGACTACACCTCCCGCAGCACGGTGCTGCGCAGCGATCTCGATTGGAACAAGCCGCTGGCCGACGCTGCCACGCTGGAGGTCAAGCTGGCCGCCAGCGGCAGCCGGCGCGGCGCCGCGTTCCGCTTCGACGGCAGCGACATCGACAAGCAGCCGGCCGGCCGCCACGACGTCGCTTCCGGCCCGTCCGAAGACAGCCGCACGTCGAGCGGCAGCTACCGCGTGCCGCTGGGCGTATCGCAGGCGCTGGCCGTCGGCTGGGACGGCAGCCGCGCGCTGCGCCGCGAGTATCGGCGCGAACAACAGTATGCGGCGAACGGCACGCTGCTCGACGCCAGCGACGCCAGCTATCAGGCCACGGTGCGGCGCCTGGCGCTGTACGCGCAGGACGAATGGCAGCTCACGCGGCGCTGGTCGCTGTACGCCGGCCTGCGTTGGGAGGCGCTCGACACCGTCGGCACCAGCCTGGCATCGGCGCCGATCGCCACCCGCTCCAGCGTGTGGAGCCCGTCGTTACAGGCGCTCTACAAATTCAGTGAGCGCGACCAGCTGCGCGTGGCGCTGAGCCGCAGCTACAAGGCGCCGGCGCTGGCCGACCTGGTCCCGCGCCGCTACACGACCGACAACGCCAACAGCGCCACCAATCCCGACACGCAGGGCAATCCCGGGCTGCGGCCGGAACTGGCGTGGGGCCTGGACGCCGCCGTCGAACACTATCTGCGCCACGACGGCGCCCTGCTCAGCGCCAGCGCCTACGCGCGCCGCATCCGCGACGTCACGCAGCAGCAGCTCTATCAAAGCGCCGGTGTCTGGATCGAGTCGCCGGTCAACGACGGCAACGCCAGCGTGCGCGGCGTCGAACTGGAAGCGAAGCTGCCCTTGCAGGCCGTCTTCGGCAGCGCGCCGGCCATCGACGTGCGCGCCAACCTCGCGCGCAACTGGTCTTCCGTCGATCGCGTGGCGGGACCGGACAACCGGCTCGATCGCCAGCTGCCGTTCAACGCCAACCTCGGACTCGACTACCGCCTGCGCGACGCGCCGCTGACCATCGGCGGCGGCTACAACTTCCAGGCCGGTGGCCCGGTCGCGCTGTCGGCTCATCTGGCCACGGACAGCTCGGCCAAGCGCGAACTCGATCTGTATGCGCTGTACCGCACCGGCGAGCGCACGCGCCTGCGCGTCAGCGCCGCCAACCTGCTGCGGCAGCAGCACAGCGAGATCGCCAGCTATCGCGACGACAGCGGCACGCTGCGCAAAACCACGCTGGCGCCAACGGCGGCCACGCTGCGCATCGTGCTGGAACAGCAGTTCTGATGCAGGTCCATACCGGCGTAAGACGGCGAACGACGCAAATCTGCTGCCACCTCGACCCGGGCAACATCACTTGCTGGATTATCAATGACCGCCAGTTAACTTGTTAGCCACGTCGTTACCCATCGATCGCCCCAGGGCGGCTACCAGCGCCAGCACCACGGCGGCGACCAGCACCACCACGCCGGTGGTCTTGGCGCCATCGATTTGTTCGCGCTCGATGCGTTCGACCTGGTCGAGCGCGATGCTGCGCTCCTTGCCGTCGACTTTACCCAGCAGCGCGCCGCCGTCGATGCGGCTGAACTCCATGATTTGCTTGCTGCCGTCGTAGCCGACGATGCGTAGCGTGTCGCCGCTGGCCAGTCCATCGGTGCGCAAGTTGCCGACCTGCTTGACGGCCGCCTGGCCGTCGGCCACCACGTGCATGCTGCTGCAGGCCACCATCGAAACGCACAGCAACACAGCCAATATCTTTTTCAGGACTGGAATCATGATGATTAATTAGTTGTTAAAAATAAAATTGTAACATCTTAAATAAGCAAGATTATCTTATTAGCAAAAAAATACTCCGCCCTGCCGCTTGCGTCCTTCCTATGGTATGTTGCTGCGCATGACGCCCATGAGCACCCCACCACAACCCTATCAGCGCTGCATGGTGATGGCCGGCGGCGGTTTCCGCTTCGGCATCTATCTCGGCATGTTCGAGGCGCTGCGCCAGGCCGGCCGCGCGCCGGACGTGATCTTGGCCAGCTGCGGCGGCGCCATCGCCGCCACCATCATCCGCAACCTGCCCGACGACGCCGCCCGGCGCGCCTGGCTGACGTCGCCGGACATGTACCGTTTCTGGTGCGGCCTGCGCTCGACGCCGCGCGCCAAACTGGCCGGCACGCTGTTGCGCGCGGCGCGCCGGCGGCTGTCTGCCAGTCCGGCGCCGCTGGTGCCGGATTTGTTCGGCGATTATCTGTTCGAACTTCCGCCGCAGCTGCCGTTTCCGCCCGAGCCGGCGCGGCCGACGGTCGACGTCGCCATCCTCGGCGGGCGCCTGCTGTTCGGGCCGGAGCAGGTCGGCCAGCCGCGCGCCGGCCGCAAGCTGTACGCCGAAACCGTGTTCTGCGGCGAGCGCGCGGCCGCCCTGCTGGCCGGCATGGACTCGCCGCTCAGCGATCCGCGCTGGGGCCGGCACGCCGTCGCGCGCGAGCTGCTGACGGACGGCAGCGTGCCGGTGGCGGCGGCGGCGCGCATCTCGATTTCGGACATGCTGTATTTCCGCAGCCAGCGCCACGGCGCACATGAATACATCGGCGGCGTGGTCGACCTGTTCCCGGTCGAAATCGCCCGCCGCCTGGCGAGCGAGGTGGTGCTGGAGTTCAAGGAAGCGTTCGAGCAGATGTTCTCGATTCCCGCCTGGCGCAGCGTGCTGGGACTGGACGGCAACGCCCGCCTGCGCTACGCCAACAGTCAGCTGGCCGACATGCGCATCGATTCGTCGGATGTGTCGGCGGCGCTGCCCTCGCCGCTGCTGCAAAAGCTGGACTGGCGCCGCAACCGCATCGAGCTGGCCATGACGCCCGACCACGCCAGCTTCGTCGAGCTGATGGACGCGCAATGGCGGTACGGTTACGAGCGCGCCATGGAAGCCTGCGCCCGCCCGCCGCGCCAGCAGCCAGCTATCCGCAGCGCCACCCGCCACAGCAAGGCCCATCCCGGCGCCTGAGTGGCGCGGCGGCGACCGATCCCGGTCGGGTCGGCCTCAGTCGGCCAGCACGGCATGCAGCGACTGCACGGCCGCCGATCCCTCGCCTACGCCCGCCGCGACGCGCTTGACGGAGCCGCTGCGCACATCGCCCACGGCGAAGATGCGCGGCCGACTCGTCTCCAAAAAGTGCGGCGAGCGCTCCAGCTTCCACGCGCCCTCCGGCAGATGGGCGCCGGTCAGCACGAAGTTCTTGTCGTCGAGCGCAACGCAGCCGCCCAGCCACGCCGTGTTCGGTTCGGCGCCCAGGAACAGGAACACATGGCGCACCGGCAGCTGTTCCGGCTGCGCGCCGCGTTTTTGCCAGCGCACCGATTCGAGCGAGGTCTCGCCTTCCAGCGCGACGATCTGCGTCTGCGTGTGCAGCGTGATGTTGGCGGCCGCCTCGATGCGCTGGATCAGGTAGCGCGACATGCTGGCCGCCAGCCCGTCGGCGCGCACGATGATGTGCACATGCTTGACATGCCCGGCCAGGAACACCGCCGCCTGTCCGGCCGAATTGCCGCCGCCGACGATCAGCACCTCCTCGCCGCCGCACAGATTGGCCTCCATGAACGAGGCGCTGTAATAGACGCCGCAGCCTTCGTAGCGTTCCAGCTCCGGCAAGTCCGGCTTGCGATAACGCGCGCCGGTGGCCACGACGATGGAGCGCGCGTGCACCTGCTCGCCGCTGTCGAGCGAGATGTCGAACACCTCGGCGTTGTCACTACACGACAGCTTGACGACATCGCACGGCACCGCCACCTCGGCGCCGAACTTGCGCGCCTGCGACAGGCCGCGCCCGGCCAGCGCCTGGCCCGACACGCCGGTCGGGAAGCCGAAATAATTTTCGATCTTCGAGCTGGAACCGGCCTGACCGCCGGGCGCCTTCTTGTCCAGCACCGCCACGCTCAAGCCTTCGGAGGCCGCGTACACCGCCGCCGCCAGGCCGGCCGGGCCGGCGCCGACCACCACCAGGTCGAAGCTGCGGCCGTTCAAATTATCGGGACTGAGGCCGACGCCGTCGGCCAGCTCGCGGATGGTCGGCTGCTTGAGCACCGTGCCGTCGACCGTCACCACCGCCGGTATCTGGTCCGCCGTCACGCCGAAGCGCTCCATCATCTGCTGCGTTTCCGGATGCAGCTCCAGGTCGAAATAGGCGGCCGGATGGCCGTTGCGGCTCAGGAAGGCGCGCAGGCGCAGCGTGTCGGCCGAATGCTGGGAGCCGATCAGGATCACGCCGCCGCTCTGGTCCTGGATAAAGGCCACGCGGCGCAGGATAAAGGCGCGCATGATGGTCTCGCTCAGCTCCGCCTCGGCGATGACCAGCGTGCGCAAGGCCTCCTCGGAGATTTCCAGCACTTCGCAGTCGGTCACGGCGCGGCCCGAGGCCACCGCCGCGCGGCCGGCCAACGTGCCCATCTCGCCGGTGAAGCGGCCCGGCCCGTGCGTGCCCAGCACGTAGGAGCCGAGCGCCGAATTGCGCTCCAGCTGCACCGAACCGGAGATGATGACGAACATCGAGATATGCCGCTGCCCCTGCGTGAACAACACTTCGCCGGCCTTGAGCTGGCGCCGCTCGCCGTAGCGGCTCATCAGCTCGAACTGCGCCTCGTCCAGCGTCGGGAACAGCTGGTGCATGCGGCCCTTGATGTCGATTTGTCCGGCATTGTTGTCTGGAAGTGTCATGCGCGATCTCGCTTTCTGGTCTTGGGGGCGCGGAGCTCGTGGCTCCGCCAACAAGATGATAGCACCGCGCGCGATGATTTTTTCGCCACGGTCGCCCGGCGGCCTTCAGGATTTGATACCATCGCCACCTCACCGCAAACAGAGGAGTACACATGCTGCATACCACCCCGGCACGATGGATCACGGCGCTCGTCGCGCTGCTGCTGACCAGCGCCCCAGTCCAGGCTCAGACTGACGCCGCCGCACCGCACCTGGCCAACATCACCATCCTCGCCACCGGCGGCACCATCGCCGGCACCGGCAGCAGCAGCACCACCACCATCGGCTACACCGCCGCCACCGTCGGCGTGCAAACGCTGATCGCGGCCGTGCCGGAACTGGCCAAGGTGGCCCACGTCAGCGGCGAACAAACCATGCAAATCGCCAGCGAGAGCATGGACAATGCCCACTGGCTGACGCTGGCCAAGCGCGTCAACGTGCTGCTGGCGCGCGACGACGTCGACGGCATCGTCATCACCCACGGCACCGACACGCTCGAAGAAACCGCCTACTTCCTCGACCTGGTCGTCAAGAGCCGCAAGCCGGTGGTGGTGGTCGGTTCGATGCGGCCATCGACGGCGCTGTCGGCCGACGGCCCGATCAACCTGTACAACGCGGTGCTGCTGGCCGCCAGCCCGGAGGCCGTCGGTAAAGGCGTGCTGGTGGCGATGAACGACCAGATCCACGCCGCGCGCGAAGTCACCAAGACCAACACCTCGACGCCGGACACCTTCAAGACCACCGAGCTGGGCATGCTCGGCTACATCCAGGGCAACCACCCCTTCTTCTACCGCCAGTCGACGCGCAAGAACACCGCCGACACGGTGTTCGACATCAGCCACCTCGACGTGCTGCCGCAGGTGGACATCGTCTACGGCTACGCCAACATGCAGCCGACGGCGCTCAACGCGCTGGTGGCCGCCGGCGCCAAGGGCATCATCCACGCCGGCGTCGGCGACGGCAGCCTGGCCGCGGCCATGGTGCCGGCGCTGACGGCCGCGCGCCAGCAGGGCGTGGTCATCGTCCGCGCCAGCCGCGTCGGACAGGGCATCGTCGCGCGTAACGGCGAGGCCAACGACGACAAACTGGACTTCGTCGTCGCCGACACGCTCAACGCGCAAAAGGCCCGCATCCTGCTGATGCTGGCGCTGACCAGGACCAGCGACAGCAAGGAAATCCAGCGCATGTTCTACACCTACTAACAAACGCGCCCTTATAACAAAAGGCTCGCCTTGATGGCGAGCCTTTTTCATTGGTACTTTCCGGCCGCTGATATTACAGCGCGTCGACCAGCACCGCCTTTTTGGCGTCGGCCGGCTGCATCCCTTCCATCACCACCAGATGGCTGCTGCCGCCCGGCGCATCGAGCCTGGCCGCCTCGCGCACCGGTCCGATCATGGTGCCGTTGGAAGCGCCCTTGGCGTCGGTCTTGAAGCTGGCCAGCGGCGTATCCTGGCCGCTCATATAAACGGTATAAACGGTTTCCGGCTTGAGCTTGAACAGCGACACCTCCAGCGCATCGATCACGCCCAGGTTGCGCGACACGACAAAGCCCCTGCCCTCGCCCAGCACCGGCTTGAGCGGAATATTGACCGATTCCTTGTTCACGCGCGGCACCAGGTTGGCGGTGCCGGCATCGCCCGGCGCCACCACGTTCGACAGGAACAGCAAGGCTTGCGGCGCCTGGCCTCCCGGCATATGCGCCACGACCTTGTTGCTGGCCGTGTCGATGACGTCAACGCCATCGCCATTTTCCAGGCCGACGTACACGCGGCTGCTATCGTCCGAACTCCAGACACCATGCGGCAGCGCGCCGGTCGCTATCGTCGTCACCAGCCTGGCTTCCTTGTCGGTGGTGTAGACCTTCACCACGTTCTCGCCGCCGATCGACACATACGCATAGACCTTGCCGCCGACGGTGGCAAAGGACAGGTGGTTGCTGATAAAGCCGGTGTCGATCACACCGACCACTTCCTGCGTGCGCGTATCGATGCGCGTGACCTTGCCGACGTCCTTGTGCGTCATCCACATCTCTTTAAAGTCCGGCGTGAATTGCAGGAACGGCGAGAACGGGCTGACCACCTTGATCTTCTTGATGACGGTATGCGTCTTCACATCGATCACGTCGACCACCGGCGTGAAGCTCGACACCGCGAACGCCAGCTTCCCATCCGGCATAAACTGCACCATGCCCGGGCCGACGTCGGTCTGGATGCGGCGCGTTTCCTTGAAGGTGTTCGGATCGATCACCGAGATGTAATCCTCGCCGCGCACCACCACCCACACTTCCTTGCCGTCGGCGCTGAAGAAGCCTTCGTGCGGCGAGCGGCCGACGTAGGTTTTGCCTTTGACCTTGTTGGTCGCCGTGTCGATGAAGGTCACCGAGTTGGAGCCGTTGGAAATCACCAGCAGCGTCTTGTGGTCCGGCGAAAAGCCCATGCCGTGCACATTTATCTCGCCGCGATACAGCGGCGACAGCACGTCCGGCCGCGCGTTGCCAAGCTTGATCTGGCCGAGCAGCGTGTTGGTGGCCGGATTAAACACCGACACCGTGTTGGTGTTCTGGTCTGCGGTATAGACGCGGTCCTGCGCCGTCGGCAGCGCCCAGGCGGCGCTGACGCTCAGCGCCAGCGAGGAGGCGGCCAGCAGTGTGGCGAATTTTTTCATGGTTGTTCTGTTCCCGTGATAGCTTGTGGATGGCGCTTGAGCCACGCCTGCATGACGTGGATTTCGTTTTGCTGCTCGGCGATGATGCCGAGGGCGAGATTGCGAACTTCCGGGTCGTCGTTATACAGCAGCACGGCCTTGGCCATGTCGATCGCGCCCTGATGGTGCGGCATCATCATGGTCATGAAGTCGTGGGCGCTTTGGCCGTCCATCGGCGCCTGCTTCATGCCGTCGTCCATGACCGCCATCGCGTCGTCCATCAGCGCGGCGAAGGACTTGGCGGTGCTGGCCACGAACACCGGCTTGGCGGCATTGGAGCTGTCGCCCATCGCCATGCCGGCCATATCATGGTGATGATGTTCCTCCTGCGCGCCGGCATGGGCCGCGAGCAGGCAAATAAACAGGCTGGCGCCAAACCGGCGCAAGCCGCGCAACACGGGGTAGTATCGATGTGACATAAGCTGACTCCTGACTAAGTTGACCAGGCCAGTATAGAAAGCGCCGCCTGACGGGAACATGACTTGCAGATGACGTCTTTGTAATCCACGGGCGTGGAAAAACGCTGCACAATGGTACCCTCTTTTGAAAGAACGCCATGCCCATACTGATCGTAGAAGATGAACCGAAAGCCGGCGACTACCTGCGCAAGGGATTGATGGAGTCCGGCTACGTGGCCGACCTGGCGCGCAACGGCCCCGATGGACTGAACCTGGCGCTGGAACGCGATTACGAGTTGATCGTCCTCGACGTGATGCTGCCGCAGATGGACGGCTGGACCGTGCTGCAAAAACTGCGCGAGCGTAAAGACACGCCGGTGCTGTTCCTGACCGCGCGCGACGACGTGATCGACCGCGTCAAGGGTCTGGAACTGGGCGCCGATGACTATCTGGTCAAGCCCTTCGCATTCGCCGAGCTGCTGGCCCGCATCAAGACGCTGCTGCGCCGCGGCCCGGTGCGCGAAGCCGAAGTGATCCACCTCGACGATCTCGAAATCGACGTGCTGAAACGGCGCGTGACGCGCGGCGCGGTGCGTATCGACTTGACCGCCAAGGAATTCGCGCTGCTGCATTTGCTGGCCAAGCGCCAGGGCGAGGTGCTGTCGCGCTCACAAATCGCCTCGCAGGTGTGGGACATGAACTTCGATTCCGACACCAACGTGGTCGACGTCGCGATCCGCCGCCTGCGTGCCAAGATCGATGACCCGTACACGGTCAAGCTGGTGCACACGGTGCGCGGCATGGGCTATTTGATGGAGCGGCGCGAGTGAGTACCGGCGCCAGCTCCAGCGCCGGCGCCAAAGCGCGCCAGCCGCTGTCGATCACGGCGCGCCTGGCGCTGTTGTTCGCCGTCGTCGCGGTGCTGTCCTTTGTCGCCGTCGGCGGCTATCTGTACCGCACCTTGCAGCAGCAGATGGCCTACCGCGACGACGCCGAACTGCTCGGCCGCGTCACGCTGATCCGCCACATCCTCAGCGAGGCCAGCTCGCTCGAAGACCTCGAACGCAAACAGCATTCGCTGCTCGACACCGTGTTCGGCCACGACGATTTCGTCCTGCGCCTGCTCGGCCCCGACCAGCGCGTGCTGCTGCAAAACGGCGCGTCATCGGCATCGATACCGGCGGTGCCGCTGGTGCCGGCCGACCGCGCGCCGGCGCTGTCCGACATCCGCGACTGGCAGCCGGCGGTCGGCAACGGCCGCCTGGTCAGCGCCGTCGGCAACCTGGGCGACGCCGGCCAGCCGCTGCAAATCACCATCGCGCGCGAGCGCTCCGACCGGCTCAAGATGCTGGCGGTGTACGCCACCCATCTGCTGGTCGGCATCGGCGTCGGCGCCGCGCTGGCCACCACGCTGGGCTTCATCATCGTCAAACAGGGCATGAAGCCGCTGCGCTCCGTGATCGGCAAGGCCAACGACATCAGCACCAACCGATTGAACAGCAGGCTGTCGGTGAACGACACGCCGGCCGAATTGCGGGAACTGGGCAGCGCCTTCAACGCCATGCTGGACCGGCTGGAAGACGGCGTGCAGCGCCTGTCCGGCTTCGCCGCCGACCTGGCGCACGACCTGCGCACGCCGATCAACACGCTGATGGTGGAGACGCAGGTGGCCTTGTCGCGGCCGCGCAGCGTCGAGGAATACCAGGCGCTGCTGGCGTCCAACTCGGAGGAGTACGAGCGTGTCGCGCGCATGATCGAGAACACGCTGTTCCTGGCGCGCGCCGACAGTGCGCAACTGGGGTTACAATGCGAACGCCTCGACACGCTGGCCGAGCTGCGTCGCATCGGCGAGTACTTCGAGGGCCTGGCCGAAGATGGAGCGGTGACGCTGACCGTCGACGGCGACAGCGACAGCACCATCAACGCCGATCCCATCCTGCTGCAACGCGCCGTCAGCAACCTGGTGTCGAACGCGATCCACCACACGCCGGCCGGCGGCGCGGTGCGGCTGTCGGCGCAACGCGGCGAGGATGGCGTCGACATCATCGTCTGCAATACGGGAGCGGGCATCAGCGCCGAGCACCTGCCGCATATTTTCGACCGCTATTACCGCGCCGACCCGGCGCGTTCGGCCTCGCATTCGGCGGGACTGGGCTTGTCGATCGTGCGCGCCATCATGGCGCTGCATGGCGGGACCATAGACGCCGACAGCACGCCCGGCGCCACCACCACCTTCCGCCTGCGTTTCAAGGATGCCGCCGCAGCTCAGGGATAGCTAGGACGGCGCATGCGGAACAGCGTATCGGCGCCAATCTCGAAATAATCGGCCGGACCACCGGCGCGCAATATCGGTTGCGCGGCGGCGGTGTCGTAGATGCCATCCTTGAGCAGGTGCGGCGCGATATGCACGCCCACCACTTCGCCCATCACCAGCCACGCGCCGACCTCCTTGCCGGCCGTATCCTGCAGCGCGATGATCTGCGTGCGGCGGCATTCGAACGACACCAGCGCCTCGCCCACGCGCGGCACCTTGACGACGCGCGACGCCACCGGCGTCAGGCCGGCCAGCTGGAATTCGTCGACCTGCGGCGGCGCCGGCGCGCAGCTGGCATTCATCGCCTCGGCCAGCGGCCGTGTCACCAGGTTCCACACGAATTCGCCGGTCTGCTCGATGTTGTTGAGCGAGTCCTTGCGGCCGATGCTGCAAAAGCCCACCAGCGGCGGCGTGTAATTGAAGCCGTTGAAAAAGCTGTACGGCGCCAGATTGAGCACGCCGTCCGCGCTGTGT
>Ga0209848_1000213_pt1 | contig 28924 bp, 25 predicted proteins | sample OrgsoiDNA_201062_FD_185810 | JGI IMG/M metagenome (GOLD analysis project Ga0209848, IMG submission 185810) | Permafrost soil microbial communities from the Arctic, to analyse light accelerated degradation of dissolved organic matter (DOM) -... | ecosystem: Environmental > Terrestrial > Soil >...
TGAAAGTTCCATTTAAAAAGGGTCCATGTTGAGCATGAACCCTTTTTACACGAGCCACCGGATCGGTCAACTGATCCTTAAACGATCGGCATTAGCCTTTCGGCTCCTTTTACTTTTACTGCCACGTCCCTACTCCACCTTCAGTGCCTGTCTGAACTGCTCGAATAACTTACTGGCGGAAGGCCTGACCGCAGCGACCTGCGACGGCGGTGTGGAGGCATTTTTACTCAGATCCCCGAGATTGAACACAAAGGTATAATCCGGTTGCTGGCCCATACGTAAATCGCTGACCAGAATATTGTTTCCCTGCTGCTTCACGCTGAAAAAACCATGGCTAAACCAGGCGACACGCGCCAGGAACGGATTATCTTTATAGGTTTCATACAGCGCGGCACCCCGCGGATAGAAAGAGAAACGGATCGGCGAATCGGGGTGCAGCAGCGACGTAAACCCTTCGCCATAGCTGTCTTTGGTCATCACCACCACGCGCCACACCAGTGAATTCAGCGGCGTCGGTGTCACCAGTACCTGGGTACTCTCAATATGCTGCCGCTCCAACTCCTCACCAACATGCAGCGTCACCTGATGCTGCTCTACCACCGTACAGGCGAGATACAGGCAACTGACGCCCAATAGCAGATTATTCCAGAATATCCCCCGATGATTATGCCGGTACAGTGCAACGCCGACGCCTATCAGCAACGGTAACGTATAGAGCGGGTCGACGATAAAAATGCTGCCGATGGCATACGGGAAGTGAGTGAATGGAATGCCCAGTTGGGTGCCGTAAACCGTCATTAAATCGAGCAATGGATGGGTGATAAGCGCCAGCCAGACGGCCAGCCACCAGTGACGAAAATGCGCACCGGCGCTGAACAGCTTGGCCATCAGCCAAGCAACCAGCGGAGAACCCAGCGTCAAATAGAACAGTGCATGCGTTTCAGTGCGGTGCAGCGTCATATTACTGATGGCATCGCCGTGATCATAAAATACGTCGAGATCGGGCAACGTTCCGCACACCGCACCGGCTAAGGCGGCTTTCCATACCGGCGTGCGCTTGCCCATCACCGCAATCCCTACCGCCGCTCCCAGTACAAGCTGTGAAACCGAATCCATTATTGCTCCTGCCCGCGAAGTTGAATGCCGCCGGTAATAATACGCTGGACGTTAATCACGGTCTGTTCGAAGAAAAGCGGGTCACTCAGGGTTTTCCCGCTGATCGCTTCAACCTGAACGCCAAAATCTGCGTAATGCTGCGTGGTGGCCCACAGCATAAAAATAAGATGCAAAGGCTCAACGGGAGCGATCAGCCCTGCGTTTATCCAGCCGCGGATCACCCCGGACTTCTCTTCCACCAGCATTTTCAGGCTACCGCCCAGCTCCTGCTTAAGCAGAGGTGCACCCTGCACCATCTCCAGACAGAACAGCCTCGAGGCCTGCGGATGATCACGCGATACGCAAAGCTTCAGACGCACATACTCACCGATGGCTTCCAGCGGGAGTTGTTCCGCGCGCAGCGCTTTCAGCGGTGCCAGCCAAACGTCAAGCAGCCCTTTCAGCACGGCGATATAAAGCTCTTCTTTGGATGGAAAATAGTAGAGCAGATTGGTTTTTGACACGTCAGCGCGTTCAGCAACCTGATCGAGGCTGGTGCCGTGTATGCCGTACAACGAAAAAAATTCCAGCGCCGCGGCCATGATATTGCCACGTTTGGCGGCGACGGCGCGTGAACGTCGCGTCGGGGCTTTCGCTGCGGCTTTACGAGGTTGGCTAACCCCGGCGGCAGGCTGCGGATGTTCATCCATTGGCTTCACAATGTCTCCCTGAGACAAACGGCAAGGCGGAAATCATAACAAATGGGGATAGAAGCGACTATCGCTATGCATCCGCATGATGAAAGCAACATGCCATCTAACACCACATAACTACAAAGGATTATAAATTTAACAAATTTGCACCATTTCTGTTCAATCCTGCCTGATTTACGTGCAGTTTGTTTTGACCAAATGGTCTGAAACAGACCGTTTGCTCCATCTTAAACCGAAAGAATTTTCTAACTCCCTGAATAACAGCGTGATTATAAAAGTGGCATTCCCTTTGCAATAGTCTTCACGTCAGGAAATTTCAGCCCGGTGCAATTCGGAACCCGCAGGACGCACTCAAGCCGCGCAGAGATTTTCGCAAGCCCTTGTTTTGATCTCTTATTTTCAAAAATCTGTCATGAGGTGAGCTATGAAAATCGGCGTCTTTATTCCTATCGGTAACAACGGCTGGTTGATTTCTGAAACCGCACCGCAGTACAAACCGACTTTCGAACTGAATAAAACCATCGTGCAGAAAGCCGAGCACTACAATTTCGATTTCGCGCTGTCGATGATCAAACTGCGCGGCTTCGGCGGCAAAACCGAGTTCTGGGAACACAATATGGAGTCGTTCACGCTGATGGCCGGTCTGGCCGCGGTGACCTCCCGCATCCAGCTCTACGCCACTGCCGCCACGCTGGTGATGCCACCGGCCATCGTCGCCCGCATGGCGGCCACCATTGATTCCATCTCCAACGGCCGTTTTGGCGTTAACGTCGTCACCGGCTGGCAGAAACCGGAATATGAGCAGATGGGCATGTGGCCGGGGGATGACTATTTCAGCCGCCGCTACGACTATCTGACCGAATACGTCACCGTACTGCGCGACCTGTGGGGCAGCGGCCACTGCACCCTCGACGGTGAATTCTTCAAGATGGACGACTGCCGCGTCAGCCCGCGTCCGCAGGCCGAAATGAAAGTGATTTGCGCCGGACAAAGCGATGCCGGCATGGCCTTCTCCGCCAAACATGCCGATTTTAACTTCTGCTTTGGCAAGGGGGTCAATACCCCGACCGCTTTTGCTCCGACCGCCGCCCGCATGAAAACTGCCGCCGCTGCCGAACAGCGCGACGTCGCCTCCTATGTACTGTTTATGATCATTGCCGACGACACTGACGCCGCCGCCCGTGCCAAATGGGAGCTGTATAAATCCGGCGCCGATGCCGATGCGCTGGCTTGGCTCACCGACCAGAGCAGCAAAGACACTCAATCCGGCAATGACACCAACGTGCGACAGATGGCCGACCCAACCTCTGCGGTCAATATCAATATGGGTACGCTGGTCGGCTCCTATGCCAACGTCGCGAAAATGCTTGACGAGATCGCCACGGTTCCCGGCACAGAGGGCATTTTGCTGACCTTCGACGATTTCGTGAACGGTATTGAAAGCTTCGGCCGTTTCATCCAGCCATTGATGAAAACCCGCCAGCACATCACGGCAGAACAGAAAGAGGTGGCTTAATGAATATTGTTGAGAAGCAAACGGTAGTCCGTCGCGAACCCAAAAACACGGGTGAGGAAACTACCCTCACGGCACGCCCTGAAGCCATTGCCTTCACCCCACAGCAAACAGCGCTGATCGTTGTGGATATGCAAAACGCCTATGCCTCTAAAGGCGGTTATCTGGATCTGGCCGGTTTCGACGTCTCAGCGACAGGCCCGGTGATCAAAAACATCCGGCGAGCCATTGCGGCGGCGCGATCGGCGGGTATAAAAGTCATTTTCTTCCAAAACGGCTGGGATAATCAGTACCTGGAGGCCGGTGGAGAAGGCTCGCCTAACTTCCACAAATCCAATGCACTGAAAACCATGCGCAAGCGTCCTGAACTGATGGGAAAACTGCTGGCAAAAGGCGACTGGGATTACGACCTGGTGGATGAACTTCAGCCGCACCCCGGCGATATCGTGCTGCCAAAACCCCGCTACAGCGGCTTCTTCAATACCCAGCTCGACAGTTTGCTGCGCAGTTACGGTATTCATCATCTGGTGTTTACCGGTATTGCTACCAATGTCTGCGTGGAATCTACGCTGCGCGACGGCTTCTTCCTCGAATATTTTGGCGTGGTGCTGGAAGACGCCACCCATCAGGCAGGCCCCGATTTTGCGCAAAAAGCCGCGATTTACAACATCGAAACCTTCTTCGGTTGGGTGTCCGATGTTAACAGCTTCTGCCACGCACTCGGTTACCACACCGAACCGCTAAGCCAGTCGGCCTGACCTTTCACTGAGGAAAACGTTATGCCTAAAAGCACGATTATTCCGGCAGGCAGCGGTGTTCCGCTGGCCCCTTTTGTTCCGGGCACGCTGGCCGATGGCGTGGTTTACGTCTCCGGTACCCTGCCTTTCGACAAAGAAAACAACGTCGTGCATCTGGGTGATGCGGCGGCGCAAACCCGGCACGTGCTTGAGATCATCAAAAACGTGATTGAAACCGCCGGTGGCACTATGAGTGACGTCACCATGAACTCGATTTTCATCACCGACTGGGCCCATTACGCATCGGTGAATCAGGTCTACGCCGAATATTTCCCCGGCGAAAAACCGGCACGTTTCTGCATTCAGTGCGGGCTCGTGAAACCGGGGGCGCTGATTGAAATCGCGTCGATTGCGCATATCGGCAAGCCGTGAGGTAACGCGATGTATTACAAGGTGTCAGGTAAAAATAGCGCAGAGGCTGAAACCGTGGTGCTGTCATCCGGCCTCGGTGGTGTCCATGGGTTCTGGCAATCCCAAATGGCGATGTTGAACGCACATTTTCACGTCGTAGTGTATGACCAGCGCGGCACCGGTAGCAGCCACGGCAGCATCCCTGCGGGTTACCGTATGGAAGACATGGCCGACGAACTGGCCGGGCTGCTGAACGATTTACACATCGAGCGTTGCCACCTTATCGGTCATGCGCTCGGCGGCATTATCGGCCTGCATCTTGCCAGGCGTTATCCATCGCTGTTGCACAGCCTGGTCGTCATCAACGGCTGGGCGCAGCTCAACAGCCAGACCCGCCGCTGCTTCGAGGTGCGCCAGAACCTGCTGCTCAACAGCGGCGTCGATGCCTACGTACAGGCGCAGCCGCTGTTTCTTTATCCGGCTGACTGGCTGTCTGAGCACGACGCGTTATTGCAGGAAGAGCACTCGCATCAGGTGGGGCATTTTCAGGGGATGGAAAATCTGCTGCACCGGCTCCAGGCCTTGATGGGTTCCGACCTGAGCAACACACTCAGCGAAATCTTCACACCAATGCTGGCGCTCAGTTGCAAAGATGACCTGCTGGTGCCGTGGCACTGTTCCGTCACGCTGGCTGACGGGCTGGCTAACGGTGAACATCAGCAGATGAATTACGGCGGTCATGCCATGAGCGTGACCAACAGCGAAACCTTTAACCCGATATTACTTGAGTGGCTGCTGGCGCATGCAGGCGCATCTTCAAACCCAATATCGATGGAGTCATGATGACCGAAACCTTATCTGCCAGCGCGCTGGCAACCCTGTTCACTGAGGCACGCACTCACAACGGCTGGCAGGACAAGCCCGTCAGCGATGAACTGCTTGAAGAGGTTTATGACCTGGCACGCATGGGGCCAACCTCGGCTAACTGCTCCCCAGCGCGCTTAGTCTTTGTACAAAGCAAAGAAGCCAAAGAGAAACTGGCTCCGGCTATTTCCGGTGGCAATCTGGCCAAAACGCTCGCCGCGCCAGTAACGGCGATTGTGGCGTACGACCCGAAATTCTATGACCTGCTGCCGGAACTGTTCCCGCATGGAGATGCCCGTTCATGGTTTACCTCCAGCCCGCAATTGGCCTACGAAACGGCCTTTCGCAACAGCAGCTTGCAGGCGGCTTATCTGATCATGGCTTGCCGCTCTCTGGGGCTGGATACCGGCCCGATGTCTGGCTTTGATGCTAATAAGGTCGATGCGTTGTTTTTATCTGAACTGGGGTGGAAATCCAACGTTCTGATCAATATCGGTTATGGCGACAGCAGCAAAGTCTACGGACGTCTGCCCCGCCTTGACTTTGACCGCGCCTGCCAACGGATCTGAATACGGGAGATCATCATGCAAACAGCCATGCTTAATAGTGAAATTCAACCGGTGGAAAAACAGGATTTCCGCGACGCCATGTCGCGTCTCGGTTCAGCCGTCAACATCATCACCACCCACGGCCCCGCAGGTCGTGCGGGTTTTACCGCCTCAGCGGTGTGCAGCGTGACCGACTCGCCGCCCACGCTGCTGGTATGCCTAAACCGTTCGGCGTCGGTTTATCCGGCATTCAAAGAAAACCAGGTGCTGTGCGTCAATACGCTGGCCGACAGCCATGAATCCCTGTCGAATCTGTTCGGGGGGAAAACCTCGATGGAGCAGCGCTTCGAGGCCGCCGAATGGTCGTCTCTGGCCACCGGCTCGCCGATTTTAAGCGGCGCTGTGGTGTCGTTTGACTGCAAAGTCACGCAGGTTACCCGCGTTGGCACGCACGACATTCTGTTTTGTGAAGTGGTTGCATTAGTACGTAACGACGAGAGCCACGGACTGGCTTATTTCGACCGGCGCTATCATCCGCTGATGCGCCAGAATGCCTGATACAGAGGCCATTACTTAACATTCCACCCACACACCGGAGCATACGATGGCGAATTCCTGGTTTCCACAATGGCGTAAACGGCAGGGCAATCTGGATGGCGCTATCGTCGCGCCGGACGAACAGCTGCCCTTAGGGCAGACAATCATCATGGGCCTGCAACATACAGTCGCCATGTTTGGGGCAACGGTGCTGATGCCGCTGCTAATGGGTTTTGACGCTAATATCGCGATCCTGATGTCCGGTATCGGCACTCTGCTGTTCTTCGTGATCGTCGGCGGACGTGTACCTAGTTATCTCGGCTCCAGCGCGGCGTTTGTCGGGCTGGTGATTGCGGTTACCGGCTACAGCGGCCACGGTCCTAATCCCAATATTGCGCTGGCTCTGGGTGGCATCATTGCCTGCGGAGCGGTGTATATGCTAATTGGCTTTATCGTCATGGCCATTGGTACGCGCTGGATTGAAAAACTGATGCCCCCCGTGGTGACCGGCGCAGTGGTGATGGCTATCGGCCTGAACCTGGCGCCGATTGCCGTGCACGGTGTCTCAGGCTCCTCCTTCGACAGCTGGATGGCCGTCGTCACCGTGCTGTGTATTGGCAGTGTTGCAGTCTTCACCCGCGGGCTGGTGCAAAAACTGTTGCTGCTGCTCGGGCTGATAGCTGCTTACCTGATTTATGTGGTGATCACTAATGGCCTGGGGCTCGGCACGCCGGTTGATTTCAGCGTCATTTCGCAGGCCGCCTGGATAGGTTTACCGACGATCACCACGCCAGTCTTCAACACCCACGCCATGTTACTTATCGCCCCGGTAGCGGTGATTTTGGTAGCAGAGAATCTGGGCCACATTAAAGCCGTGGCAGGGATGACCGGTAAAAACCTCGACCCGTATATGGGGCGGGCCTTTGTCGGTGACGGGCTGGCGACCATGCTCTCTGCCTCGGTAGGTGGCAACGGTATGACAACTTACGCTGAGAACATTGGTGTTATGGCCGTCACCAAAATCTATTCAACACTGATTTTTGTCGCTGCGGGTCTGGTTGCCATTGTATTGGGCTTCTCTCCCAAGTTTGGTGCACTGATCCACACCATCCCCGGCCCAGTACTGGGCGGCGCGTCCATTGTGGTGTTCGGTTTAATTGCCGTCGCCGGCGCGCGCATCTGGGTACAAAACAAGGTGGATTTAAACCAGAACGGTAACCTGATCATGGTCGCCGTTACGCTGGTGCTGGGCGCGGGCAACTTCTCGCTGACCCTCGGCGGGTTCACCATGGGCGGCATCGGGACAGCCACCTTTGGCGCTATTTTACTGAACGCACTGCTGAAAAACCGACGGCTTACCGAAACTGGCACAGAAGCTGCATTAAAAGATCACTGACGACCTCAGTTTCTCCTTAGCTCATCAGATTTGATGATCGCCAGCTGTTATCCGGTCCACCCGTCCGGATTAGCAGCTGGTTTTTTTCTTTTTGTGCCTTACACCACAAATCTCTTATGTTTCACGCCGGTAAGCTCAATATCAATATGTAACGTGCCCCCCATTAATGACGGCTGGGATCAAAAACAAAGAAAGCACGTATCCCGAACCCGCAATGCCCTCATATGGCCATAACCTGATCCCGCGTCGCTGCCCACATGATGCCTTTCCTTTTATAGACTATGATTTATAAATGCTAACCTGCAACGCCGCGAAAAACACCATCAGACAGGAATTACAGACAGTTGCATTTCAACATCCCAACGTACATTCCAATTTCCATGCCAGAAAAATCAACGACCTGGCGAAAGTCTCAGCAAACGAACGCAATTTTCGTTTAACCCTTTGACATGCCCACGGGCACTCGCTATTATTCGCCCCGTTCCAACGATTCCTCTGTAGTTCAGTCGGTAGAACGGCGGACTGTTAATCCGTATGTCACTGGTTCGAGTCCAGTCAGAGGAGCCATATTAGAAAAGCCCGCTTAAGGAAACTTAAGCGGGCTTTTTGCTGTTTAATGCCTGGAGCCCGGCTCTGAACGGGCGGGAAACATATTCGCGCTCAGAAAGTCGATAAACACACGCAGTTTAGGGGTCATGTAGCGATCGGATGGCCAGACCACATGCAGGCTGACTTTACGGTGAATAGAATCCTCCAGCACGCTTTGCAAGTGGCCCGCCTGGAGATGCTCACGGATTGAAAAGTCTGGCAGGCAGGCGATCCCAAGCCCTTTCAGACCAAAACAAACGCGGGTTTCTACGTTGTTACACACCATGGAAATCGGAATATCGTTGTCCGCGTAGGTGCTCAATGACCAGCTTTCCAACTTACCGCTGGAGGGAATCCGGTAATGCATGCACCGGTGCCCGACTAAGTCACCGGGGGATTGTGGTAGTCCATAGCGCCGAAAGTACTCTGGAGATCCCACCAGCAGCATCTGAAAATCACCCAGTTTTTTCGCCGCCAGCCGGGAATCGTTCAGTTGACCGGTGCGTACTACCGCGTCGAATCCCTCTTCCACCACATCAACTACCCGATCGGTAAAATCCAGGTCCAGCTCAATATCCGGATACTGTTGCATGAAATCACCCAACACCGGCAAAACCAGTGAACTCACCAGCGGCAGGCTGACCCGCAACCGGCCCCGAGGGACCTCCTTAATTTGCGAAAATTCCACCTCGGCCGCTTCAAGCTCGTTGAGGATGCGGCGACTGCGCTCAAGAAACATCAGCCCTTCGGCGGTCAGGGTAATGCTGCGGGTGCTGCGGTGAAATAATCTGACCCGCAGCCGCGCCTCCAGGCGCGCAATATTCTTACCCACCGCCGAGGCTGATATGCCCAGCAGACGCCCGGCCAGGACAAAACTGCGGGTTTCTGCCACCTGCACAAACACTGTCAGACTGCTGAGGTTCTCCATTAACGCTCCTATTGCGGACATTTTTGTCCGCGCACAAGAGAAACTTACCCTACTTTTTCCGCAGTGTGGAGTTATCTATTGTGGCGATATCCCTTACTGAACAGCAGGAATCATCATGTCCGTAATGTCATCGCCATCCCAATCCGTATCTCTTGAACTTCAACCTTCCCGCATTGATGCGGTCATTGAACAGGCACTCAAGGAGCACCGTCTGGTGGGGACCGTCGTCATGGTGTCTCACCATGGCACTCTCAGCTACGTGCGCGCAGCCGGAATGGCCAACCGGGAAACAGATACGCCAATGATGGCTGACACACTATTCCGGCTGGCTTCGGTCAGTAAGCCGATAGTGACAACAGCCGCGATGGTGCTGGTTGCTCAGGGAAAGCTACAACTTGATGAGGACATACGCCGCTGGCTGCCGGACTTTACCCCGCTGCTGACCGATGGCACGGCAGCGCTTATCACTCTGCGTCAATTGCTCAGCCACAGCGCCGGGCTAAGCTACCGTTTTCTGGAACAGGATGGTCAAGGTCCCTATGCGCGGGCAGGAATTTCAGATGGCCTGGATAACAGTCCGATCACGTTGCAGGAGAATCTGCGCCGGCTGGCCACGGTGCCCCTGCTCTATACGCCGGGCACCTCCTGGAATTACTCGCTGGCCATTGACGTCGCCGGTGCAGTGATCGAAGCCGTCTGCCAAATGCCACTGGCCGATGCCGTGGCTAAACTGGTCACGGATCCTTTACAAATGAAAGACACCGCATTTTTCACCACCGACACCGCCCGTCTGAGCCAGGCCTATGTTAGCGATGCGCCATCCCCGCATATTTTGCAAGAGGGGGAGATCGTCCCAGCTTTTGAAGAAACGGTAGGCATCCCCTACTCCCCGGCAAGGGTGCTGGACCCTCAGGCTTTTCCGTCAGGGGGGGCCGGGATGGTGGGCAGCGCCAGGGACCTGATGCGACTCCTGGAAGTGCTGCGTCAGGGAGGTTCCCCACTGCTACCGGCAGAGACAGTGGCCCTAATGGGGTGCGACCAGACCCACGGTGGGGATATCCCGTCGCTGCCAGGGTGCGGTTTCGGACTGGGCTTCTCAGTTTTGCGTGACCCGCAGGCCATCGCCTCACCTGAGTCCTCGGGCACCTGGCGCTGGGGAGGGGCTTACGGCCACTCGTGGTTCGTCGACCCGGCTCAGGAACTGAGCGTGGTGGCTTTCACTAACACGCTGTATGAAGGCATGTCCGGGCGCTTTGTCACTGACCTGCGCGATGCAGTCTATGGGGTGCCAGCAGGAGCTGCACAATGAAAACCACGCTACCGATTTCAGGGTTGCTGGCGTTGGCCATGACCGGCTTTATTGCCATCATGACCGAAACCCTGCCCGCTGGTCTGCTGCCGCAGATTAGCCGCGGCCTGAATATCTCGCCGTCGCTGGCCGGGCAGTTAGTGACGGCTTATGCATTGGGATCCTTACTGGCGGCTATTCCGTTAACGACCCTGACGCGCAGTTGGCGGCGACGTCCGGCACTGATGACGGCCATTATGGGTTTTCTGGCCTTCAATACGCTCACAGCCCTGACCTCCAATCTCATGGTGATAATGGTTGCCCGCTTTATGGCTGGAGCAGCGGCCGGTCTGGCCTGGGGGTTATTGGCAGGCTATGCACGCCGTATGGTTCCGTTACCTTTACAAGGGCGCGCAATGGCCGTGGCGATGACCGGGGCACCTGTCGCCCTGGCTATTGGAGTCCCGCTCGGAACCTGGCTTGGCAGCGTAGTCAGTTGGCAGACGGTATTTGGCCTGATCTCATTTCTGACGTTGGCACTCGCAGGCTGGGTAATGGTGAACGTGCCGGATTTCCCGGGACAACGCTCGAAGGACAGCCAGCCCGTCAGTAAAGTTTTCGTCACACCCGGCGTGCGTCCCATCCTGTTGGTTATCGTACTCTGGGTTTTCGCACACAATATCCTTTACACCTATATCGCCCCGCTGTTGGCCCCTGCGGGACTGACCGGACAGATTGATAGAATACTGCTGGCTTTTGGCCTCAGCGCCCTCGGCGGGATCTGGATAGCCGGTGCCGTGGTTGACCGCTGGCTGCGTTATGCTGTGCTGCTGAGTCTGGCTGGGTTTGCTCTGGCCATCTTCGGCTGGGGCCTGGCTGGAAGCTCGCCGGTGGTGATTTATGCCAGCGTGATCCTGTGGGGGGCAACCTTTGGCGGTGCGCCAGCGCTATTGCAAACTGCCTCGGCTGATACAGCGGGAGCAGATGCGGATATTGCCCAGTCAATGATCGTTGTAGCCTGGAATCTGGCTATTGCAGGCGGTGGCATCACCGGTGGTCTGTTGTTACAGCACGCCGGGATTAGCGCATTTCCCTGGACAGTGCTGGCTCTGCTGGCGTTCGGGTTAATCACCGTATGGGGAGCCCGTGCTCATGGCTTTAAACCCGGAGCGCGGGGGGTTTACAAAACCCGCTGAATTGTTTACGTAAGTAATTATTTTTACTTCCCGAAAAGAGAGATATCGCACCCTTTCATCTTTCTCCGGCTGATAATATTCCTGCTCATCCATTAGTTTTCATAAAGTAATGGCGGCATTATTCAGCTTACTTAAAGGGAGTTTTAGGTGAACAAGATTCTGTCTTTCGTTCCACTGGTGATGACAATGTGCACAACATTTCAGGTCTTCGCCGTGTGTCAGCAGGATGACGATCACGTCCCCAACAACAGCGACGTTGACGGACCGAAATAATTTTCTGCTGCAATGCATGCATGATAGTAAAAAGCCGCACTGATGATTCAGGGCGGCTTTTGTTTTTCATCACACGGGTGCTATAACTCAACTCACTCTCGTCTGATATTTACAAGAAGGAACTCACATGTCTGCCAAAATCCGTTGTGCCATTCTTGATGATTACCAAAATGTGGCGTTGTCTTTTGCCGACTGGTCAACACTGGAAGACAGTATAGAAACGCACGTTTTCAGCGAACATATTGCTGATGAAAAGGCGTTGGTTGCTGCACTGAGTGATGCGCAAATCATTGTTATCATGCGTGAACGCACACCGTTTACGGCCTCTCTTTTTTCCCATCTGCCAAAACTCAAACTGCTCATCACCTCAGGCATGCGCAATGCGTCCATCGATATGGCTTCGGCGCAGGCTCATGGCGTGACAGTTTGCGGTACCGGCAGCGGCGGAAGTGCGCCGGTTGAAATGACCTGGGCGCTGATCCTCGGGCTGGCACGGCATCTGGTGGCAGAAAATAACGCATTGCGCCAGAACGGCCCGTGGCAGAGCACCGTCGGATTTGGTCTCAGCGGCAAACGTCTGGGGCTTATCGGGCTTGGGAAAATTGGTCAAAAGATGGCGGTGATCGCCCAGGCCTTCGGCATGCATGTGGTCGCCTGGAGTCAGAATCTGACCGCCGAGCGCGCAGCGGCATATGGCGTCGATTTTGCCGCCAGCAAAGAGGCTCTCTTAGCCACCAGCGACGTGGTGTCAATTCATCTGGTACTCAGTGAACGCACCCGGGGCCTGCTCGATGCCGCCGATCTGGCACTGATGAAACATTCCGCATTACTGATAAACACCTCGCGCGCAGCAATTGTTGATCAGCCCGCACTGATTGCCGCCCTCGAAGCCAATAAAATCGGTGCCGCCGGTCTGGACGTGTTTGACATCGAGCCGTTGCCCGCAAACCATCCATTTCGTACCCTGCCCAACGTATTGGCAACGCCGCATCTGGGTTACGTTGCCGACGGTAACTATCGCACCTATTTCACCGAAGCCGTCGAAAACATCGAAGCCTGGCTGGCCGGAGAGCCCGTGCGTGTATTGAGTTAAGGCAAATTCCGTTACCTGCCTTGCATTTCCGCAGCGGATAGTTGCCATCCACAACTATTCATGGCCATTATGCGAACTCCATTTACATTCAGTTACGCCTAATGATTAACGTTGCTTTGATTGATGACCACGTGGTGGTGCGCTCCGGCTTTGCCCAGCTACTGGGGCTTGAACCAGATATACAGATAGTGGGCCAGTATGCGTCGGCAGCCAACGCTTGGTCGTCGCTGCTAAAAATGAACATTGACGTAGCGGTGATGGATATCGCCATGCCGGATGAAAGCGGGCTCAGCCTGCTGGCACGCCTGCGGCAACAGCGCCCCAATTTCCGCGCCATTATTCTGAGTATTTATGACACCACGGCGTTCGTGCAGAGCGCGCTCGATGCCGGGGCCGGCGGCTATTTGACCAAGCGCTGCGGACCGGAAGAGCTGGTGCAGGCGGTGCGTACGGTACATGCCGGTGGCCGCTATCTCTGTTCTGATGCTCTGCTGGCGCTGCGCCAGAGTCAGCAAACACCCAAAGCCTTACGGTCGCTCACCCCGCGTGAGCACGAAATCTTTGACCTGCTGGTTAATGGGTTGAGCGTCAAAGCCATCGCCGAACAGCTGGCGCTGAGCCATAAAACCGTTCACGTCCACCGCGCGAATATCCTCGGCAAACTCCAGTGCGACAGCACTATCGAACTGGTGCATTTCGCCATTCAGCACCATCTGCTCGCCGGAAGTTAGCCTGTGCGAAAAATAGGGCTGACCTTATTTCTGGCGATGTTCTACAGCCTGTGCTGGCTGGCACTGTGGTCGATCAGTTTTTACCTCACGCAAAACGGCCAGCAGGCCATGCTGCTGTTGCCGCAGGGGTTGCGCCTCGCACTGATGACGCTGCTTTCGCGCCGCTACTGGCCCGCCATGCTGGCGTCGGAAATGGCTATCGGCCTCTGGCTGCACAGCGAGCAGTTGCAAACGCACTGGGTGATCCTGCTTTCACCATGGTTGAGTTTAATTCCAGCGGCATGGGTGCAACATGTTTGGCGGCGCTTTACGCTCTACTGGCAGCGTCTGCTGTTGCTGCTCGGCGCGGTAGCAGGAAACAGCCTGTTGCAGATGGCGGTGCCGGGCCTGTGGCTAAGTTCACCGCTCAGTCAAACCCTGCTGGCTTCCTTCACGGGCGGCATCCTGCTGACACCGTTTATCTATCTGATTTATGAATACCTTAAACAGCAACATCTGCAGAATCTGCTGGCGCAGGAGATCCCCGACCCGCCGCTTCGGACCTCGCTGCTGATCTGGTGTTCACTGTTCTTCGCCCTCGCCGTTTGCCTGCAAATGAGCCTAGCGCCAGAAGTCGAACGGTTGCTGATCATTCTGGTGTTCCTGCCTAATGTGGTAATGGCTTACGCCTTTGGCTGGCAGGGCGGCGTGCTGGCCGCAGTGCTGGGCAGTCTCATGATCACCGTTACCCGTCAGATGAGCGGTGCGTTTCATGATTTGCTCGAACTGGAGCTGTTTCTCTCCACCCAGGCGCTGCTCGGCATCGGCCTGGGTATCGCCATCAGCCGTCAGCAGCAGCTGGCGTCGCACCTTAACCGCTACCGGTTGCAGCTGGAGCAGGAGTTACATACCCGCCGCCAGCTGACAGAACGACTGGTACATACCGAAGAGGCGGTACGCAAAGAGATTGCCCGCGAACTGCATGATGAGATCGGCCAGAATATCACCGCCATTCAGATTCAGGCGATGCTGGTCGACCGCACTCCGCACGGCCCGGCGACGCACGTGGCGGCAAAACAAATTGGCGAACTCTCTCAGCGCATTCACCACACCACGCGGCAACTGCTGCGCCAGTTGCGACCACCGGTGCTTGATGAGATGGCTCTCGACAAAGCCCTGCACCATCTGGCCGGTGAATTTGCTTTCGCTCAGCAGAATATCGACTTTCAGCTCGACTACCGGCTTCCCGCCGTTCCTACCGACGATACGCTGATTTTCACGCTCTACCGGCTGGTGCAGGAATTGCTCAATAACATTAATAAACACGCCAGCGCCACAAGGGTGCGCGTCGTCCTGACCCAGCAACAGCAGATGCTGGTGCTTGAGGTCAGCGACAACGGCATCGGCTTTAATCAGCCGGTCAAAGAGGGCTTTGGCCTGCGCGGTATTGAGGAGCGGGTGCGCGCGCTCGGCGGAGAATGGCGGCTCGAGCAGCATCAGGGCACGCGCATAATTGTTAAGTTGCCCACAGATTTGCAAAGAACACCGCCCTGACTAGGACTAATTCCTAGTCATCTAAAACCTTGTCTCATCCCCTCAAAATTACACCCGCCTACACTCGCCCTACCAGCCGGAGAAAACCATGAACGTCACCGCCGCCCAGGTTGATAAAGATTACCGCTACTGGCGGGTTCACCTGTTGATGTCGATGGTGATTGGCTACGCCGCGTTCTACCTCACCCGCAAGAGCGTCAATTTCGCCATGCCGGTGATGCAGCTGGAACTGGGGCTGACCAAAGGGGATATCGGCCTGCTCGGCACGCTGTTTTATCTGGCTTACGGCGGCTCGAAGTTTGTCTCGGGAATTTTCAGCGACCGCACCGGAGCTCGCTGGTTTATGGGCGTCGGCCTGCTGATGACCGGCGTGCTGAACATCGCATTCGCCTTCTGTCATTCACTGACCGCACTGCTTTTGGTGTGGACGCTGAACGGCTTTTTTCAGGGCTGGGGATGGCCGCCGTGCGCCAGATTGCTAACCCACTGGTATTCGCGTAACGAACGCGGCTTCTGGTGGGGTTGCTGGAATACGTCGATCAACATCGGCGGCGCGGCGGTCCCCCTGCTATCAGGGATACTCGCCGCCACGTGGGGCTGGCAGGCAGCGCTGCTGGTGCCGGGTGCCATTGGCATTGTGCTCGGTATCTGGCTCTGCCGCCAGCTGCGCGGCACGCCTCAGGAACAGGGTTTACCGACCGTCGGCGAGTGGCGGCGGGACCCGCTGGAGCTGCGCCAGGAGCAGCAAAGCCCGCCGATGAGCATGACGCAGATTTTGCGTAAGACGATTTTGCAGAACCGGACGATCTGGCTGCTCGGCGTCTCTTACGTGCTGGTCTACCTGATCCGCATTGCGCTGAATGACTGGGGCAACATCTGGCTGGCGGAGAATCACGGCGTCAATCTGCTCAGCGCCAATGCCACGCTCTCCCTGTTTGAGCTGGGCGGGCTGCTCGGCGCACTGTTCGCCGGATGGGGCTCTGACCTGCTGTTTCGCGGCCAGCGCGCCCCGATGATTTTACTGTTTTCACTCGGGCTGTTTCTGACCGTCACCGCCCTGTGGCTGGCACCGGTCCACCACTTCGGGCTGCTGGCGCTGAGCTTCTTCAGTATCGGATTTTTTGTTTTCGGGCCGCAAATGCTGATAGGGCTGGCGGCGACGGAATATTCACACAAAGACGCGGCGGGCACGGTGACCGGTTTTCTCGGGCTGTTTGCCTACCTCGGTGCCGCGCTGGCGGGATGGCCGCTGGCGATAGTGATGCAACATTATGGCTGGTCTGGCTTTTTCGCCGTGCTGACGCTGGCGTCGGCCTGTGTCGGCCTGCTACTGATGCCGATGATGATGGCCGGGATCAGCAAGCGCGAACTCAGCGCCACACCGCCGGATAACTGACAAGGTTCCTCTGTTCCACCCCATAAAAATAAAAGGTAAACGCCATGAAACTGTCCCTGCTCCATTCCGCTCTTGCCGCTGCCGTGGCCCTGACTGCGCTCACCGGCGCCGCCCAAGCTAAAGGCCGTCTGGTGATTTATTGCAGTGCTACCAACGCCATGTGTGAAGAAGAAGCCAAAGCCTTTGGCGAGAAGTACGACGTCAAAACCTCGTTCTTGCGCAACGGGTCCGGCAGCACGCTGGCGAAAGTTGAAGCCGAGAAGAAGAACCCGCAGGCCGATGTCTGGTATGGCGGCACACTGGACCCGCAGTCGCAGGCCGGTGAAATGGACCTGCTGCAACCTTATAAATCTCCGAACCTTGCGCAAATCATGCCGAACTTTCAGGATCCTGCGAAGCGCAAAGGTAACTACTCTTCAGCCGTCTACATCGGCATTTTAGGGGTCGGTGTGAACACCAATCGCCTGAAAGAGAAAAACCTGCCAGAGCCGACGTGCTGGAAGGATCTGACCAACCCGATTTACAAAGGCGAAATCCAGATTGCGGACCCGCAGAGCTCCGGCACCGCCTACACCGCACTGGCGACTTTCGCGCAGCTGTGGGGAGAAGATCAGGCCTTCGATTACCTGAAAAAACTCAACACCAATATTTCGCAGTACACCAAATCCGGCATCGCCCCGGCGCGTAACGCGGCACGTGGGGAAACCGCCATCGGCATCGGTTTCCTGCACGATTACGCGCAGGAAAAAGAGAGCGGCGCACCATTAAAACTGATCTCACCGTGCGAAGGTTCCGGCTATGAAATCGGCGGCGTCAGCATCCTCAAAGGCGCGCGCAACCTCGATAACGCCAAGCTGTTCGTCGACTGGGCGCTGTCAAAAGAGGCGCAGGAGCTGGCATGGAAAAAAGGCCAGTCGTACCAGATCCTGACCAACACCACCGCAGAAACCTCCCCGAACTCGCTGAAAATGAGCGACCTGAAGCTCATCAATTACGACATGGATAAGTACGGCGCGTCGGACATGCGTAAAGAACTGATCACCAAATGGGTTAACGAAGTGAAGATGGGCAAAGAGACACAATAAAAGCCCACATCAGCCGTGAATTCGCCCGGCTCTTTATCGCCTGTTTACTCTTTTCGCCAACACCTTTTTTCTCTTTAGGGAAATCTTATGTCTCACTCACTCACCCTGCCTGACACCCAGCGCCGGGACCCGGTTTTCGGCTGGCTGGGGCTGCTTCTGGCGGCCTTCATGCTGCTGCCAGCCTGGAGCCTGGACTACGGCCTGATGGACTCCTCCCAGGAAGAAATCCTCGCCGCCTATGGCTGGTCGGGGCTGAACGTCAGTCTGCTGTGGCTGCTGTTACCAACGATTTTGCTGCTGCGCCCGCGTTGTGCTCAGCGGTTGGAAGCCCGCCGTCGCCATCAGTTCGATGCCGCCTGGTCGGTGTTCTGCGCGCTGTTTATGATTGTCAGCGCCACGCTGGTCGGGCGCGGACTGGGCTATGGCAGCATCGTGATTTTTATTGCGCTCGGCGCGGTCTGTACGCTGGCGCTGTCACGGCTGGAATGGCTGGGCGGTGACCGTTTCGTACTCGGCGCTCTGGTGTGCATTATCGCGCTGATCGGCGTCTTCATCATTTACCCAAGTATTGCGATCTTCATTCCGATGTTCACCGACGATGTCGGAGAGTTCGCGCCGCTGGCTTTTATGGCTGTGCTTGGGCAGTCGCATATTTTGCAGGTGATCTGGAACTCGTTCATGCTGTCGGTGGCCGTCGGTATTGGCTGTACTTTCTTCGGGCTGGTGCTGGCGATTTACACCACCCGCATCGCCAAACGTTCGGCCATTATTGGCCGTATCTTCTCGATTCTGCCGATTGTCACTCCACCGTTTATCGTTGGCCTCGGCGTGACGCTGATGATGGGCCGTTCCGGGTATCTCACCGAGTTCATGGCCGACTGGTTCGGGCTGACCAACACCAACTGGCTGTACGGTTTCACCGGCATCTGGCTGGCACAGGTGCTGGCCTTCACGCCGATGGCCTTCATGATTCTGGATGGTGCGATCAAAACCATTCATCCGTCGCTGGAAGAAGCGTCGTACACGCTGCGCGCCAGCCGCTGGCAGACCTTCCACCGCGTGTTCCTGCCGCTGCTCAAACCGGCGCTGGCGAACGCCTTTCTGATTGTCATCGTCCAGTCGCTGGCCGACTTCAGTAACCCGCTGGTGCTCGGCGGTAACTTCGACGTGCTCGCTACGCAGATTTACTTCTACATCACCGGTGCGCAGCTCGATTATCAGGCCGCCAGTACGCTCGGCGTGATCCTGCTGGTCTTCTCGCTGCTGGTGTTCTGCATCCAGTACATGTGGATTGGCAAGCGCTCGTACGTGACCATTTCCGGCAAAACCTCGCGGGGTGACGTTCAGCCGCTGCCGGTGACGCTGGTCTGGGGCGTGACCGCGCTGCTGGCAATCTGGGTAGCTTTCAACGCCCTACTCTATGGCAGCATTTTCTACGGCAGTTTCACCGTCAACTGGGGCGTGGATTACACCCTGACCTTCGCCAACTTCACCAAGCTGTTCGGTCAGGGCTTTAGCGACGGCGCGTGGCCATCGCTACTCGATACCCTGCTCTATGCCGGTATCGCTGCACCGATCACCGCACTGTTCGGTTTACTCATCGCCTATATCGTGGTGCGTCAGCAGTTTCGTGGAAAAAAAACCATCGAGTTCAGCACCATGCTGTGCTTCGCGGTGCCGGGTACTGTGGCCGGGATCTCCTACATTCTGGCCTTTAACAGTGCGCCGATTTACCTGACCGGAACGGCAGCGATTGTCATTATTTCGATGGTAATGCGTAACGTGCCGGTGGGCATCCGCGCCGGTATCGCCGGGCTGGGCCAGCTGGATAAATCCCTGGATGAAGCCTCGCTCAGCCTGCGCGCCGGGTCGATGCGCACTGTGATGTACATCCTGCTGCCGCTGCTGCGACCGGCAATTCTGTCGGCGCTGATTTACAGCTTCGTGCGTGCCATTACCACCGTCAGCGCGATTGTGTTTCTGGTCACGCCGGACACCCGCGTCGCCACCGCCTACATCCTCAACCGGGTGGAAGACGGCGAATACGGCGTGGCGATTGCCTACGGTTCGATCCTTATCGTGGTGATGCTGGCAATCATCTTCACCTTTGACTATCTGGTTGGCGAAGCGCGTATTTCCCGCTCAAAAGCCAAAACCGGCCAATAATTTCGGAGTGACTTTTTATGACCATGACCACTGAAAACCCAACCCGAAGCGGGCCGGCGGAAGTCGCCAAAAGCTTTGTGGAACTCAAAAACGTCGCGAAACGGTTTGGCACCAATACCGTGCTGGAAGGCCTGGATCTGGCGATCCCCAAAGGCAAAATGGTTACCCTGCTGGGCCCGTCAGGCTGTGGCAAAACCACCGTGCTGCGTATGGTCGCCGGGCTTGAGAAACCGTCAGAGGGGCGGATTTTTATTGATGGCGAAGACGTTACTGACCGTTCCATTCAGCAGCGCGATATCTGCATGGTGTTCCAGTCTTACGCCCTGTTCCCGCATATGTCACTGGGGGAAAACATCGGTTACGGGCTGAGAATGCTCGGGCGGCCAAAAGCGGAAATTCGCGACCGCGTTCGTGAAGCGCTGTCACTGGTCGATCTGGAGGGTTTTGAAGATCGTTACGTGGACCAGATCTCCGGCGGCCAACAGCAGCGCGTGGCGCTGGCCCGTGCCCTGATCCTCAAACCGAAAGTGCTGCTGTTCGACGAACCGCTGAGCAACCTCGATGCCAACCTGCGCCGCAGCATGCGCGAGAAAATCCGCGAGCTACAGCAGCAGTTCAACATCACGTCGCTGTACGTGACGCACGACCAGAGCGAGGCCTTTGCGGTATCCGACACCGTGCTGGTGATGAACAAAGGCAAAATCATGCAGATTGGTGCGCCGCAGATGCTTTACCGTCAGCCTGCGTCTCGCTTTATGGCCAGTTTCATGGGCGACGCCAACATCTTCCCGGCGGATTTACACCGCAATTCTGTGGAAATTTTCGGCTACCACATTCCGAAACCTGATGATTTTGCAGCAGGCATGCAGCAGTGCACCGTGGGCGTCAGGCCGGAAGCCATCACCCTCGGTTTACAGGGTGACGACAGCCAGCGCTGCACCATCACCCACGTTGCTTATATGGGGCCGCAGTATGAAGTGACGGTGGCGTGGCACGGCCAATCACTGCTGTTACAGGTCAATGCTACGCAGCTGCAACCGAGCGCGGGTGATAACTTCTTCCTGCAAATCCATCCGTACGGCATGTTCGTGCTGGCATGATGTAGCGCCGGGGGAAAGTTAATTTCTCCCGGCGCTCTTTGCCTGTCTGGCAGGCTTCCCACCCTCACCAATTCATGCTAAAAGTTTCTGCTTGTATCATTAACTCGCTATTAATAACCCTAATAAGTTTCTGGTTGCCCCTTGTCCAGGTCGCCGGAACGAAAATAGTGATCATCAGGAACGTGCTATGCCTCCTCACCCCGTTAATTCAGATTCGTTATTACAGCACCGATCTTTTGTGGCGTTTTGGGTCGCCAGGGCCGGATCAAGTTTCGGTTTCCAGATGCTTTCCATCGTGGTCAGTTGGCAGATTTATTCGATCACTGGCAGCGCGTTAGATCTGGGCCTTATTGGTCTGGTGCAGTTTTTGCCTTCGGTGACGCTGGCGCTGTTCGCGGGTCACGTGGCGGATCAGTTTGACCGCAGACGTATTGTGTTGTGGGGGCAAATTGTTGAATGGCTGGCGATTGTGACGCTCGGCGTACTGACACTCACGCACCATGTGAATGAGCTGACCATTCTCGGACTGGTGTTTGCGATCGCCATTGCCAAAGCGATGGAAGCGCCGTCAATGCAATCGATGTTGCCCGCTCTGGTGCCACCACACCTGCTGGCCCGCGCCATGGCGGCGAATGCGGTGTCCGGCCAGGCGGCGGCGATGGTCGGCCCCGCTATCGGCGGGTTGCTCTATATTGCAGGTTCGAGCGTGGTGTATCTGGCCTGCGGACTGCTCTATTTTTTGTCCATTGTGATGGTAAGCCGCCTGCAATACGAACAGGCTCCACCGCAACGCGTACCTGCAACTTTCGCGACGCTATTTGCCGGGATCCGCTTTATCCGCAACCGTCCTGACGTGCTGGGCGTGATCTCTCTGGACCTGTTTGCCGTACTGCTGGGGGGCGCCACCGCCCTGCTGCCGATCTTTGCCAAAGATATTTTGCATACCGGCCCCTGGGGATTGGGCCTGCTGCGGGGCGCTCCTGCGGTCGGCGGGTTAATCGTGGGGTTTTGGCTCAGCCGGCGCGCGCTGACCCGCAATGTGGGAATGACTATGTTTGCAGCGGTGGCAGGTTTTGGCGTAGCAACATTGGTGTTTGCGCTTTCTACCACGTTGTGGCTGTCGATGGCTGCGCTGTTCTTCCTCGGCGGTTTTGACATGGTCAGCATGGTGATCCGCGGCGCGCTGGTTCAGTTGGATACGCCCGATGAGATGCGCGGACGCGTCAGTGCGGTTAATTCTATCTTTATCAATACGTCGAATCAGTTGGGCGAGTTTGAGTCAGGTCTATTGGCAGCCTGGATGGGCGCGGTACCGGCCGCGGCAATTGGCGGCATTGGGACGCTGATCGTAGTCGGCCTGTGGATGGCGTGGTTCCCAAATCTGCGTCGCCGTCAGCGGCTGGAAAATGAGCCATCATCTCAGGAAGGTAAAGTGCAGACCATCTGACATTCACCTCTATAGAAAAACTAAAGGCCCCCTCACATCAGTGACGGGGCCTTTTTAAAATCAAATAATGTTCGAGCGACGAAGCTTATTTGCTTTCGTTGGCTTTAACTTCGCCCATAGCTTTCAGTTTTTTCGACATTTCACGACGTTCTTTAGACAGGTCTGCATTGCGGATGATGTAGTCATCAACGCGATCTTCATAGTCGCCACGCATGCTGGCAATGATCGCCTGGATTTCGTCGATGCTCATGCCTGGTTTGATGTAATCACTGAGGTTGTCGAGCAGCAGAACACGTTTCTGGTTGTCGCGGATTTTCTTTTCGTTGTCAGCAATTTCGCGTTGCAGTTTGTTCTTGCGGCGGAAAATTCGTACAAACTCCAGAACATCATGGAAACTCGGCTTGTTGATATTGTCCATTTTAACACCTTCGATTAAGTTACACAGATTCAGTGACTGACTGCCCGGAACGGTGGTTACAGCGTAGCAGGAAATGCCTGCGCGTTCAGAACGAAAGCCTAATTCGCTTATCTTACCCGTTTTAGCGGACAGACAAAAATCCCTTCACACTTTCGGCACCGCGCTGACCTCATTTAACGCCTCTTCTTTGCGCATGGTCATCGTGATCAGATCGCCCAAAGACTTAAGTTGCTCAGCCACCTGCATACTCAGCCAGACATAGCCGTAGATTGGCGCTTCAAGATGCTGGCTGGTATTCATCTCCTGCATCAGCTGTTTCAGCTCACCGGCCGATTCATTGAGTTGATGGTTCAACGTAGCCTCATCGCCCCGGGTACCGTTAAGCAACATATCGCTTAATTGCTCCAGAGAGTCCAGCATCAGCAGTTGAGCACTGCGCAGCGTGCGGGCATTCAGCATGACATAGTGGCTTTCACGCGAACTCCAATAGGCATCTGCCAGCAATTCCAACGTACACAACAGGTTACGGCTAAGGGTCTGGATGGCATCGAACACTTCGCGGGGAATATGCGACTCTTTACTGGCAGGGGCAAAGAGTGCACGCATCTTCACCATTTGAGTCATGGCGATTTTCAGTTTTTTCTGTAAATGCGGTCGTTCGAGCATGTTGGGTGACAACCAGGCGCTGTATAGCTTATTGAGCGACATCAGATAATCAGCCATTTGCATCCGCCAGTGAATAAAGGCACGTTGCGGATAAATACTGGCGAAGAACAGCGCCAGCAGCGAACCAAATACCACGTCCCCCGAACGCCACAACGCCGTATTCATATCTCCCGGCCCGGCACCGCACACGACCGCCAACGTTACGCCAATCAGCAATGCCATATAAGGGCGCTTACCGAGGGTGAGATAGCCGCTCGCGAACATCACGATGCCGCACCAGGCCAGCATCAGCGGAAGGGAGTAAAGCTCCAGCCACAGCGCAATTAAACCGGAAACAGAACCGAATACGGTTCCGGCAATGCGTTCTGAAACGCGTTGCAGGACGTTGCCCCAGAACGAAATCGGTCCCATCACCACCACTAACGTGATCAGCGGCCAGGTGCCTTCGGGGATCTCGGTCAGGCGCACAATCAGAAATGTCAGGATGAACGCCAGTGCAATACGCAGCGCATGGGTGATGCGATAGTGGGTGTAAATCACGTTGTCGAGCGGCGAGATTTTCTTGTCCAAACGCATGATGCAATACCCACGAAGTGCCATGAAGTGACAGAAGAATCAAAGGCCGCTAGTTTAGCCGAGTTGTTGCAGGGGATCACCGTGGTTTTAGCAGGGTTTAGTCAAACTTTAGGTGAATAGTCAGCGTATTTCCAGGACAGTCCGCAGGCTGACAGATTTCTCCATGACATCTCGGCGCTGAATGTTATCCTTAACGGCTGTTCGCCATGCCATATCATTACAATCAGCTGCGATTAAGGGTTAACTCCGCAATGTCAGACAAGCCGCAAAAAACCTTCTACTTTCATGATTACGAAACCTTCGGCAAGAATCCGGCGCTGGACCGCCCTGCGCAGTTCGCCGGTGTGCGTACCGATCAGGATTTCAACATCATTGAAGAGCCGTTAGTGATCTATTGTCGCCCGTCTGACGACTACCTGCCCGAACCCGAAGCTGTGATGATAACCGGCATCACGCCTCAGCTGGCGCTGGAAAAAGGGCTGAGCGAAGCGGAATTCACCGCCCAAATCCATAAAGCGTTTAGCGTGCCAGGTACCTGTATTGTCGGCTATAACAACATTCGATTTGATGACGAAGTGAGCCGTAATATCTTTTACCGTAACTTCTACGATCCCTACGCCTACAGCTGGCAATATGGTAATTCTCGCTGGGATCTGCTTGATGTGATGCGCGCTTGTTATGCCCTGCGCCCGGAAGGTATTAACTGGCCAGAGAATGATGATGGCTTCCCCAGTTTCCGCCTTGAACATCTGACCAAAGCCAACGGCATTGAACATGAAAATGCCCACGATGCGATGGCTGACGTCTACGCCACTATCGCCATGGCGAAGTTGGTCAAACAGGCACAACCGCGCCTGTTCGATTTCCTGCTTGAGCATCGTAATAAGCATAAAATTAACGCGCTGATCGATATTCCTGCCATGACGCCACTGGTGCATGTGTCAGGCATGTTTGGCGCAGCGCGCGGCAATACCGCCTGGGTTGCACCACTGGCGTGGCACCCGGAGAACAAAAACGCGGTGATCGTCTGTGATTTAGGCGGTGATATGACGCCGTTGCTGGAGCTGGATGCCGAACAGATGCGTGAACGGCTGTATACACGTCGCGATGCGCTCGAACCCGGCCAATCACCCTTACCGATCAAACTGCTGCACATCAACAAATGCCCGGTCCTGGCCCCGGCGAAAACGCTTTTACCAGAGAATGCCGAACGTCTGGGGATTGACCGTGAGCGTTGCCTGCAAAACCTGCAACTGTTGCGTCAGAATACTCAGGTCCGTGAAAAAGTGGTGGCGCTTTACGCTGACGCCGAGCCGTTCAAAGGCTCCGACGACGTCGATGCACGTCTGTACGACGGCTTCTTCAGCGACGCCGACCGCGCCGCCATGCGCATCATTCTGGAAACCAAACCCGAAAATCTGCCTGCGCTGGATCTGACCTTTAATGATTCCCGCATTGAGACGCTGCTGTTTCGCTACCGCGCACGCAACTTCCCCGCCACCCTGACCGACGCCGAACAGCGCCGCTGGCGCGAACATCGCCAGGAAAAACTCAACGCCGAACGGGTGCAGGACTACATTTTGCAGCTTGAATCGCTGTACAACTTGTACGAGGAAGATGCCGAGAAGACGGCGCTTCTCAAGGCGTTATTCGACTATGGGAAGAGGCTGGTGGCGTAAGCACGACTGCCCCCGCCCACACGTGCTTTTCCGTGGGCGGCAGCCCAAGGTCTTAATCTTGAAGTTGAAGCTTAGTTTCATGCTCTTTCCAAAGAGCAAAAAAAGGACCCTTGCGGGTAATGCTGGTCACTTAAGGTGACGCATTATCTCGCCACTCATCTGCGGCGGCTTCTGCCGGAACAGGTTAGTGATGAAGGCCAGATAGCACAAGCCGATTGCGCCCCAAACCAGGCCGAGCGTCATCGAGCTGACTTCAAGATTCAACCACAACGCACCTACCGTCAGGGCACCAATCACTGGCAAGACCAGATAATTGATGTGATCTTTGAAAGTCTTATTGCGCTGCTCGCGGATATAGAACTGCGAGATAACGGACAGGTTAACGAAGGTGAAGGCCACCAGCGCACCAAAGTTAATCAGCGCCGTCGCAGTGACCAGGTCAAAGGTCACCGCCGACATCGCTACCACACCGACCAGCACGACGTTGAACGTAGGGGTACGCCATTTCGGATGCACATAACCGAAGATTTTCTCCGGGAATACGCCATCGCGGCCCATCACGTACAGCAAGCGAGAAACGCCTGCATGGGCGGCCATGCCTGATGCCAAAACGGTCACACAGCTAAAGCACAGGATCACCGACTGGAAGAACTTACCGGCAACATAAAGCATGATTTCCGGCTGGGACGCATCCGGATCGTGGAAGCGTGAGATATCCGGGAAATAAAGCTGCAGGAAGTACGAGACGACAACGAAGATAATGCCGCCAATCAGCGCCGTCAGGAAAATGGCCTTTGGAATGACTTTACCGGCGTTAGGCGTCTCTTCCGACAATGAACTGATGCCGTCGAAACCCAGGAACGAGAAGCACAGGATAGTTGCCCCGGTGATCATCGGCACCACGTGCGCGTTTTCACTGAAGAACGGTTTGGTACTGACCAACGTTCCAGCACCTTCACCCATGTACACGCCACGAATCAGCAAGCCCATGAACACCACCATAATCGCCACCTGAACAACAACAATAATGCTGTTGAGGTTAGCCACTACCTTGATGCCACGCAGGTTGAAGGCCGTCATCATCCCGACCAGCGCGGTGACAAATATCCAGGACGGCACGCCCGGGAAGATAGCTTCCAGGTAAATTTTGGCCAGCAGGATGTTGATCATCGGCATGAACAGGTAGTCGAGCAGAGATGACCAACCCACCATAAAGCCAACGTGCGGGCTGATGGCTTTTTGCGCGTAAGTATAAGCAGAACCCGCAGACGGGAAGCGTTTGACCAGTTTGCCGTAGCTGACTGCGGTAAACAGGACGGCAACCAGCGCAAAGATATACGCGGTGGCGACGTGGCCGTCAGTCAGACCCGACACAATACCGAAGGTATCGAAAATGGTCATCGGTTGCAGGTAGGCCAGGCCCATCATCACAACCTGAACCAGAGTCAGGGTTTTACGCAGCTGTACGCGATTGGTTGCCGGAGCGGCAGTTGAGACATTAGCAGACATGGCTCAGCCCTCCCTGCTTTGCAAGCACGGGGCATGAGAAACCCTCCGTGCGCAAAATACAGGGCTGACTTCGTGTTTGATAACCAGGAAACGGAGGATTGATCTTTACATCGCTGAACACAGACATAAAGGCTGAGCGTAGTTTGCCGCAGCTGACATAGATACCGGCGGGCACCGGTACAGGTTTAAAATATTGCCCCATCATGCATTTCCTCATAGCGGTGACCGTTTATTGATTTGGGGTCACACACGAACCTGGTTATCTATCCGGATCTGGGTCCGGCCTCTGTTGAATTAGTTTGCGTACCGTACAATGCAAAAAAAATAACCGGCGCCTTAAAGCGTCGGTTATTCTGCATGTGCTGTATTTTGCCCTAACTCGAGGCCTGATGACAAGATTTTGAGGCCCAAAGTTAGAATTTCTTTCTCAGTGCTGCGCGGGATCAAAAAATACATCCCATTTGGGCCTGTCAGGCGTTGCGCAGCATCCAGTCAATTTCAGTTTCTGTCACACGCCGCTCGAACTGCAGCAGTTCATCAGACTTACAGGCGTGATAAACCTGTGAGAAGCGCTCACCCAGGTACTTTTTCAACGCCGGCTGCTCGTCAAACGCCATCAGCGCATCGCTTTGACGGATAGGCAATGGAATCCCCTCCTGCTCCAGTCCATTACCGGTCACCGGCTCTGGCAAAGGCAGATCGTTATCCAGACCGTACAACATGCCAGCCAACACGCTGGCGACCACCAGATAGGGATTGGCATCAGCCCCCGCCAGACGGTACTCCACACGGTGGTCCGCCGTTCCACTGCAAGGTACACGCAGCGCCACAGTGCGGTTGTTATGACCCCACGATGCCTGTGTCGCTACATACATCCCCGGCTGGAAGCGGCGGAAGGCGTTAACGTTAGGCGCCAACACCGCCATTGAGGCCGGCATCAGCGCAAGCATTCCGGATAATGCGCGCTTCATCAGTGTTGAATCTTCCCCTTCTCCATCAGCCAACAGATTCTTTCCATTGTCATCAAGCACGCTGAGGTGAATATGCATTCCGCTACCCGCATGTTCGTCATATGGCTTGGCCATGAAGGTGGCATCCATATCATGGTTTTCTGCCACCAGGCGCACCAGTCTTTTCAGAGTCAGTGCGTGGTCGCAGGCGCGCAGGATATTGTCCGTATGGTGCAAATTGATTTCGAACTGACCGGGCGATGATTCCGCCACCGCGCCATCCGCCGGCAAACCCTGAATATGTGCCAAACGGTCGATATCACTGAGAACGTCGGCGAAATGGTCAAGATTATCCACCGAATAGCATTGGGTATGGATACTGCGTTCATTGGTGCCGGGAGTGCATGGCGGCTGAATAAAGCCTTCCGCATCCCGCTGCCTGTCGAGCAGATAGAACTCCAACTCTACCGCTACCACCGGGAACAGTC
>Ga0209848_1000214_pt1 | contig 28743 bp, 19 predicted proteins | sample OrgsoiDNA_201062_FD_185810 | JGI IMG/M metagenome (GOLD analysis project Ga0209848, IMG submission 185810) | Permafrost soil microbial communities from the Arctic, to analyse light accelerated degradation of dissolved organic matter (DOM) -... | ecosystem: Environmental > Terrestrial > Soil >...
TGTCGGCTTCTCGATACTCTTCGTGGTGGGCAATGAGGCGGGGGGACCTCTCTACAAACAAGGTCAGTAGCAAATCCTGCCTTCAGGAGTGGTCGGTCTCCCCCAGAACACATCTCTTTGGTGACAACCCCACGAGCATAACGGCTCTCGCAAGGGTGTGGTGAGAACATACAAGGAGTGGGCTTGTGTTCAGCACAGTATCTGCGCCAGACACCCAAGCTCGCTACACAGGGGTTTGGGGTTTGGAACAAGCATCTGTGGCAGATACAAACCTTGTGGGAGCGAATTCATTCGCGAAGCGGACTGTTAGCCACCGCAGATGTTGAATGTGCTGGCCTCTCGCGAATGAATTCGCTCCCACAGGGTGCCACCAAACATAGAATCTCCCACAGGGGATTTGCGTATAGCTCAAAACACGATTTTCGTCAGGGTTTATCCGGCTGGGCATCCGGGTGCGCAAGCTGGAACGCGGGGTGCTGCAAGGCAAGTGCTTCGACCCGGCAAATCTTCGGGTAAACCGTCAGGTCCACCTCAAACCGCCGCGCCGCATACAGTTGCGGCAACAGGTAGACATCCGCCAGACCCGGCACGCCAAAGCAGAAACCTTCATCCCCGATCAGCGCTTCGACAGCATTGAAACCCTCGCTGATCCAGTGTCCGATCCACTCATTGACGCCCTGCTCATCGATGCCCAACCCATGCAGGCGCTTGAGCACCGCGACGTTGTGCAGAGGATGAATATCGCATCCGATCAAGGCTGCGATACCGCGATGGCGTGCACGGGCCAACAGGTCGTCCGGCAGCAAGGGGATAGCTGGATACAGCTCGTCCAGGTATTCGATGATCGCCGGCGATTGAATCAGTACCTCACCGCTGTCGGTACGCAAGGCAGGGACTCGCCGCTGGGGGTTGATCGCCTTGTAGGCGGGCAGTAATTGCTCGCCGCCGTCACGCAGCAGGTTGATGATGAGGGGCTGATAATCCAGCCCCTTGAGCGCCAGGGCAATACGCACGCGGTAGGTGGAGGTCGAACGGTAGTAGGTATAGAGATCCAAGGTGCTCACCGACATTGATGGTTTTTTATTTTCATAATCAATTTATGCAATGCGTAAAATCTGAGCCCCACACCAGAACCTGTCAAGCCACTATTGCTTCAGCACATAGCCATAAGCCCGCTGCCGACCATCGCTTTCGCGCTTGAGGTACACACCCTGCAATTCCGGGTTGAAACCGGGGAACTGGTTGATCGCGTCCTGCAACGCCAGGAAGTATTTGAGCACTGCGCCGTCCCAGACTTCCCCCGGCACCACACACAACACACCGGGCGGATAAGGCAGCGCACCTTCCATGGCGATCCGGCCGTGGGCCTCTTCCAGGGCTATCAGCTCGACGTTGCCGCGAATGAACTCCAGGTTCGCGTCCCGTGGCCCCATGGCAATTTTCGGCAGATGCGCCTGGCGGAACATCCGTTGCTGCAGTTGCTTGACGTCATGTCGCGCGTACAGGCTGTGCATCTCCTGACACAGCTGGACGATGGTGTAGTTTTTGTAGCGCTCGGGGAACGTCTCGTAGACCCCGGGCAACACAAGGCTCAAGGGTGCATCGTCCTTGATGAAGCGCTCGAAACGGGCAATCTGCGCCACCAGGTGCTGCATCTTGGCCTTGCCTTCGGCGGGCGTGAGCAGGAACAGAATCGAGTTCAGGTCGCTCTTTTCCGGCACGATGCCGTTCTGGCGCAGGAAGGTCGCCAGCACCCCGGCATGAATGCCGAAGCTGGCGTATTCGCCGGTCACCGCGTCGATGCCAGGTGTGGTGAACAACAGCTTGCACGGGTCGATGAAGTACTGCTTCTCGGTGTAACCCTCGAATGCATGCCAACGCTCATCGGGGTGGAACATGAAGAACTTGAGATTGGTGGCGATCTCGTCGGTGGGATAGTCCTGCCAGTAGCGGCCGTCGATGGTCGGCGGCACAAACGGCTTGATCAAGGTGCAGTTGTCGAGCACCAGTTTGCGCGCCTCGATCCCGGCCCTTACACAATCGCTCCACAAACGCCGCCCCGCTCGCCCGCTGTGCATACGGGCATTGACGTCCAGCGAGGCAAACAGCGGATAGAACGGGCTGGTGGACGCCTGAGCCATGAACGAGTTGTTCAGCCGGTGGTGATTGCAGTAACGCGCCTGACCTTTGATGTGGCTGTCTTTCTTGTGGATCTGCGAGGCCTGGGAAAACCCGGCCTGCTGCTTGTGGATCGACTGGGTGACGAAGATGCCCGGATCGTCCGGCCCCAGCTCCAGCAGCATCGGCGAGCATTCGCTCATCATCGGGATGAACTGCTCGTAACCTACCCACGCCGAGTCGAACAGGATGTAGTCGCAAAGGTGACCTATCTTGTCCACCACCTGCCGCGCGTTATAAATCGTGCCGTCGTAGGTGCCGAGCTGGATCACTGCCAAGCGGAATGGCCGGGGTGCATCAGCCTTCTCGGGCATGATCTCCTGCAACCGCTCGCGCAGGTACCTCTCGTCGAAACAATGCGCATCGATACCGCCGATGAAGCCGTAAGGGTTACGTGCGGTTTCCAGGTACAGCGGCGTGGCGCCTGCCTGAAACAGGGCGCCCTGATGCACTGACTTATGGTTGTTGCGGTCGAACAGCACCACGTCGCCCGGGGTCAGCAAGGCGGTGGTCACGACTTTGTTGGAGGCCGAGGTGCCGTTGAGCACGAAGTAGGTCTTGTCGGCGTTGTACACCTTGGCTGCGCGCTTTTGTGCCTGCAAGGCAAAGCCTTCGTGGATCAGCAGATCGCCCATTTCCACGTCGGCATTGCAACGGTCAGCGCGAAACAGTGTTTCGCCGAAGAAATCGAAAAACTGGCGCCCGGCCGGGTGCTTGCGAAAGAACTGCCCGCCCTGGTGCCCGGGGCAGGCAAAGGTCGAGTTGCCCCGTTCCTCGTAATGCTTGAGGGCGCCGAAGAACGGCGGCAGCAGGTCTTCTTCGTAACGGCGGGCGGCGGTTTCCAGCTTGTCGCCGTAAAACTCCGCGCTGTCACTGCCCAGGTCGAACACCCCGCTGATCTGCAGCAACACATCGTCGATGTTGGGCACTTTCTCCCGGGAGAACTGATCCTGAGCGGTCACGGCAAAGAAAATCGGGATATCGAAACCCGACTCGCTGATGGTATCGATCAAACCGTTACGCACGTCCTCGGCCGTCAGTACTGCGGCGGCGATGTCCGTCAAATCCGTCTGGTCAAAGGTCACCACCTGCCGCGAGGTCAGAAAACTGGCCTGCGCAGCAAGGCTGGACGCCACTTTCAACTGTTTCATTGTCTTTCCCTGAATGAGGTAACAAGAACGGACCTACAGTTATAGCACCGGGTTGGGCGGGCACATTGATGTGCGTCAGGCATCGTCTAAACAGTGGAAAGCAAAGGATTTTTTACAGATGATCAAAAAACATACAGCCCGACGCAAACCATGACCGGTGTGGCCTGCAAGGCGATGTACTCAGGTTATCCACAGGCAGGTGCACAGTAGATGTGGGCAAGTTACGGCGCGTCAGGCTCGACAGTCTAAGGCTCGGGACCTAATATCCAAAAACTCGCTTGGATATTGGGCAGCACCTGTGAATTTCACCAACAACAGCCTGGAGACGGGCACGGCCACCTCGACTGCCGAACGCATCCTTTTCTTTATCAAGTCCAAAGGCCCGACCTCCACCGCCGTGTTGTCGCAGGCATTGGAAATGACCGCTGAGGCAGCGCGCCAGCAGGTGCAGAAACTGTTGGCGCAGGGTTTGATCGAGGGCCGCCAGGAAGCGGCAACGGGCGTCGGCCGGCCGCGCCAGAGCTGGGCACTGACCGAAGCCGGCAACCGGAAATTCCCCGACACCCACTCGCAACTGACCGTGCAGTTGATCGGCTCGATTCGCCAGCTGTTTGGGGAGGAAGGTCTGGACCGGCTGATCACCCAACGCGAAATCGAAACCCGGGATATGTACCTGAACGCCTGCGCGGGGCTGCCCTTGGCACAACGCCTCGAACGCCTGGCCGAAATACGCTCGGCAGAAGGCTACATGGCGCACATCACTGAGGATGAAGCAGGCTGGCTACTGGTCGAAGAACACTGCCCGATCTGCGCGGCGGCCAAGACCTGCCAGGGTTTTTGCCGCTCGGAACTGCAGATATTCCAGGAGGTGCTGGCGGACTGCGCGACCATTACCCGCGAAGAGCATTTGCTGTCGGGTGGATTGCGGTGTGTTTATCGGGTGATGGCGTTGTAGTCGGATATGCAACGAAGCTGTAGGAATGATGTAAACCCATAGAAAATCAACACTTTTTCCGCCACTGGTCAAAAAACGAACACCCCTGCGCAAGCCACACCACACGTGGTCCCCAGGCCGATGTACTCAGGTTATCCACAGGCAGGTGCACAGTAGATGTGGGCAAGTTCCCACGTTAGCGATAACCCTTGGCCTGCAAGTCGAAAAGCTGTGCATAACGCCCCCCGGCAGCGAGCAGGCTGGCATGGTCGCCCCGCTCCAGCACCCGGCCCTGATCCAGCACCACGATATGGTCGGCATTGCGCACGCTGGAGAAACGGTGGGAAATCAGCAGTGTCATGCGGCCCCTGGCGTGTTCGCGAAAGTGTTCGAACACCGCTGCTTCCGCGGCGGCATCCAGCGCCGCCGTGGGCTCGTCGAGAATCAGGATGTCGGCGTTGCGGCGCATATAGGCTCGGGACAAGGCGATTTTCTGCCACTGCCCGCCTGACAACTCCTGCCCACCCGCGAACCAGCGCCCCAACTGGGTGGCGTAGCCCTGATCGAGGCGTTCGATGAACTCCGCCGCCATGCCCTGGGACGCGGCCTCGCGCCAGCGGGTTTCGTCCTTGAAGGCATCGATATCACCCACCCCGAGGTTTTCCCCCACCGGAAACTGATAGCGGATGTAGTCCTGGAAAATCACCCCGATGCGCCTGCGCAAGGCGTCCTCGCTCCAGCTTTGCAGGTCGCTGCCATCCAGCAGGATACGGCCTTGATCCGGGCGGTAGAGCCGGGTCAGGAGCTTGATCAGCGTGGTCTTGCCGGAACCGTTTTCCCCCACCAGTGCCACGCTACGGCCCGGCACCAGATGCAGGTCGATATTGGCCAGGGTCGCATGGCTGGAGCCCGGGTAAGTAAACCCCACGCCCTCGCAACGCAGACCGTCGCCGGGCAAAACGCCTTCGGTCAGGGAGCCGGTGTCGACGACCACCGGTTGCGCCAGGTATTCATACAGGTTAGAGAGGTACAGGCCGTCTTCGTACAGCCCGCTGATCGCACTCAAGCTGCTGCTGACCGCGCTTTGCCCCTGTTTGAACAGCACCAGGTACATCGTCATCTGCCCCAGGGTAATCAGACCGTTGACGGTATCGACCACCACCCAGGCGTACGCCAGGTAAAACGCGCCGGTGCCCAGTAACCCCAGCAGAAATCCCCAGCCATCGCGGCGCAGTGTCAGGCGCCGGTCCTCGGCGTAGAGCCGGTCGAAGGTGTCCCGGTATCGCTGCAGCAAAAGCGGCGCGAAGCCGAACAGCTTGACCTCCTTGATGTAGGTCTCGTGGGAAAGCAGGGTTTCGATGTAGTTCTGCCCACGGCTCTCCGGCGCCCGACGGGTGAACAGGCGAAAGGCGTCGCCGGAGAACCGCGCCTCGGCAAAGAACACCGGCAAGGCTCCCAGCAACAGGATCACCAGCGCCCAGGGCGAAAAATGGATCAGCAGCACGGCAAAGCTGGCCAGGGAAATCAGGTTTTGCGTCAGCCCCAGGGATTTGGTGACCAGCGCCAAGGGCCGCGTGGACGCCTCGCGACGCACCCGCACCAGCTTGTCGTAGAACTCCGAATCCTCGAACTGCACCAGCGACAGGGTTTGCGCCTTCTCCAGGATCAGCGTGTTGACCTTCTGCCCCAGTTGCACGCGCAACAGCGACTGCTGCACCGAAAGCGCCCGTTGCGTACCGGCCAGCAGGGCCAATACCCCCGCTTCCATCAACACATAACGCAACACCGGCCACAGCGGCGCACTGCCGAGATTGGCGTGCAGTTGCATGGACATGACCACCGCATCGACGATCCGTTGCCCCAGCCAGGCGGCCAGTGCCGGCAATACCCCGGCGATCAGCGTGGCAACCACTAACCCGACCGACAACCCCCGCGACGTACTCCAGACCAGAGCCATCGCCCGTCTGGCTTGATCGAAAAAGGCGGCAAAACGGCGGGCGGCGAGCATGGGGCGATAAATCCTGACGGCGGGCTGGGGGACACAAATGGTGACACATGTCGCAGCTTTCGAAGCGAACTTAGTCAGTCCTGAGTGCCCGGTCGTACCACTGTGCTACGACGCATTCTCATCCTCGTGCACGCCCTCGATCTTCAGCAGATCGTCGAGGATTTCCCTGGCCTGGGCACCAGAGGTGCGTTTGAGCTGGATGGTGATGCTGTCAGTGTCCTCGGTAGTGGCCTTTTCGACGATGAACTGTTTGACCTTGCCTGCCCGATTGCCGAGCACTTTATTCAGTGATTGCAGCGACAACGCCCCTGCAGGCGCCACCAGTTTGAAGGCATGGACCTGCACGCGATTACGATAGGCCTGCTCCAATGGCTTGATAACCACCAGGATCAGCAGAATCATCACGGTCGCTGCCGTGGCGACGACATACAGCCCTCCCCCGACCGCCAGACCAATGGCTGCGACGGTCCATAGACTGGCAGCGGTCGTCAGCCCCTTGATGACTTCGCCCCGCATCAGAATCGAGCCAGCGCCCAGAAATCCAATGCCCGATACCACCTGCGCAGCCACGCGAGAAGGGTCCAGTTCGATATGAGGCATCGCCAGTGCGTCCTGAAAGCCGAACGCCGAAACGATCATCAGCAGGCAGGAGCCCACACACACCAGCATGTGTGTCCGCAGCCCGGCGGCCCATAGCAGTCGTTCACGATCAAACCCGATCAGGCTGCCCAACAGGGCCGCCAGCAATAGCCGCACGCACATTTCCCAATTGGTCAGCATTTGCTACTCCTCAATCAGGGAAATCAGCCCCCTCAGTGACCGCAGCCCAGCCTTCGAAGTCCTTGTTCAAGGCCTTTACCTTGTTACGTGCACCGGCCAGCGCAGCCTTGCCCAGCAACAGGCGCAACGGCGGATCCTGAGCCTCCACGGTGTTGACGATGGCAACCGCCGCACGCACCGGATCACCGGCCTGCTTGCCGCTGATCGCCCGAATGCTCGTCGTACGGGTACCTGCGGTTTCGCGGTAGTCGTCAATCGTTTCGGTGGCCTGATTGGCCGAACGCCCGGCCCAGTCAGTGCGGAACCCGCTTGGTTCGACGATCAATACCTTGATGCCTAGCGGTGCGACCTCCTGAGCCATGGACTCGGACAGCGCTTCGACGGCAAATTTTGACGCGTGGTAGAAACTGGTGGTCGGGAACGTGGTGATACCCCCTACCGAAGAGATATTGACGATGGTGCCACTGCGCTGCTTGCGCATGCCTGGCAACACAGCACGCGTCATGTCCGTCAGGCCCCAGACGTTGATCTCGAACATCTTGCGCGCTTCGTCCAGATCGCTTTCTTCGAATGATCCGAAGTAGCCCACACCCGCGTTATTGACCAGCACGTCTATGCGCCCGAAGCGCTCATGCGCAGCCTTGACCGCTGCGTCCACCTGGTTCTTGTCGGTGACATCGAGCTTGAGCACCAGCGCGTTGTGTTCGTGGCCCTTGACGATGTCTTCAACCTGCTGTGGATTGCGCGCGGTCACCACGGTCGGGTAACCCAGGCTCAAGGTGTGCAGGGCCAATTGACGACCAAAACCGGTGGAGCAACCGGTGATGAACCAGACGGGTTTTTCTGTCGCTGCGGTCATGATGCGATTCCTTCAACGAGTGATGAAATATTGAATACAGAACCGATGATGCGCCCATTGGTTCATTGCCGATCAAGGCGCAAAACCTGTGAGAGCGAATTCATTCGCGAGAGGCCGGCACATCCAGCGTCTGCGGTGATTGCCACACCCCATCGCGAATGAATTCGCTCCCACAATTGCCCCAAACATTGAATCTCAGAACGGCGGCGATGAGCGGCGCAATACCGACTTCAATGCAAATGCAGACGTGACGCTGGCCACCCCAGGGATACAGGTCAGGGTATTGGCCAGGAAATCCTGATAGGCCGACAAATCCTTGACCACCACGCGCAGGGTGTAGTCCGCATCGCCGGTCATCTGGAAGCAACTCATGACCTGAGGGGACTGCGAAATGGCCTGTTCGAACACCGCCAGGTAATCCTTGGCCTGTTTCTCCAGGCGTACCGAGACGAAGACACTCAAGCTGCCGGCCAATCGGGCTTCATCAAGGCGGGCACCATAGCCCTGGATGTACTTCTCATCCTCCAGACGCTTGATCCGGCGCAACGTCGGCGTCAGGGAAAGGCCGATGTTCTCCGACAGTTCGCGCCAGCTCATGCGGCCATCCTCAGCCAGTGCCGCCAGGATGTTGAGGTCAATACGGTCCAGGTCACTCATGGTGCATCCATACTATTGTTGTTCGAACAGTTAGCGAAATTAGCCTACAAACTCCGTTTAAACAACATCATTTTGCGGCAAATCTGCTAGCCGGGCAGGCCTATACTCAGTTCATCAATAACAATAAAACAGGACCTGATCCATGTTGATAACCGACATTTACTCCCCTCCACGATGGCGTTTTCCTGCTTCCTTTCGCGAATAGACCGAATGTTGCGATGACATTCGAACACGCCCGGCCAATACAGGGCTTTGTGTTTTCTGCGAGGTGATGATCTTGAATAACACCGAACAACTTTGTCTTCATGTGCCTGAACCTTCCGGCCGCCCCGGCTGCGAGACGGACTTTTCCTATCTTCAACTCTCCCCTGCCGGTTTCGCCGATAAACCGGACGTTGCCGTCGAACCTGTTGGCACCCGAGAGCTGGCTACCCAACTGATCCGCGTGCTGGATGACGGCGGCGAAGCCGTTGGGCCGTGGGCAGAAGCCATCCCCGTGGAGATTCTGCGCAAGGGCCTCACGGACATGATGAAAACGCGAATTTTCGATTCGCGCATGCTCATTGCCCAACGCCAGAAGAAGCTCTCCTTTTATATGCAAAGCCTGGGTGAAGAAGCCATCGGCGTCGGCCAGACACTGGCGCTGCGCCCACAGGACATGCATTTCCCCACCTACCGCCAGCAGAGCATCCTGATCGCCCGTGAAGTCTCGCTGGTGGACATGATCTGCCAGCTGCTGTCCAACGAGCGCGACCCGCTCAAGGGCCGTCAGTTGCCGGTGATGTACTCGGTTCGCGAGTCAGGCTTCTTTTCGATCTCGGGCAACCTGGGGACCCAATACATTCAAGCGGTCGGCTGGGCCATGGCATCGGCCATCAAGGGTGACGACAAGATCGCCGCAGGCTGGATTGGTGACGGTGCCACCGCCGCCTCGGACTTCCATTCGGCACTGACCTTTGCCCATGTCTACCGGGCGCCGGTGATCCTCAATATCGTCAACAATCAGTGGGCCATCTCGACCTTCCAGGCCATCGCCGGCGGTGAAGGCATCACCCTGGCTACCCGCGGCCTGGGTTATGGCATCGCGTCGCTGCGGGTGGACGGCAACGATTTCCTCGCGGTTTACGCGGTATCGAAATGGGCCGCCGAACGGGCGCGCCGCAACCTGGGGCCGACGCTGATCGAGTGGGTCACCTACCGTGCCGGACCACACTCCACCTCTGACGACCCGTCCAAATACCGCCCTGCCGATGACTGGTCGCACTTCCCGCTGGGCGATCCGATTGCGCGGCTCAAGCAGCACCTGATTCGCATTGGCGCGTGGTCCGATGAAGAACACGAAGCCACGCACAAGGCACTGGAAGCGGAAATTGCGACCGCTCAGAAGGAGGCCGAAAGCTATGGCAACTTCACCAACGGGCACATCCCCAGTGCAGCCGACATGTTCGAAGGCGTCTACAAGGAACTGCCCGAACACCTTCGACTGCAACGCCAACAGCTCGGGAAATAACGACATGACCACTCATAGCAAACTCCCCGCGCAAACCCAGTCGCCCCACGCTGTGATGACCATGATCCAGGCGATCCGCTCGGCCATGGACGTGATGCTGGAACGTGACAACAACGTGGTGGTATTCGGTCAGGACGTCGGTTACTTCGGCGGCGTGTTCCGCTGTACCGAAGGCTTGCAGGCCAAGTACGGGTCTTCCCGGGTCTTCGATGCTCCAATCTCCGAAAACGGTATCGCCGGTGCGGCCGTGGGAATGGGGGCTTATGGCCTGCGCCCGGTTGCGGAAATCCAGTTCGCCGATTACGTCTACCCCGCCATCGACCAAATCGTCTCGGAAGCCGCCCGCCTGCGTTATCGGTCAGCCGGGCAATTCACCGCACCGGTCACCTTCCGCATGCCCTGCGGCGGCGGCATTTATGGCGGCCAGACCCACAGCCAGAGCCCGGAAGCGATTTTCACCCAGGTCTGCGGCCTGCGCACGGTCATGCCCTCCAACCCTTACGACGCAAAAGGCCTGTTGATCGCCTCCATCGAGAGCGACGACCCGGTGGTGTTCCTTGAACCCAAACGCCTGTACAACGGCCCTTTCGACGGCCATCACGACCGGCCCGTGACGCCGTGGTCCAAGCACCCTTCAAGCTCGGTCCCCGAGCAACATTACGTAGTGCCTCTGGACACCGCAGCCATCGTCCGTCCGGGCAAGGCCGTGACCATCCTCACCTACGGCACCACGGTCTGGGTCGCATTGGCTGCGGCGCTGGAACAAGGCATCGACGCCGAAGTCATCGACTTGCGCAGCCTGTGGCCGTTGGACCTGCAAACCATCACTGATTCGGTCCGCAAGACCCGCCGCTGCATCGTGGTTCACGAAGCTACCCGTACCTGCGGCTATGGCGCAGAGCTGGTGTCGCTGGTGCAGGAGCATTGTTTCCATCACCTGGAAGCGCCCATCGAGCGGGTCACCGGTTGGGACACGCCTTACCCCCACGCTCAGGAATGGGACTATTTCCCTGGGCCGGGTCGGGTTGGCGAAGCGCTCAAGCGCACCATGGAGGTTTGAATGAGCAACTACGTGATCAAGATGCCGGACATTGGTGAAGGCATCGCCGAAGTCGAACTGGTGAAGTGGTACGTCGCAGTCGGCGACCAGGTGACCGAGGACCAGACCCTGGCCGATGTCATGACTGACAAGGCCATGGTCGACATTCCGTCGCCGGTCAATGGCATCGTCGTCTCCCTGGGCGGCCAGCCCGGCGAAGTGATGGCGGTGGGTGCCGAGCTGATTCGCCTGCAAGTGGAAGGCGCAGGCAATGTGGGTCAGGGCAAGGCGCGCCAGAGCGAGCGTCAACCGGTCGAAACCGCGCAGACCGTCCCCGCTCCAGCCCCTGTGCCGAGCAAACAACCTGCTCCTCAACCCTCGGCGGCTGCCCCCAAACGCGCAAACACCCATGCACCGGCCGCCGCACAGGGCCCGGCACGCGCTCCCGGTGAAGCGCCGCTGGCCTCACCCGCAGTGCGCCAGCATGCGTGGGATCTGGGCATCGAACTGCGTTTCGTCCACGGCAGCGGCCCCAATGGACGAGTGCTGCATGAAGACCTCGAACGCTTCAGCGAACAACATGATCAGGCATTGACGGTAGCTCCCGCAGCGTCGGGATACAGCCCTCGTCACACCGAAGAACAGATCCCGGTCATTGGCTTGCGGCGCAAGATCGCGCAAAAGATGCAGGAAGCCAAACGGCGCATCCCGCACTTCACCTACGTCGAGGAAATCGACGTCACGGACCTGGAAACCCTGCGTGCCCAGCTCAACCAGAAGTGGGCCGGCAAGCGCACCAAGCTGACCTTGCTGCCGTTCCTGGCCCGGGCCATGGTCGTGGCCTTGCGTGACTTCCCGCAAATGAACGCCCGTTATGACGACGACAAAGACATCATCACCCGCCACGGCGGCGTGCATCTGGGCATCGCGACCCAAAGCGAAAATGGCCTGTCGGTGCCGGTGGTGCGCCATGCCGAAACCCTGGACTTGTGGGGCTGCGCCGGTGAGGTCGCGCGCCTGGCCGACGTAGTGCGCAGCAACAAGGCCAGCCGCGAAGAACTGTCCGGCTCGACCATCACCCTCAGCAGCCTGGGGCCGCTGGGCGGGATCGCCAGCACACCGATCATCAACTACCCCGAAGTGGCGATCATCGGCGTCAACCGTATCGTCGAGCGCCCCATGTTCCGTGACGACCATGTGGTGGCCCGCAAACTGATGAACCTCTCTTCATCCTTCGACCATCGGGTGGTGGACGGCATGGAAGCCGCCGCGTTCATCCAGGCCATTCGTGGCCTGCTGGAAAACCCTGCCATGCTGTTTCTGGAGTGAGCGCGATGACACAGAACCTCGAAACTCGACTGCTGATTGTTGGCGGCGGCCCTGGCGGTTACGTTGCGGCGATCCGTGCAGCACAACTGGGCATTCAGACGGTGCTCGTCGAAGCGGAAACCCTGGGCGGCACCTGCCTGAACGTCGGTTGCATCCCGTCCAAGGCACTGATTCACGTGGCCGACGAGTACGAAAAAGCCGTGCGCTACGCAGGCAAAGGCGAAATGGGCATCCGGGTGCAAGCCCCGACCCTGGACATTGGCCAGGCGGTGAAGTGGAAGAACGGCATCGTCGGCAAGCTGACCAAGGGCGTCGCAGCGCTGCTGAAAAAGCACGACGTGCAGGTAATCCATGGCTGGGCGCGGCTGGTCGATGGCAAGACCGCCGAGGTGGTGCAACACCTGGATGGCCAGCAGTCCACATTGCGTATTCGTTGTGAGCACCTGTTGCTGGCGACCGGCTCGCAATCCGTCGAACTGCCGTTCATGCCCTTCGGTGGCAAAGTGATTTCCGCCACCCAGGCACTGTCCCCCACCACATTGCCCGAGCGGCTGGTGGTGGTCGGCGGTGGTTACATCGGCCTGGAACTGGGCATTGCCTACCGTAAGCTGGGCGTCGCCGTTACGGTGGTGGAAGCCCAGGAGCGTATCCTTCCCGGCTACGACAGCGAGCTGACAGCGCCACTGCTGGGCAACCTGAAACGCTTGGGCATCAACCTGCACCTGGGCCACAAGGTGCTGGGCCTGAACAGCGAAGGCACAGCAGTGCGTGTCAGTAACACCGCTGAGCAGATCAGTGAGATCCCTGCCGATCAGGTGCTGGTTGCCGTGGGCCGCAAGCCACGCACTGAAGGCTTTGGCCTGGAAACCTTGCTGCTGGACTACAACGGCTCGGCGCTGAAGGTCGATGACCAATGCCGCACCTCCATGCGCAACGTCTGGGCCATTGGCGACCTGACCGGGGACGCAATGCTGGCGCACCGGGCCATGGCGCAAGGGGAAATGGTCGCTGACATCATTGCCGGTAAGCACCGGCACTTTTTACCGGCGGCGATCCCGGCCATTTGCTTCACGGACCCGGAAGTGGTCGTGGTGGGGCTCACGCCTGAGCAGGCGCAACAGCAAGGCATCGAGCACAAAACCGCTATGTTCCCGTTTGCGGCTAATGGTCGCTCCATGACCCTGGGTTCCACCGAGGGCTTCGTGCGCGTGGTAGCCCGTGCCGACAACCATCGCATCCTGGGTTGGCAGGCCACCGGGCGCGGCGTTTCGGAGCTCTCGATTGCCTTCGTCCAGAGCCTGGAAATGGGCGCCCAACTGGAAGACATCGCCGCCACTGTGCATCCGCACCCCACGCTGGGTGAGGCCGTACAGGAAGCGGCAATGCGTGCGCTGGGGCATGCGTTGCATATTTGAGCCGCACATCAGCGTCGAGGCGCTCCAACGGATGCGCACTCGACCTGATTGACGCCCAGTCGTCACTGGAACTGAAATAGATTCCCCGTCGCGCAGTAGACGGGGATACGTTACGTAGCCGGGAGAACGAACCGCACCCTAGACCACTTCAGTTCAGCACTGAAAGGAACCCTCATGCGCTCGCCACTTTTCAGCATTAGCCGACTGACGATATTGCCGCTGGTCGTTTTCCTGAGTCTGGGGGCCGTGGAGCCTGCAACCGCGCAGGTAAACGCGGGCCTTAATACACCCAACACCTCGAAGCCTTTTGAGGAAACGACCGTCGCGAATTTCGACGTTCCCTGGGCGCTGGCCTTTTTCCCGGACGGCAAAATGTTGGTCACCGAAAAGGCTGGCCGCCTGTTCCTGGTCACTCAACAAGGCATCAAACAACAGATTAGCGGTGTGCCCAAGGTTAAATACGAGGGGCAGAACGGCTTGCTCGACGTCGCTATCTCACCCCACTTTGGACAAGATCGCTCGATTTACCTGACCTATTCCGAACCAGGTTCAGGTGGAAGCAGTCTGGCCCTGGCAAGAGCTCAACTGACCGGCATGCAGAACCACCTGACGCTCAGCAACTTGCAGGTCATCTGGCGGCAGATGGCCATGGAACATGGCGGCCAACCAGGGGGCATCGTTGCTTTTTCTCCAGACGGTAAACACCTGTTTCTAACCGTGGGAGACAGAATGCACCCAGAGGTTGTTCAGGATCCCGATAAAGCATTTGGCAAAATACTGCGGCTTAATCTAGATGGCAGCACGCCCAGTGATAATCCGATGGCAAGTCAGGGCGGCGTAAAGGCCCAGACCTGGACGACAGGACATCGCAACCCTTATGGACTTGCATTCGCCCCGGACGGGCAACTCTGGTCGGACGAAATGGGCCCCATGGGGGGAGACGAACTCAACCTTCTTAAACCTGGCCGCAATTATGGTTGGCCCATCGTATCCAATGGCGACAACTACGACGGCACCCCCATCCCACGCCACACGACACATCCGGAATTCGAACCTCCGGTTGTGTACTGGACACCTGTGATTGCACCAGCAGGTCTGGCCTTTTATACAGGCAAGCTCTTTCCCGACTGGCAAGGCTCAGCATTTATAGGCGGTTTGAAAGCAGAAGTACTTGTGCGGATCGCTTTTGATGCCAACGGCGGCGCACGGGAGGCGGATCGCTGGGATATGGGGCACCGCATACGCGATGTCGCCGTTGCCCCGGACGGCGCAATCTGGCTGATTGACGACGAGAGCAATGCACGGCTTCTTCGATTAACACCGAAGAAATAACACCCCCGCTTCATATCCGAACCCGGCCGCACCAAATCGCAGACAACAAAAAGCCCGCACTAGGCGGGCTTTCTGTTGCTTCAAGGAGTTCAAGGGCCTTGAAGCTAAATATGGCGCAGCGGACGGGACTCGAACCCGCGACCCCCGGCGTGACAGGCCGGTATTCTAACCGACTGAACTACCGCTGCGCGTAACACTAAGAAGGATTGGTGGGTGATGACGGGATCGAACCGCCGACCCTCTGCTTGTAAGGCAGATGCTCTCCCAGCTGAGCTAATCACCCTTCACTCTCGGTGTGGCGCGCATTCTACGGAGCGACCCAAGGTCTGGCAAGCACTTTTTTAAATAATTTTTATAATCCTTCCAAAGGCTTAGCTCAGGGTTGGCCGCAGGGTCCGAGGAGCGAATAATGCCCCACTTTGTATAAAGGAGAGATTCACCCCATGTGGTTCAAAAACCTGCTTATCTATCGCCTGACCCAAGATCTGCCTTTTGATGCCGAGGCGCTGGAAACTGCACTGGCGACCAAACCGGCTCGCGCGTGTGCCAGCCAGGAGTTGACCACTTACGGTTTCGTCGCTCCGTTCGGTAAAGGCGAAGATGCGCCGCTGGTGCATGTCAGCCAGGACTTCCTGCTGATCGCTGCCCGTAAAGAAGAACGCATTCTGCCTGGCAGCGTGGTCCGTGATGCCTTGAAGGAAAAGGTCGAAGAGATCGAAGCCGAACAAATGCGCAAGGTCTACAAGAAAGAACGCGACCAGCTCAAGGATGAAATTATCCAGGCTTTCCTGCCGCGTGCCTTCATTCGTCGCTCGGCCACCTACGCCGCCATCGCGCCGAAACAAGGCCTGATCCTGGTCAACGCCTCAAGCCCGAAACGTGCTGAAGACCTGCTGTCGACCCTGCGCGAAGTGATTGGCTCGCTGCCGGTGCGCCCTCTGACAGTAAAAGTCGCGCCGACTGCCACCCTGACCGACTGGGTCAAGACCCAGAAAGCCGCCGACAACTTCTTCGTCCTCGACGAATGCGAACTGCGCGACACCCACGAAGACGGTGGCATCGTGCGTTGCAAGCGTCAGGACCTGACCAGCGACGAAATCCAGCTGCATCTGAGCACCGGCAAAGTTGTGACCCAACTGTCGCTGGCCTGGCAGGACAAGCTGTCTTTCGTGCTCGACGACAAGATGGTGGTCAAGCGCCTGAAGTTCGAAGACTTGCTGCAGGATCAGGCTGAACAGGACGGTGGCGATGATGCCCTCGGCCAACAGGACGCCAGCTTCACCCTGATGATGCTGACCTTCGGCGAGTTCCTGCCCGAGCTGTTCGAAGCCCTGGGCGGTGAAGAGACTCCACAAGGGATCTAATCCAGTGCCCTCCTGCGCCAACCCCGGATGGCGCAGGACTACTCATAACAAAAACATCTAAAGGAGCAGGTCATGCGTGCGCTGGCTGCCTTGAGTCGCTTTGTCGGTAATACCTTTGCGTACTGGGTGCTGTTGTTCGCCGTACTGGCGTTCCTGTTCCCCACCTGGTTCATCGGCCTCAAAGGGCTGATCGTACCGTTGCTGGGGCTAGTCATGTTCGGCATGGGCCTGACCCTCAAGCTCGATGATTTTTCTGAAGTCGCGCGCCATCCCTGGCGTGTGGCTTTGGGCGTGGTCGCGCATTTCGTGATCATGCCCGGCGTGGCATGGCTGCTGTGCCAGGTATTTCATCTGCCGGCAGAAATTGCGGTAGGCGTGATTCTGGTGGGCTGCTGCCCGAGTGGCACCTCGTCCAACGTCATGACCTGGCTGGCCAAGGGCGACCTGGCACTGTCAGTGGCGATTGCTGCCGTCACCACCCTCCTCGCCCCGCTGCTGACCCCGGCCCTGATCTGGCTGCTGGCCTCGGCCTGGTTGCCGGTGTCCTTCATGGAGATGTTCTGGTCGATCCTGCAACTGGTCATGCTACCCATCGTCCTCGGCGTGCTGGCCCAGCGCCTGCTCGGCGAACGTGTGCGCTTTGCGGTCGATGTGCTGCCGCTGATTTCGGTGGTCAGCATCGTGATGATCGTCTGTGCAGTTGTCGCCGCCAGCCAGGCAAAAATCGCCGAATCCGGCCTGCTGATCATGGCCGTGGTGATCCTGCACAACAGTTTCGGCTTTCTGCTGGGTTACTTCACCGGCAAGGTCTTCAAACTGCCATTGGCCCAGCGCAAATCCTTGTCACTGGAAGTCGGCATGCAGAACTCAGGCCTGGGCGCCGCCCTGGCCAGCGCCCACTTCTCGCCACTGGCGGCGGTGCCTAGTGCGCTGTTCAGCGTGTGGCACAACATTTCCGGGGCGTTGCTTTCGACGTATTTTCGGAAGATGAAGGATGAAGCAGGCGCTGAACCTACCAAAGCGTCAGTGGCGGATTGATCCATCGCCTGACAGGGCCTCTTCGCGAGCAAGCTCACTCCTGCATAAGACTTGCAGGAGTGGGCTTGCCCGCGATTGCGGTGTATCAGTCATCCATTCAAATCAACGCACCGCACCACGTAACTCAGCCACCCGCGTACGCACATCGGCGGGTGTCGAGGCATCTTCGGCCAGCGCTGGGCCCGCCACCAGGGTCACTCGGGACCACAGGCGACCAAACAGGCTCTTGTTCGGATCGCGGCTGAAGAAGCTGCCCCATAACCCCTGCAACGCCAGCGGAATCACGGGCACTGGCGTCTCTTCCAGCACGCGGGTCATACCGCCCTTGAACTCGTTGATCTCACCATCGCTGGTCAGCTTGCCTTCCGGGAAGATGCACACCAGTTCGCCGTCCTTGAGGAACCGGGCGATCTTTTTGAAAGCCTGATCGTAGATCAGCAAGTCCTCGCTGCGCCCGGCAATCGGGATGGCGCCAGCAGTGCGGAAGATGAAGTTGAGCACCGGCAGGTTGTAGATCTTGTAGTACATGACAAAGCGAATCGGCCGACGTACCGCACCGCCAATCAACAGCGCATCGACGAACGACACGTGGTTGCAAACCAGCAGCGCGGCACCTTCATCCGGAATCAAATCCAGGTTGCGATGCTCGACGCGGTACATGGAATGGCTCAGCAGCCAGATCATGAAGCGCATGCTGAACTCGGGGACGATCTTGAAGATGTAGGCGTTGACCGCGATGTTCATCAGCGACACCACGAGGAACAACTGCGGTATCGACAGCTTGATGATGCTCAGGAAGATGATCGAGACAATCGCCGAGACCACCATGAACAGTGCGTTGAGGATGTTGTTCGACGCGATGACACGGGAGCGTTCGTTCTCCGGCGTGCGGGACTGGATCAACGCGTACAGCGGCACGATATAGAAGCCACCGAAAACACCGATCCCAAGGATGTCCAGCAGCACCCACCACGCCTGCCTGAACGACAGCACGGCGATCCAGTCATTGGCCTGGATGTTCTGCGGGAAGTTGCCGGAATGCCACCACAGCAGCAGGCCGAACACGGTCAGCCCCAGCGAACCGAAGGGCACCAGGCCGATTTCCACCTTGCGCCCGGACAGACGCTCACAGAGCAGCGAACCCAGGGCGATGCCAATGGAGAATACGGTGAGGATCAGGGTGACCACGGTTTCGTCACCGTACATCCATTGCTTGGCGTAAGCCGGGATCTGCGTCAGGTAGATGGCGCCGACGAACCAGAACCACGAGTTGCCGACAATCGAACGCGAGACCGCCGGTGTTTGCCCCAGGCCGAGCTTCAGGGTGGCCCAGGATTCACTGAAAATGTTCCAGTTCAGGCGCAGATCGGGGGTTGCCGCTGCGGCCGCCGGGATACCCCGACTGGCGAAATAACCCAGGCACGCCACGCCGATCATGACGCCGGCCACCAGCACCTCGTAATGGTGGGTGGACATCATGATCCCCGCACCGATGGTGCCCGCGAGGATCGCCAGGAAGGTGCCCATTTCCACCAGCCCGTTACCGCCCACCAGTTCGTTGTCATGCAGGTGCTGGGGCAGGATCGAATACTTCACCGGACCGAACAGCGCCGAGTGGGTGCCCATGGCGAACAGCGCCGCCAGCATCAATGACAGGTGGTTGAACAGGAAACCCACCGAGGCCACGACCATGATCCCGATTTCCAGCAGCTTGATCAGCCGGATCAGTTTGTCCTTGGGGTATTTTTCGCCGAACTGCCCGGCCAGCGCCGAAAACAGGAAGAACGGCAGGATGAACAGCAGAGCACAGAGGTTGACCCAGATGGAACGGTCACCGTCGATGTTGAGCTTGTACAGAATGGCGAGGATCAGCGACTGCTTGAAGATGTTGTCGTTGAAAGCCCACAGCGACTGGGTTACGAAAAACGGCAGGAATCTGCGCTTCCCGAGCAAGTTGAACTGCGACTGGTGACTCATCGTGCGGTTACCTGAATGACGCCGCGCGCGGCTTTCAATGGGGTCGATACGGGATCGAGGAACATTGGAAACGTTACGCGCGCGGATGTCGATAGCACGTTCCTGCTTATGTGAAGCGGCCTGTCATTTCCCCAGGTTGGCGATGCAGGGTGAAACAAACAGGCTGCCTTTATAGGCACCGCGCAAGGTCTTGTTCATGACGATCAGCCACAGCACGCTCAAGCCTGCCACCAGCACACAGCCCATGACCGAGAAGAAGGCCAGGTGCAGGATCGACGCCAGCTTCAGGGTGGTCAGCGCATAGACACCCAAGGGGAAGGTGAACCCCCACCAGCCCAGGTTGAACGGAATGCCAGTGCGCAGGTAACGCAGGGTGGTCAACACGGCGGTCAGCAGCCACCACAAGCCAAAGCCCCACAAGGTAATACCCGTCACCAGACCAATGCCCGAGGCGATTTCACCCAGGCCTGGCAAACCGTTGGCCGCGAAGATGGCCGGTGCGTCGGTGCCCATCAGCAACATGCCGAGTGCGCCCGTGCCGATCGGGCCAAGGGCCAGCCAGCTCGAGGCCGCCATGCTTTCATGGGGTAGTTTGTGCAGGGCCATGCGCAGCAGCAGGATGGTAAGGATGCTGAAAGCCACCGGCACCGAGAACGCCCACAGCACATAGCTGGTGATCAGGACGCTGAACTGGGCATGAACATCGGCAAGATGCGGCGCCAGTTGCCCACCGCTGGCCGCCGCCACTTCGGCAGCGACCACCGGCAGCAGCCAGATGGCGGTCATCTGGTCGATGCTGTGCTGTTGCCGGGTGAACATCATGAACGGGATCGCGACACCGCAGGCGACGGCCATGGCAACGTCCAGCCACCACAGCGTCTGAATCAACGGAAGAACGCCATCCCCCCAGCGCGCCAGGCCAAACACCATGAAGCCGTTGACGATGGTCGCCAGGCCCATGGGGATGGTGCCGAAGAACATCGACACCGTGGAATGACCGAACACCCGCCGCGCCTCATGGAAAAACAACACCCAGCGCGCGGTGTACAACAGGCTGAACACCACGAACAAACCGATGTTGAACAGCCACAGGGCCTCAGCCAGCAGATGCAGGGCCGGGTGCTGTAACGGCAGGCTCGCCAGTGCAGCCGAGAGAATCCCGGTGCCCATGGTGGCGGCGAACCAGTTGGGGGTGAATTGACGAACGACTTCCCGCGGATGGCTGAGTTGGCTCAAGGGTTTGCGGGTCAGGCTGGCGGCGGTGCTGGTCATGGTGAACTCCAGTCCTCTTGGGAGGTTGGTTTCATCTTACGGCCGCAACTTATATCTGCTAAACGGGTATTTTATCTATAGGTCATCGATTTAGCAGATATAAAATCAGATCGCCTTCGCGAACAAGGTGGATCGCGGCAATCTGTGGGAGATTCTATATTCGGGATCAATCGGTAACGCAGACCTTGTTGGAGCGAGGCTTGCCCGCGATGAAGAGGCCCGTGCAGTGAGCCAAAATCTCCAGACCTGCCCCCTTGCATTCGCGATGCGATGTGTCAGGCACCGGAGATATTGACTGTACTGGCCTCTCGCGAATGAATTCGCTCCCACGGGGTTGTGTTGCAGATTCCTACGCTCAGACCTTGGTCGACACTGACGAACCCCGACCTTCGTGCGAGACTGCCATCATCTTGCAACCGGAGTTCTCCATGTCGCTGTCCAGCGGGCTGATCGCTGCCGTCGCCCTGGCCTACATGGCCATTATGTTTGCCATCGCCTTTTATGGTGACCGGCGCAGCGCTGCCCTGCCGCCCAGGGTTCGGGCGTGGGTCTATAGCCTGTCATTGGCGGTTTATTGCACCAGCTGGACCTTCTTCGGTGCGGTCGGTCAGGCTGCCGAGCAATTGTGGTCATTCCTGCCCATCTACCTGGGGCCGATCCTGTTGATGCTGTTGGCGCCCTGGGTGCTGCAAAAGATGGTGCTGATCAGCAAACAGGAAAACATCACCTCCATCGCCGACTTCATCGCCGCGCGCTATGGCAAGTCCCAAAGCCTGGCCGTGGTGGTGGCGCTTATCTGTCTGGTAGGCGTGCTGCCTTACATCGCCTTGCAGCTCAAAGGCATCGTGCTGGGGGTCAACATTCTGATCGGTGCCGTGGCCGATGCCACCGGCACCCGCGCCCAGGACACGGCACTGATCGTGTCGCTGGTGCTGGCCCTGTTCACCATCGTGTTCGGCACTCGCAACCTGGACGTCACCGAACACCACCGGGGCATGGTGCTGGCCATTGCTTTTGAAGCGCTGGTCAAACTGTTCGCCTTCCTGGCTGTAGGCGCTTTCGTCACCTTTGGGCTGTACGACGGCTTCGATGACCTGTTCAACCAGGCCATGCTGGCGCCAAGACTGGAGGAGTACTGGAACGAGACCATCAACTGGCCATCGATGGTGGTGCAAACCGGTGTCGCCATGATGGCGATCATCTGTCTGCCCCGGCAGTTCCACGTCACCGTGGTGGAGAACATCGAACCCCAGGACCTGCGTCTGGCGAAATGGGTGTTCCCGGCCTATCTGGCGTTGGCGGCATTGTTCGTGGTGCCCATCGCCCTGGCCGGGCAGATGCTGTTGCCCGGTTCGGTACTGCCCGACTCGTTCGTGATCAGCCTGCCACTGGCCCATGCCCATCCGTCCCTGGCGTTGCTGGCCTTCATTGGCGGTGCTTCGGCGGCCACCGGGATGGTGATCGTGGCCAGCGTCGCGCTGTCGACCATGGTCTCCAACGACATGCTGTTGCCCTGGTTGCTGCGCCGCAAAACCGCCGAGCGGCCGTTCGAAGTGTTCCGCCACTGGATGCTGTCGGTACGTCGGGTCAGCATCGTAGTGATCCTGTTGCTGGCGTATGTCAGCTATCGCCTGCTGGGCTCGACTGCCAGCCTGGCGACCATCGGCCAGATCGCCTTCGCCGCCATCACCCAGCTCTCCCCCGCCATGCTCGGCGCGCTGTACTGGAAACAGGCCAACCGTCGGGGCGTGTTTGCCGGTCTCGCGGCCGGGATCTTCCTCTGGTTCTACACCCTGGTACTGCCCATTGCGGCCCACAGCCTGGGCTGGTCCCTCAGCAGCTTTCCGTTTCTGGCGTGGCTGCACAGCAACCCGTTCAACCTGCCGATCACCCCACTGACCCAAGGCGTGGTGCTGTCTCTGGCGGGCAACTTCGTGCTGTTCGCCTGGGTCTCGGTGCTGTCGCGCACCCGGGTTTCCGAGCATTGGCAGGCCGGGCGCTTCATCGGCCAGGAACTCAACGCACGCGCCAGCAGCCGCTCGTTGCTGGCAGTACAGATCGAAGACCTGCTGAGCCTGTCGGCGCGCTTCGTCGGTGAAGAACGGGCACGGCAGAGTTTCATCCGCTTTGCCTATCGCCAGGGCAAGGGCTTCAACCCGAACCAGAACGCCAACGGCGAATGGATCGCCCACACCGAACGCTTGCTGGCGGGCGTGCTGGGCGCGTCTTCGACCCGGGCCGTGGTGAAGGCCGCCATTGAAGGCCGGGACATGCAACTCGAAGATGTAGTGCGCATCGCCGACGAAGCCTCGGAAGTGCTGCAGTTCAACCGCGCGCTGCTGCAAGGCGCCATCGAAAACATCACCCAGGGCATCAGCGTGGTGGATCAGTCGCTGCGGCTGGTGGCCTGGAATCATCGTTATCTGGAACTGTTCAACTACCCGGAAGGGCTGATCAGCGTCGGCCGGCCGATTGCCGACATCATCCGCTACAACGCCGAGCGCGGTCTGTGCGGGCCGGGTGAAGCGCAAGTGCATGTGGCGCGGCGTCTGCACTGGATGCGTCAGGGACGGCACCACACCTCGGAGCGCATGTTCCCCAATGGGCGAGTGATCGAGTTGATCGGCAACCCTATGCCCGGTGGTGGCTTCGTCATGAGTTTCACCGACATCACCGCGTTCCGGGAGGCTGAGCAGGCCTTGAAAGGCGCCAACGAAAGCCTGGAGCAACGGGTCGCCGAGCGTACCCATGAGCTGTCGCAGTTGAACGTCGCGCTGACCGAAGCCAAGGGCACCGCCGAAACCGCCAACCAGTCCAAGACCCGCTTTCTGGCTGCCGTCAGCCATGACCTGATGCAGCCCCTGAATGCCGCCCGCCTGTTTTCCGCCGCCCTTTCCCATCAGGAAGACGGCCTCACCACAGAGGCCCAGCAACTGGTGCAGCATCTGGACAGTTCACTGCGCTCGGCCGAAGACCTGATCAGCGACCTGCTGGATATTTCCCGCCTGGAAAACGGCAAGATCACCCCGACCCGACAGCCGTTTGCCCTCAATGCGCTGTTCGACACCCTGGGCGCCGAATTCAAGGCGCTGGCCCACGAGCAAGGATTGAAGTTCCGGGTGCGTGGCAGCCAGTTGCACATCGACAGCGACATCAAACTGCTGCGGCGCATTCTGCAAAACTTCCTGACCAATGCCTTTCGTTATGGCAAAGGCCCGGTGCTGCTGGGGGTTCGGCGTCAGGGCATGCGCCTGAACCTGGAAGTATGGGATCGCGGCCCCGGCATCCCGGAAGACAAACAGCAGGTGATCTTCGAAGAATTCAAACGCCTGGACAGCCACCAGACCCGGGCCGAAAAAGGCCTTGGGCTGGGGTTGGCGATTGCCGATGGTTTGTGCCGGGTGCTTGGCCACAAGTTGCAGGTGCGGTCCTGGCCGGGCAAGGGCAGCGTGTTCAGTGTCAGCGTGCCTTTGGCGCGGCATCAGACTCAGCCGATCACGGCGGTTTCAACGCCAAACCTGCAGGTACTGACCGGCACCCAGGTGCTGTGTGTCGACAACGAAGACAGCATCCTGATCGGCATGAACAGCTTGCTGACCCGCTGGGGCTGCCAGGTCTGGACGGCCCGCAACCGCAGCGAATGCCAGGCACTGCTGGCCCAGGGCGTACGACCGCAACTGGCGCTGGTGGACTACCACCTGGACGACGGCGAAACCGGCACCGACCTGATGGCCTGGCTGCGTATGCGCCTGGGTGAGCCGGTGCCTGGCGTGCTAATCAGTGCCGACGGTCGCGCCGAACTGATCGCCCAGGTGCATGCAGCAGGCCTGGACTACCTGCCCAAACCGGTCAAACCGGCGGCGTTGCGGGCGTTGTTGAGTCGGCATGTGAATTTGAGTTGATAGCTGTCTTGATACAACTCTGTGGGAGCGAATTCATTCGCGAAAAGTTGGCACATTCAGCATCGCCGGTGCCTGATACGCCGCATCGCGAATGAATTCGCTCCTACAGAATGCAGCGCCATCCACCTCACTCCCGCCCAGGCCGCCGATACGGAAACACGTCAATCACCTTGCCGGCCCTGATCGCCGTTTGCAGGCCTTGCCAGTATCCGGCGTCGTACAGCTCGCCATGCAGGCTGTCGAACAACTGCCGCTGGGCCGCATCGGCGAACAGGAACGGCGGGAACTCTTCGGGAAACACATCCAGCGGCCCGATGGAGTACCAGGGCTCTGACGCCATCTCGTCCTCGGGCGTACGGGGTTCCGGGATGTAGCGGAAGTTGGCCTCGGTCAGGTAGCAGATCTCGTCGTAGTCGTAGAACACCACCCGCCCGTGACGCGTGACACCGAAGTTCTTGAGCAGCATGTCGCCGGGGAAGATATTCGCGGCCGCCAGCTGTTTGATCGCCAACCCGTAATCCTCCAGCGCTTCCTTGACCTGCGCGGGATTGGCGTTGTCCAGGTACAGGTTCAGCGGGGTCATGCGCCGCTCGGTCCAGCAATGGCGAATCAGCACGCTGTCGCCCTCGACCTGCACGGTGGACGGCGCCACCTCCAGCAGCTCCCTCAGGCATTCGGGCTCGAATTTTTCCAGGGGGAAACGAAAGTCGGCAAACTCCTGTGTATCGGCCATGCGCCCTACTCGGTCGACGCTTTTGACCAGCCGATACTTCTCGATCACCGTGGCGCGGTTGACGTTTTTGGACGGTGAGAACCGGTCCTTGATGATCTTGAACACGGTATTGAAGCCGGGCAGCGTGAACACGCTCATGACCATACCCCGTACCCCTGGCGCCATGATGAAACGGTCGTCGGTGTCAGCCAGATGAGCGATCAACGCGCGATAGAACTCGGACTTGCCATGTTTGTAGAAACCGATGGACGTATACAGCTCGGCGATGTGCTTGCCAGGCAGGATGCACTTGAGAAAACCGACGAACTCGGCAGGCACCGGCACATCGACCATGAAGTACGAACGGGTGAACGAAAAGATGATCGACACCTCGGCCTCGTCGGTGATCAGCGCGTCGATCTGAATCCCGCACCCTTCACGGTGCAGCAGCGGAATCACCAGCGGCCACTGCTCATCATGGGTCTGGATGCGCCCCACCAGGTACGCCCCCTTGTTGCGGTACAGAATCGACGAGAACAGTTCCACTGACAGTGCCGGGTCCTTGCACACCCAATCAGGCAGGCTTTCGCGCAACTGGACCTCCAGACGCTGCAGATCCCCCACGAGGTCGGCATAGGGCACGTCGAAGCTGTACTCGATGAAGATCCGTTCGAGCATGCTCGCCAGTTCACCCTGGGGCCGATAGATACGGGTCTGCGCTGCATGTTCGTGATGCCTCAAGGAAGGCCGCGTGGTGTGGATGAACATGCAGTCATCGCTGATCAGATCGTGGCTGAACAGCCCGCAGAAAATCGAGTTGTACCAGGTTTCTGCCAGCTCATCGTCCAGGCGCAGGTCGATCTGCTGGATGTAGGCGGCTTTGACCAGCGGCCAGTCGTCAGCCTGCAGCAAGACGTGCGGCTCGAAGCGCGCGCGCAGGTTCGCAGTGCTTTCGCTGACTTTTTCTTCGTACAAATTGATCCGCGCCGCCGACGCAATTTGCGCCTGCTGCCAGAGCGCCTGTTCGAAGCGGGCCTGTGCACCGTCGGCGATCTGACGGAAATGCTCGCGGTAGTCATCGAAGCCCTCGAGGATCATCCGGGCTATATCAGCAGTAGGCCGTGTTGGCGACATAAGAGAGAGCCATCGAAGGGGAAGGTCTGTCGGAGCTTAGTCATCTGATGGCAAAACAGGGCGAAATCGACTTATGAAACACGCAGAACACATTTATTTTTGATCGACCACCCGGTCAGGAATAACCCTCAACGGTCAGCTTTTTTATTGACGTCAAAAAACCCACAACCCTCGCCGCTGCTGGGGTACAGCGATATCACGCGGATGTTATAACACTATCACCCCCTTCCCTGAGTACCTGCTTTGCCCTGCTGGCCCCGCCCAAGCCCCTACATCAGCCCTTACAAGCGTACTGGCCATTTGATATATAAGCACCTCAAGCCAACCAAAAACTCAAAGAAATGGCTCCGTGTTAAGTCAATCCCAGCGTCAAGGAGCAAGAAATGTTTATCCGCAACATGCGTATCAGGATCAGAGCCAGCATCAGCTTTGGACTGGTAGGTGTTCTAGTGGCGTTTGTCGGGCTGTTCTGCCTGGAGCAAATGTCAGTGCTTCGTGGCAGCACCGAGGTGATCGAAAACTCATGGATGCCCAACATCGAGAGTTTGCATGACGCGGGTGACAGCATCGCCATTATGCGCATGGAAGCTTTGCGCCTGATCGCTCATCCCGATCCGGCCCGAGTAAAACAGAGCAAAGCCCTCATCGACCATGTGCGCAGCGAACTGCTGACCCGCCTGGAAGATTACAAAAAGCACGTGGTCGAGACCCAGGAACAAACCCTGGTGGCGCAGTTGCTGGAGTCGGTCAATGGCTATCTGAAAGTGGTCGAGCAATTGATCGTGCAGATCGATGCCGGGGACCGTGACAAGGCCTATACCATCATTAACGAGCAGTTGGCGCCGCAAGGCAAAAAGCTCACTGGCACCCTCGAACAGCTGATTAACTTCAACCAGGAGGGCGTGAAATCCGCCATCGCCAGCTCGGCGCAGTTGTACGACCGAACGTTGTTGATCGTCTGGCTGAGCATTGGCGTTGCACTGCTGGGCACGCTGACACTGGCCTGGTTGCTGACCAAAAGCATTGTCACCCCCCTGCAGGAGGCCCTGAATGCGGCGAAAACCATTGCTGCTGGCAACCTGAGCACGGTCATCGAACACGAAGGCAAGGACGAACCCGCGCAGTTGCTCACCGCGTTGTCCAGCATGCAGGACAACCTGCGTGCCACCATCCGCGGCATCAGCGACTCATCCCAGCAACTGGCGGCCTCGGCCGAGGAAATGAGCGCGGTCATGGATCAAAGCACCCGTGGCCTGAAAGCACAGAACGACGAAATCGAACTGGCCGCCACCGCCGTGACGCAGATGAGCGCCGCGGTCGATGAAGTGGCTGGTAACGCCATCTCGTCTGCCGAAGCGTCCAAGGCGTCGGACGCCGACAGCCAGCATGGTCACCGCCAGGTCGCCGAAACCATCGACTCGATCAAGGGCCTGGTCACCGAGGTGCTTTCCGCTTCTGACCAGGCACAGGGCCTGGCCAGCCAGGCGCAGGACATCAGCAAAGTGCTGGAAGTGATTCGCGGCATTGCCGGGCAAACCAACCTGCTGGCGCTTAACGCCGCCATCGAAGCTGCCCGTGCCGGCGAGGCAGGCCGTGGGTTTGCCGTGGTCGCCGACGAGGTACGTTCACTGGCCCAGCGTACCCAGGACTCGACCCAGGAAATCGAGCAGATGATCAGCAGCATCCAGACAGGCACCCAGCAAACGGTCAGCGCCATGCAAAACAGCGCAGAACAGGCCGAGCAGACCCTGCAACAAGCCAGCGGCGCGGGTCAGGCCCTGGAGAAAATCACTGCGGCGATCACCGAAATCAACCAGCGCAATCTGGTCATCGCCAGCGCCGCCGAACAGCAGTCGCTGGTGGCCCGCGAAGTCGATCGCAGCCTGGTAAGCATCCGCGACCTGTCGACCCAGACCGCCGCAGGCGCCACCCAGACCTCCGCTGCCAGCCAGGAGCTGTCGCGACTGGCCATCGGCCTCAACGGGCTGGTGACGCGGTTTGTGTTGTAGATAAGCCCCGCTCCCCCTGTGGGAGATTCTATGGTTGTAATCAAGCCATAACCCGCCCTTTGGTTTGATATTCGCTCTGATTTTTCATCAGGGCGAAGGCCACCCGGGCGAGTTTTCGAGCCAGCATGACCAGTACCTGGGTG
>Ga0209848_1000217_pt1 | contig 28496 bp, 22 predicted proteins | sample OrgsoiDNA_201062_FD_185810 | JGI IMG/M metagenome (GOLD analysis project Ga0209848, IMG submission 185810) | Permafrost soil microbial communities from the Arctic, to analyse light accelerated degradation of dissolved organic matter (DOM) -... | ecosystem: Environmental > Terrestrial > Soil >...
GCGCGCATGGTTTCGCGCACGTGGGCCAGCGGCAGCGCATACAGGCCGGGGCCGCTGCGACACAAGAGTATCGGATTCGACGACGCGCTATGGTTGCTCATGGCCGGCCTCGCGGACCGGACGGGGCTGGGTCCGGTACGCCGCTGTTCATACAAATATGACCCCGTGCGCGGCAGCGCCCGAGGCCCCCATGGTGCTGCTTCCGCATGCGGGGAATAATTTCGTACTGACACGATCATTGCATAAGAATCACGGGGGAAATCTCTCCAAAAACCACCGGGCATCAATTCCCCATAGAAATAGCCGCGATGCCGGCGCTGGCGTCGGCGTGATAATTGGAGAGTATTCAGTACGCGAAATTTGCCATACTGGCTACACTCAGACATTTCATTTGATCGCCAGACGATGCTATGCCTGAGCATCGTCGTGCCAGGGGCAGCCAGGTGAGCATGCCTCAGAATATAGCCGCCCGCCGGCACGACGGGCCGCGCGATCAACCCCAACCTTCCCGCAGCACGACTGGAGAGGCCAGCGACATGACGATGGAAAAACGTGGCCGCGCGCGCGCCCTGGTGAGCAACGACGATGGCCGGCGCTGACGCTGGCGCGGATGTCAAGCGTAGCGCCCCCGCCGCCCCGACGGCACTATAATGAATTGGCCAGACCGAGGGTGCCCGCCCCGCTGCGGGGATGACAGGAGGCTTGTATGAGAGCAGACGAACTAGCCTATCCGAGCGCCGCGCCCAGCGGCGAGCGGGGGTTCGACGAGCCCGGCGCTGCCGGCTCGACGCTGCGCGATCCGCTGACCGGCCTGCCCGGCCCCGTCCTGCTGAACGACCGCCTGGCGCAGGCCCTGAGGCGCGCCGCCTACCGTGGCGAATCGCTGGCCGTGCTGTGCCTGGGGCTCGACAACCTGGCGCTGATCCGCGAGCGCCTGGGCCACGAGGCCGGTGCCCACCTGCTGGCCGACAGCGCCCGCCGCCTGCAGGCCTGCGTGCAGGGCCACGGCACGGTGGCCCGCCTCAACGACCAGGAATTCGCCGTCGTGTTCGACGAGGCCGGCAACGCCGCCAACGTCGGCGCGCTGTGCGAGGGGCTGTGCGCGGTGATGGCGCCGTCGCTGACCCTGCAGGGGCGGCAGGTGCATGGCCAGCTCAGCATCGGCATCGCGCTGTTCCCCCAGGACGGCGCGGACGCCGCCACGCTGCTGTGCCTGGCCGGCGAGGCGCGCGCCTGCGCCCGCGAGAACGGCGGCGGCAAATACCAGTTCTTTTCCGCGCGGATGAACCAGCGCTCGCTGGCCCGCACCAGCATGGAAATGGCGCTGCGGCTGGCCATCGCGCGCGACGAGTTGCAGCTGCAATACCAGCCGCTGGCCGACTTGCAGAGCGGCGCCATCGCCGGCATGGAAGCCTTGCTGCGCTGGCAGCCGCCGAGCGGCGAGATGGCCGATGCCGGCCATTTCCTGCCGATGGCCGAGGACCTCGAACTGATCGTCGCCATCGGCGACTGGGTGCTGCGGCGCGCCTGCCGCGACCTGCGCGCCTGCAGCGCCGCCGGCCGCGAGGACGTGCGCATCGCCATCAATGTCGCGCCGCGCCAGTTCCATGAGCAGCGCTACGCCGCCGGCGTGGCCGCCATCCTGGCCGAGTTCGCCGTCGCGCCCGCCGCGCTGACCCTGGAAATCACCGAGGCGGCCCTGATGCAGGACAGCGCCGCCAGCGCCCACAGCCTGGCCCAGCTCAAGGCGCTGGGGGTGCAGCTGTCGCTGGACGACTTCGGCACCGGCCAGTCCTCGCTCAACAACCTGACCCGCTACCCCTTCGACCAGGTCAAGATCGACCGCGACGTGGTGCGCGGCATCGTCAGCGACAGCGGCGCCGCCGCCCTGTCCAAGACCATCATCTCGATGGCGCACAACCTGGGCATACGGGTGGTGGCCGAGGGCGTCGAGACGGAAGGCCAGTGCGACTTCCTGCGCCGCAATATGTGCGACCTGATCCAGGGCTATTTCTTCGCCCCGCCGCTGGCCTTGGACGGCATGACCTTGCTGCTCGACGAGCCGCGCCGCCTGCCGCCGCACCTGCTGCGCATCAAGCGCCAGCAACGCAGCCTGCTGCTGGTCGACGACGAGCACAACATCGTGTCGGCCCTGAAGCGCCTGCTGCGCGCCGACGGCTACCAGATCTTCACCGCCCACAGCGGCCAGGAGGGGCTGGACCTGCTGGAGCGCCACCCGATCGACGTCATCGTGTCGGACCAGCGCATGCCCGGCATGATAGGCGCCGACTTCCTGCGCAAGGCCAAACTGCTGTATCCGGCGACGATACGCATCATGTTGTCGGGCTACACGGAGCTGCAGTCGGTGACCGATGCCGTCAACGAGGGCGCCATCTACAAATTCCTCACCAAGCCGTGGGAGGACCCGCTGCTGCGCGGCCACATCGCCGAGGCCTTCCGGCTCAAGGAGATCGCCGACGAGAACGAGCGCCTGAACCTGGAGGTGCGCACGGCCAACCACGAACTGGCCGCCGCCAACCGCCGCATGGAAGAGCTGCTGCTGCAAAAGCAGCAGCAGATCAGCCGCGACGAGATCAGCCTGAGCGTCGCCCACGAGGTCTTGCAGCGCTTGCCGCTGCCGGTCATCGGCATGGACGACCAGGGCATGATCGCCTTCATCAACGGCGCCGCCGAACGCCTGTTCCCGCGCGGCGCCAATCTGCTGGGCAACGAGGCCAGCCTGGTGCTGCCGGCCCTGTTTCCGGGCCAGGCCGGCGGCCAGGCGCTGCACCGCGCCGACATCGGCGGCGTCGGCTACGACGTCGCCGTCTACCCCATGGGCGAGCGCTCGGCCGCGCGCGGCAGCCTGATGACGCTCTGCCGCAGCGAGGTGGCGCCATGAGCGGCCCGGCCGCCAGCGCCGGCGCCACCACCATCGCGCTCGACCAGGCCTGCGCCGGCATGGTGCTGGCCGAGGCGCTGCTCGACGCCCACGGCGGCCTGTTGCTGCCGCAGGGCAGCACGCTGAGCGAGGCCAGCCTGGCGTCGCTGCGCCGCCGCGCCATCGCCACTTGCAGCGTGCTCGGCGCCGTGGCCGACCCGGCCCAGCTGGCGCGCGCCCGCGCCGCGCGGCTGGCGCGCCTGGACCGGCTGTTCCGCCACAACGGCGCGGCCGAGGCCGGCGCCACGCTGTGGCGCCTGCTCATCACCTACCGCGAACAACAGCCATGACGCCGCTCGACGAGGTCATCAAACGCATCCACGACCTGCCGTCGCTGCCGGCGGTGGTGGTGGAGCTGCTTACGAGCATGGAGCAGGAGGACATCGACACCCACGCGCTGGCCGGCAAGATCGCGCTCGACCAGTCGCTGGCGGCCAAGACGCTGCGCCTGGCCAACTCCTCGTTCTACGGCATGCCGTCGACGGTGCACTCGATCCAGCAGGCCATCGCCGTGCTGGGCTTCCACAGCATCCGCACCTTGGTGACGGCCTGCTCGGTGACCGACAGCTTCCCGGCGTCGGCCGGCAGCCGCTTCGACTTCCAGGGTTTCTGGCGGCACGCCGTCGGCACCGCCGTGTGCGCCAAGGTGCTGGCGCCGCACCTGCGCCAGAACCCCGAGACCGCCTTCATCGCCGGCCTGCTGCACGACCTCGGCATCCTGGTGCTGGCCACCCGCTTTCCCGCCGAGTACGCCGACGTGGCCAGCTGGCGCGCCGCGCACGACAGCGGCACCGCCGAGGCGGAACGGGCCGTCTGCGGCCATGACCACGCGATGATAGGCAGCGCCCTGTGCGCCTACTGGAAATTCCCGGACAATATACAACGCGCCGTCGCCGACCACCACCAAGGCGACGCGCTGGCGCCGCTGTCGCTGCCGCTGACGGTGCACCTGGCCAACACCCTGGCCCACGCGCTGGACCTGGCCGAACAGCCCGACGACCAGGTGCCGCCGCTGTCGCAGCACGCCTGGCGGGCGGCCGGGCTGGACGAGCCGACCTGGCTGGCGGTGTTCGCCGACTGCGAGCAGATGTTTCAAGAACTGTGCAAGATCCTGGTCAGCTAGGCGGCGCAACCATGACCCATACCCCATCCAAGCCCACGCACCTACCACAGGCCCCCATGCGCCCGACCTCCCCCACCGCGCCGGTCCCGCCGCCGGGCACCGAGCTGATGCAAAGCGCCGCCGTGGCGCTGTCGGCGTTTTTCGACGGCCACCCGGTGCCCACCTTCGCCATCGACGCCAACCACGTCATCACGCACTGGAACCAGGCCTGCGAACAACTGCTCGGCTGGAGCCGCGAACATATGCTAGGCACCAGCAACCACTGGCGCGCCGTGTACAACAAGCCGCGGCCCTTGCTCGCCGACCTGATCCTCGACGGCGACGCGGCCCAGATCGCCGTCTACTATCCCGGCAAGAGCCTGCCCTCGACCGCCCTGCCGGACGCCTGGGAAGTCGAGGATTTCTTCCCCAACATCGGCGCCAGCGGCCAGTGGCTGCACCTGACGGCCGCGCCGCTGCGCAACGGCGAGGGCGCCGTGGTCGGCGCCATCGAAACGCTGCGCGACGTGACCGAACGGCGCCTGGCCGAGAACGCGCTGCGCCGCGCCCACGACAACCTCGAACACCTGGTCGAGAAGCGCACCGCCCAGCTGGCCGAGGTCAACGGCCGGCTCGAGGAGGACATCCGCCAGCGCCAGCTGGCCGACGCCGAGCTGCGCCGCCGCAACCTCGAACTGACCGAGTTGAACCGCCAGCTGTCGACCGCCCAGCAACAGCTGCTGCAGGCCGAGAAGCTGGCCTCGATCGGCCAGCTGGCGGCCGGCGTGGCGCACGAGATCAACAACCCGATCGGCTATATCTTTTCCAATTTCGGCACGCTGCAAACCTATCTGGTGCAATTGTTCGACATGCTGGGCGCCTACCAGCAGGCCGAGTCCGCCATCGGCGAGCCGGCCGTGGCGGAGCGCCTGCGCGCCATGCGCGACACCATCGACCTGGACTTCCTGCGCGAGGACATCCCGACGCTGATGAGCGAATCGAAGGAGGGCATCGTCCGGGTGCGCCACATCGTCCAGGACCTGAAGGATTTTTCGCGCGTCGACGCCAACCAGGAGTGGGTGTGGGCCGACCTGCACCAGGGCATAGACTCGACGCTCAACATCGTCAGCAACGAGGTCAAGTACAAGGCCGACGTCGTCAAGCACTACGGCCAGATCCCCGCCATCGAATGCCTGCCGCTGCAGATCAACCAGGTGGTGATGAACCTGGTCGTCAACGCCGCCCACGCCATCGGCAGCGAGCGCGGCCTGATCACCGTCAGCACCGGCCTCGACGGCGACGAGGTGTGGATCGCCGTGGCCGACACCGGCAGCGGCATCGCGCCGGACACGCTGTCGCGCATTTTCGACCCCTTCTTCACCACCAAGGCGGTCGGCAAGGGCACCGGCTTGGGGCTGTCGCTGGCCTACGGCATCGTGCAAAAGCACCGCGGCCGCATCGCCGTCGAGAGCGAACCGGGCAAAGGCACGCTGTTCCGCATCCACCTGCCGATCCGCCATAGCGTCGACGGCGACGCGGGGGCGCCGCCATGAGCGCCCTGCCGCTGGCCCCGGCCGCCGCCGCGCCGCCGACGCTGCTGTGCGTGGACGACGAGCCCAACATCCTGTCGGCGCTGCGGCGCCTGTTCCGCGCGCGCGGCTACCGGGTGCTGCTGGCCGACAGCGGCGCGCAGGGCCTGGCCATGCTCGAACAGGAGGCGGTCGACCTGGTCATCTCCGACATGCGCATGCCGGAGATGGACGGGGCGCGCTTCCTGGCCCAGGTGCGGCAGCGCTGGCCCGACACGCTGCGCCTGCTGCTGACCGGCTATTCCGACATCCAGTCCATCCAGGACGCCATCAACTGCGGCGAGATCTACCGTTACATCACCAAGCCCTGGGACGACAACGACATGCTGCTGCTGGTGCGCCACGCGCTGGAGCGGCGCGCGCTGGAGCAGGACAAGCAGCGCCTGGAGGCGCTGACGCTGCGCCAGAACGCGCAGCTGAAGGCGCTCAACGAAAACCTCGAAGCCCAGGTCGAGGCGCGCACCGCCCAGCTGAAGGTGGCGCACCAGGCCGCGCTGTCGGCGAACGACAAGCTCAAGAGCAACTTCGTCACCACCATCAAGATCTTCTCGTCGATGCTGGAAATGCGCGGCAACAACGCCGCCGGCCACGCCCGCCTGGTGGCCAACCTGGCGCGCCAGATCGCCCTCAAGCTGGCGCTCGACGCCAAGGAGACGCAGGACCTGTTCATCGCCGCGCTGCTGCACGACATCGGCAAGATCGGCTTTTCCGACGACATGCTGGCCACGCCGCTGACCTTGCTGCAGGGCGAGCAGCTGGGCCTGTACCGCAAGCACCCGCTGCGCGCCGAGCAGCTGCTGATGCCGCTGCCGGACTTGCGCGGCAGCGCCGCCACGCTGCGCGCCCAGCTCGAACGCTTCGACGGCAGCGGCTTCCCGGACGGCCTGGCCGGCCTGGCGATCCCGATCGGCGCGCGCATCCTGGCGCTGGCGGCCGATTATTACAATCTGCAGCAGGGCGCCATGGTGCAACGCCACCTGCGCGCCGACGAGGCCAAGTCGCTGATCGTCAACGCCAGCGGCAAGCGCTACGACCCGCACGTGGTGGCCGCCTTCCGCCAGATCGTCGACGCCACGCCGGGCGAGGCGGCCGGCATCGACATGCTGTCCGAGGAACTGCAGCCGGGCATGGTGCTGGCGCGCGACCTGCTCACGCGCGACGGCCTGATGCTGTTGTCGGCCGACCATGTGCTCGACGCACGCATGATCCAGCAGGTGCGCGACTTCGAAAGCAAAAGCGACGGCCGGCTGCCGATCCGCGTCCGCCTCACCACGGGAAATCCATGACCTCCATTTTGCTGCTCGACGACGAAAGCCGCGTGCTGAGCGCCTTGCAGCGCGCCCTGCGCGTGCAGACCGCCCTGCCCGACCTGCACGTCGAAGCGTTCACCGACCCCTACCTGGCGCTCAACCGCATCTGCGTCTACGACTTCGACCTGGCCATTTCGGACTACCGCATGCCGCGCATGAGCGGCGTGGAATTCCTGCAGGCGCTGCGCGACGTGGCGCCGCGCACCGTGCGCATGATGCTGAGCGCCTCGACGGAATTCGACACGGTGATGCAGGCGGTCAACGAGGCGCAGATTTTCCGCTTCATCCCCAAGCCCTGGCTGCCGTCCGACCTGGAGCTGGCCATCCAGCTGGCCTGCGAACACCGCCGCCAGCAGCCGGCGCCGGCCGGCGCCCTGACGCCGCAGCAACAGGAGGCGCGCCGCCTCGAGGATGAGGAGCCCGGCATCCTGCACGTGCGGCGCGCCCCGGACGGCTCCATCCTGCTGTGACGCTCAGGCCGGCGCGCCCTGGCGCACCGGCAGCCACACGGTGAAGCGCGCGCCCGCGCCCGGCTGCGAGGCGACCTCGATCCTGCCGCCGTGCTTGTTGACGATGCCATACGACAGCGACAGCCCCAGTCCCGTGCCGCCGCCCACCGGCTTGGTGGTGAAGAACGGTTCGAAGATGCGGCTCAGGTGCTCCGGCGCGATGCCGTGGCCGTTGTCGCCGACCTCGACCCACACCCAGTCGCCTTCGGCGCCGGTGCGTATCGTGATCAGGCCGCGCATCGGCGTGACCTCCGGGATGGCATGGCCGGCGTTGACCAGCAAGTTCATGAACACCTGGTTGAGCTGCGACGCCAGGCAGGGGATTTGCGGCAGCGCGCCGTAGTGCTTCTCGACCGTGGCCTTGAATTTCAGTTCATTGCCGACGATGGACAAGGTGCTGTCCAGGCCGCGGTGCAGGTCGGCGACCTGCCACTCCGTCTCGCCGACGTGGGAAAAGTCCTTCAGGGCCTGCACGATGTCGCGCACCCGCTTGAGGCCGTCCATGGACTCCTTGACCAGCTCGTCCACATCCTGGCGCAGGAAGGCCAGGTCGGCGTTCGCCCGCACCGCCGCGTAGCGCGCCGCCAGCAGCGGATCGGCGCCGCCGGCGCGCTCGTAGTCGTCGATCACGCCGAACAAGGTCGCCACATAGCTTTGCAGCGTGCCCATGTTGGAATTGACGAAGCCCACGGGATTGTTGATTTCATGCGCGATGCCGGCCGCCAGCTGGCCGATCGAGGCCATCTTCTCGGCCTGCAGCAATTGCTCGTGCGCGTCGCGCAGCTTGACGATCAGGCGCTGCTGCTCCTCGCCCTTGGCCTGCAAGGCCACCTCCATGTGCTTGCGCGCGGTGATGTCGGTCAGCGAGCCCATCACCTCCAGCGGCGCGCCATGCTCGTCGCGGATCAGGCGCAAGGTGTCGTGCATCCACAGATACGCGCCGTCGCTGGCGCGGAAGCGGTATTCGTAGGCGCGCTGGCCCTCGGTGAATACCAGCGCCAGGCTGGAAAAGATATTCGGCGCGTCGTCCGGATGGATGTGGTCGAACCAGAAATTGGGGTCGGCCAGCATCTCCTCGGGCCGGTAGCCCAGCACATGGTAGGCGTTGTTGCTGACGAAGGTCATCTTGAAATCGCCGCTCGGCACGGTGCAATAGATGATGGCCGGGGTGTTGTCGATCAGGTAGCGCAGCCGCACCAAAGGCGAGGCCGTGTCCACCCGGTCGACCGGCACGCTGGCGGGGGTCGCGGGGAAGGCGTCAAATTCCTCGAATTGCATATCGATGGCCCAGATAGCGTACGGCGTCGGACAGCGGACGGCTATGCGGCATTCCGTCCATCCCGGCCTATTATGCCTGACGGCGCGACACGGCGGCGTTTGTTATGGACAACAATCACCGGCAAACACCGCCGCTCGACGCCTGGCGAATGCGCCTTTCCGTTACACATCTCGCCCGGGCAGATTACACTAGCGAAAAGCGATCTCAAAAACAGACGCCGCCTCAGAAATCAAGAAAAGAGTAAACATACAATGAAGGTAACTTTAGTTGTGTTGGACGGCGTACAGGCGCTGGATGTGGCCGGCCCGCTGGACGTGTTCACCGAAGCGAATCATTTCCTGTCCAAACAAGACCGGTATGAAATGACGCTGGTCGGCGGGCGCCCGGACAACGTGATGTGTTCCAGCGGCATCGCGTTCAACGTCCATTGCGACTACCTCAACTTCCATGCGGACAGCGACCTGCTGCTGGTCTCCGGCGGCCCGCGGCTGCCCGAATATGAGCCGGAGCCGGGCTTCCTCAGCTGGCTCAACGAACGCGCCAGGACCGCCAAGCGCTTCGGCGCCGTCTGCAATGGCGTGTTCCTGCTGGCCCACGCCGGCCTGCTCGAAGGCCGCGAAATCACCACCCACTGGGACCACGCGGACCGGCTGTGCAAACAGTTCCCGGAATCGAAGGTGCGGCCCGATAAAATCTTCGTGCGCGACGGCAATTTGTTCACCTGTGGCGGCGTCACGGCCGGCATCGACCTGTGCCTGGCGCTGGTGGCCGAGGACTGGGGCCACGAGCTGGCGATGAAGGTGGCCAAGCGCCTGATCGTCTACATCCGCCGCGATGGCGGACAGTCGCAATACAGCCCCTACCTCGCGGTGGGGCCGGACGAGGATTCGCTGGTCGCCAGGGTGCTCAAGTATGTGACCGACCACATCAGCGACCTGCTGACCATCGAAGACATCGCCGACGCGGTCGGCGTCAGCCGGCGCACCTTTTCGCGCGCCTTCGCCAAGCACGCCCACGTCACGCCGTCGGTGTTCGTCGACCAGGTGCGCATCGATTTCGCCCGCAAGCTGCTGGAGGAAACCGACGTGCCGCTGAAGACCGTGGCCTTCCGCTGCGGCTTCCACACGGCGACGCAGATGCGGATGATCTTCTCGCGCCAGCTCGACATCACGCCCAAGCAGTACCGGGAACGCTTCCGCGCCGACGACATTTCCCGGCCGGCCGTCGCAGCGCCTGGCCCGGCCGGCGCGCCTGCCGACCAGGCGGATCAACCGCCCTGCGCAGCCTGATGACGTTTGCGGAACGTGCGCCGCGCGAGTTTGAAAAAGAGCACTTCAAGCTGGCCCAGCTCAGCCCGCTTGGACGCAGACTGCCGGGCCTCGATCGCTGCTGATCATTTCAACACCCGTTGCACCGACATCAGCAGCGCGCCGGCCAGGCCCAGCGCGGCCAGGAAACCAAAGTAATCCAGGCACGACAACAAGGTCGCCTGCTGATACAGTTGCTGCGCCAGCGTGGCCACCGCCACCTGCGCCGCCTGCGCGCCGTGGCTGGCCGTGAACTGCTCGGTGAGCCGTCCGGCCAGTTGGCTGAAGGCCGGGTCCTCGCCATTGAAGTGGCGCAGCAACACCGACACATGCTCGCTGTTGCGCCATTGCAGACCCAGCGCCGCGCCCGCCACGCCGGCCGCCACGCCGAACTGCGACAGCATGTTCTTCAGCTGCTGGCCGTTGGCGAACGCCACCTCGTCGCCCTGCAAATCCATGAAGGAGTGCAAGGCGGTGGTGACCATCACCGGCGTGATGAAGGCGCCGAACACGGCGATCGCCGGCCACACGTCGGTCCACAGATTGGCCTCGCTGTTCAGGCGCAGCATCAGCAGGCCGGACACGGTCAGCAGCGCGAAGCCGGTCACGTAAAACTTCTTGGCCGACTGGTTCTTCTTCAAGACCATGGCCATGATGGCGAAGGTCGGCACCGCCACGATCAGGCCGGCCGACTGCACCTGGCCGATCACGCCCCACGGAAAGCCCAGGCCGCCCTGCATCAGCACCGGCAGCATGTAGTTGTTCGCGCCCAGCACGATGTAACCCAGCGTGAAGGTGGCCATGCCGACCACGTAGCGCGGGACCATCAAGCGCTTCAGCGCCAGCAAGGGACGCTCGTGGTGGTACTGGTGGCGGGCGAAGTACAGCAAGGCGCCGACGCCGACGAGGATGGCCAGCAGCAGCGGCACCGCGTTCGCATAAAAGTCATACGAGGCGCGCTGCAAGGTGTACAGGCTGAGGAAGGCGCCGCCGGCCATCAGCAGCACCACCAGCGGATGCGAGTGGCTGCGCTGTTCGACCGGCGTCAATTCGTTGGGCAGCGCGATCGTGCCCAGCACCGCCGCGACGGCGGCCAGCACGGCCAGTATCACGAAGATCGCCGGCCAGTGGTCGTGCGAGATGGCGATCGAGGCCAGCCACGGCGCGATGCCGTTGCAGAAGGCCAGCCCGCCGGCATAGGCCAGGATGCCGCGGAAGCGCCGCGGGCTGGGGGGGATCAGGTTGACCATCACCCGCGAGGTGGTCAGAAACGGCCCGCCGGCCAGCGCCATCACCACCCGGCCGACGACGAATTGCGGGAAGGAGCTGCTGGTGCCGCAGATCGTCGCGCCGATGATGAACACCGCCACCGATGCCTGCACAAAATGCCGCCAGCCCATCCGCTCGATCAGCCAGCGCTGCTGCGAAATCGCCGCGATCGCCACCACCGCGTACACCGCCGTGACGAGGCTGAATTCCTCGGGCGAGGCGCCGATCTCGCCGATGATAGGGCCGGCGCCGAAGGTGATCATGCCGCCCTGCAGGAACTCGATGCCGTTCAACAGGAAGATGGTGGCCAGCAGCGCGCCCTCGCGCGGATGTTTGGGCGGGTTCATGTCAGTTCACCTGGGCCACGGCGTTGCCCGCCGCTGCCGCCGCGCCTCCGCCGTTGGCGGCGATGATGCGCTCGACCAGCTGGTCGGCCTGTTCCAGCTCGTGCTGGAACACGTCGGTGCTGTAGGCGGCGCGCTTGGCCACGGTGTTCATCGCCACCGGGCCGCTGCGGTCGCTCGTGTCGACCGCCACGCGCATCGACAGGCCCAGCTTGAGCGGATGGGCGGCCAGTTCCTTGGGATCGAGCGCGATGCGGATCGGCACGCGCTGCACCACCTTGATCCAGTTGCCGGTGGCGTTCTGCGCCGGCAGCAGCGCGAAGGCACTGCCGGTGCCGGCGTCCTGGCCGATCACGCGGCCGCTGTAGCTGACCGCCTTGCCATAGACGTCGGCCGACAGCGTGACCGGCTGGCCGATGTGGATCTCGCCCAGCTGCGATTCCTTGAAGTTGGCGTTGACCCACATCTGCTCGGGCGCGACGATGGACATCAGCGCCGCGCCGGTGTTGACGCGCTGCCCCAGCTGCACGTTGCGCTTGGTGACCAGGCCGGACACCGGCGCGCGCAAGGTGGTGCGCACCGACGCGATGTAGGCGTCGCGCAGCTGCGCAACGGCGGCCTGCACTTCGGGATGGCTGGCGATGCTGGTCTGGTCGACCAGCGCGCTGGCACTGGCCAGCTGCTCCTCGGCGACGCTGAGCGCGGCGCGTGCCGTCTTCACCCCATCCTCGGCGTGGTGGATGTCCTCGCCCGAGATGGCGCCGGTGTTGGCCAGCTCGTGGCGGCGCGCCAGATCGGCTTCGGCGCGCGCCAGGTCGGCCGCGCGCAGCGTCACGTTGGCGCGGAACTGGCCGACGTTGGCGAACTCCACGCGCACCTGCCGCACCGCCTTCGACAGCTGCGCCTCGGCGCGCGACAGCGCCAGCTGCGTGTCGACGTCGTTGAGCCGCACCAGCACCTGGCCGGCCTGCACGTAGTCGGTGTTGTCGGCGCCGATCTGCGTCACGCTGCCCGACAGCTGCGGCGTCACCTGCACCACGTTGCCCTCGACGTAGGCGTCCTCGGTGACCTGCTTGCCGGTCGGCGCCAGCATGGTCCAGGCCGCGCCGGCCGCGCCGATCAGCAGCGCGGCGGCGACCACATGCTGCACATCGAGGATTTTTTTGGCGGCCGGTTTCGCTTCCGGCGCAACGACGTTGTGATTGGTCTGAGTCATGGTGTTCACCGTAAAGTAATGGCCTGCTGGCCGGAAGTGGAAAGATTTTGAGGAGTCTGATAGCCGCCGCCGAGCGCGCGCGCCAGTTGCATGTCGAGGTCGTAGGCCCGCGTGTCGAGTTCGATCTGCGTGCGCTGCAGCGCCAGCACCTGGGTTTGCGTGGCCAGCACTTGCAGGTAATTGCCGACCCCGGCGCGATAACGCTGCACCGACAAGTCATACGCCTGCTGCGCGGCGGCTTGCGCCTCGGCCTGCAAAGCCTGGCGCTTGGCCAGCCATGCCATCGACACCAGCTGGCTGGCCACGTCGCGCAGCGCCTCCACCAGCGTCTGGTTGTAGGCTTCGACGGCCAGGTCGTAATCAGCGTCGTGGCGCGCCAGGTTGTTGCGCAGCCGGCCGCCGTCGAAAATCGGCAGGCTCAGCCCCGCGCCGGCGTCGACCAGGCGGCTGCTGCCTTGCAGGAAATTGCCGAGGCCGAAAGCCTGCAAGCCCAGCAAGCCATTCAGGTTGATGCTCGGATAAAACTCCGCCTTCGCCACGTCGATATCCTTGCGCAACGACTCGACGCGCCAGCGCTGCGCCACCACGTCCGGCCGACGCGCCAGCAACTCGCTGGGCAAGGTGCTCGGCACGGCGGCCGGACGCACAGCCTGCAATTGCGGCCGGGCGATGCCAATGCCGCGATCCGGGCCGGCGCCCATCAGCGCCGCCAGTTGCGTGCGCACCAAAGCGATGGCTTCGTCGGCGACCGCGATGTCGGCCTTGGCATTCGGCACCGCCAGCTCGGCCTGTTTTAAATCGGCTTGCGCATCGATGCGGGCCGCCACGCGCTGCCGGGTCAGCTCCAGCACGCGCTGACGCTGTGTCAGGATTTGTACACCAAGGTCGCGTTGCGCATACAGCTGCGATAATTTCAGATAGGTCTGCGTCATGCCCACCGTCAGCACCAGGCGCGCGGCCTCGGTTTCCACTTCGGCGGCCTTTTGATGGCTCATCGCCGCATCGACGGCCGAGCGGTTCTTGCCCCAGAAATCGAGTTCATAGCCGAAGTTCAGCGTCGCCTGGCTGTGCCACTGCCAGGTGCCGGCCAGCGGATCGGGCGTATCGCCGACCTTGGGGAAGGCAAAGCGGTCGAGGTGCGCGTCGGCGCCGACCTGCGGCGACAACGCCGACTCGCTGAGGCCAACGATGGCCGCCGCCTGACGCACGCGCGCATCGGCCATGCGCATGGTCGGGCTGGTGGCCAGCGCCTCGTCGACCAGCTGGTCGAGCTGCGCGTCGCCGTAGCGATGCCACCAGTCGCGCGCCGGCCATACCACCGGCGACACGTCCGCGTGCGCCAGCGTCGCGCCGGCCTTCAGTTGGTTGGCGTCGTGCAGTTTCGCTTGCGCTTGCAGACCGCCGTCGCTGGCGCAGCCCGCCACCAGCGCGGCGATGCCGGCCAAAGCGGTGAAGCGGAAGATGAGCGTATTCATTTGAGTCCTCCTGATTTCCGATCAATTCAGTATGGTTTACTTCATAAATAAATGAAATTCCTACGTGCATTATCAAGAGGCCAATCAAGATCGATTTGGGGACAACGAAACGCGGGGGAAAAAAACGTCGTCTATCGTGGCCGGAAAGCGCACCCAAATGGCCGGAAAGCGCCGCAAAGCCGCTTGATGGCCGGCGCGCCAGCCGACATACTCCAGCCTTCAACTGCTTTATGAGCCGCCATGTCAGCCATCGAATTGAGCCAGCCCCTGCCCGACATCCTCGGCCCCGGATTGAAAGTTGTTTTTTGCGGCATCAACCCCGGCGTGGACGCGGCGGCGGCGGGACATCACTTCCTCGGCCGCGGCAACCGCTTCTGGCCGGTGCTGCACCTGGCCGGTTTCACGCCGCACCAGCTGGCGCCGGAGGACGACAAAACCGCGCTGGATTTCGGCATCGGGCTGACGGCGGCGGTGGCGCGCGCCACGCAGCGGGCCGATCAGCTGCAAGTGGGGGAATTCGCCGACGCCGGGGCGGTGCTGGTGGACAAGCTGGAACGCCATCGGCCGCAGTGCATCGCCTTCCTCGGCAAGGCGGCGTATGCCGGCATCACCGGGAAGCGCGAGCTGGCGTGGGGCGAACAGCCGCAGCGCTTTGGCGGCGCGCGGGTGTGGATCTTGCCGAATCCCAGCGGATTGAATCGCGGCTTTAGCAAGGACATGCTGGTGGCGGCTTATGCGGAGCTGCGCCGCGCCTTGCCCTAATTACTTGCGTGACATGCGGGCGCGCAGGCGCGGCGTGACGAAGTCGAGGAAGGCGCGCAGCTTCAGCGGCAGCGGCGCTTGTCCCGTGTGTACCAGGCTGATCGGCAGGGGCGCCGACTCGTATGCTTCGAGCACGATGCGCAGCGCCTGCTCGCGCAACGCGTCCGCGACCTGATACGACAGCACGCGTATCAGCCCGACGCCCAAGGTTGCGGCGGCGATGGCGGCCTCCGCCGTGTTGACGGTCAGCCGCGAATTGACCCGCACCGACAGCTGCGACTTGCCGCTTCCAAACACCCAGGCGCGCATCGACGCCAGCACTTCGAAGGTGACGCAGTCGTGCCCGGCCAGATCCTGCGGATGGGCCGGCACGCCATGCGCCGCCAGATACGCCGGGCTGGCGCAGACCACCCGCCGCACCGCGCCGACCCTGGTCGCCATCAGCGCGCTGTCGGGCAGCTCGCCGATGCGGACCGCCACGTCGGCGTGCTCGTCCATCAGATGGACGACGCGGTCGGTCAGCATCAGGCTGATGCCGATCTCGGGATACTGGGCCAGAAATTCGGCCACCACCGGCACCACGTGCAGACGGCCGAACACGACCGGCGCCGTGACCACCAGCTCGCCCTTCGGCGACGCGTACTCGCCCGTCGCGGCGCGCTCGGCCTCGCCGATTTCCTCGAGGATGCGCCGGCACGCCGCCACGTAGGAGGCGCCCGCTTCCGTCAGCGAGAGTTGCCGCGTCGTCCGGTGCAGCAAGCGCGTCGTCAGATGCGCCTCCAGCTCCGCCACCTTGCGGCTGACCGTCGCCAGCGGCATATCGAGCCGCCGCGCGGCCGCCGACAAGCTGCCCGCGTCGACGACGGCGATCAGGATGGCCATGGATTCCAGACGGTTCATACTATCGAATAATGGGAGGATGATTCCCGATCTTATGGGATTCTCTTTATAAATGCAAACAAGTAAGCTGTTCACTATTCTCCGGGACGTGGCATTCCGCCGCGAACCGGGCACACAACGCAAAGGAGAGCGCCGTGAACGGCCAGTCCACCACCCCCGATAGTTCAGCTCCGCCGCCGGTCGCATCGCGCGGCAAGATCGTCATGATGGCGGTCATCGCCGGCGCGGTGATCACCAATATTTATGCCACCCAACCCATCCTGCCGCTGATCGCCGCCGGCCTGAAGGTCGACCTGACCAAGGTCGACCTGGTGGCCGGCTCGGCGCTGCTCGGCTTCGCCGTCGGGCTGGCCCTGCTGCTGCCGCTGGGCGACCGCTACGACCGCCGCAAGCTGGTGCTCGGCCAGATCGCGGTCGCCTTCTGCTTCGGCATGGCGGCGGCGTTCGCGCCCGGCATCTGGCCGCTGATCGCCGCCTCGTTCGGCCTGGGCATCGTCAGCTGCGTGCCGCAGCAACTGGTGCCGTTCGCCGCCGTCATGTCGCTGCCGAGCGAACGCGGACGCTCGGTCGGCACCGTCGTCAGCGGCATCATGGTCGGCATCCTGCTGGGACGCACCATCAGCGGACTGGTCGGCGCGGCCTATGGCTGGCGCGCGGTCTACGGCGTGGAAGCGATGTTCATGATACCGGTATGGATCGCCGCCGCCATGCTGCTGCCGCGTGGCGTGCCGAGCACCAACCTGTCCTACGGACGGCTGCTCGCCTCGCTCTGGCCGCTGGCCCGCGACCATCGTCCGATCCGTGAATCGATGATGGTGCAGGCGCTGTTGTGGGCCTGTTTCAACGCCTTCTGGGTCAACCTGGCGGCGCTGCTGGCCAGCGGGCCGTGGCATCTGGGCAGCGCCTGGGCGGGCGGCTTCGGCATCATCGGCGCGGCCGGCGCGATGGCCGCGTCGCTCGGCGGCCGCGCCACCGACAAGCTGGGATCGCGCGCCGTCGTCGCCGCCAGCATCGGCATCGTGACGGTGGCGTATCTGGTGCTGGCCGGCGCCGAGACCTCGCTGATCTGTCTAATAATTGGCGTGATCGTGCTCGACATTGGCGTGCAATCCGGGCTGGTGTCGAACCAGACGCGCGCCTTCGCGGTCGATCCGAAAGCGCAAGGCCGCATCAACAGCCTGTACATGACCGCCACCTTCACCGGCGGCGCCCTCGGCGTGATGATCAGCGGCTGGCTGATGACGCGCTACGGCTGGAGCGGCATCGTGGCCTTCGGCATCGTGCTCGGCCTGGTCGCCGCGCTGATCCACTGGATAGGCACGCCGCGCAAGACGCAGGCCATGGCCTCGTAGACGCCAGCGCGGCAGGTTTGTTGCCTGCCGCCATCACATGGACGTTTGTCCTACAAGGACGCAAGCGAACGCCGTACAGCACATAGTTTCCTGCGGCCTACAATTTTCTCTATGGAATTCATCTTGAATGTGGAGAATATTATGCTGAACCTATCAGACCTGAGCCGCAGGTTTCTCACGACGGCGGGCGCGCTCGCCCGCGACGAAAATGGCGACGAGACACTAGCCGGACTGACGGTGTCGGAATCCGACTTCTTCCTGATGTATCAGGAGCAATCCGACTCCTACGAGCGGCTATCCAAAATGCCCCGCTTCCAGCAATTGATGGAGCGTCATTTAAGCGCGCGCCAGCTTGAGCGGGAAATGAAGGCCGGCCCCTCTGCCGACCTGGAATGGCTCGATTAGCTAGTCGGCCGACGTAAAAAACCCAGAGCACCGCTGCGCTCCAGCAGCGCAGCCAGGCCGCGCACCGCCGGCGGCCGTATCAATCGGCGGCGCTATCCATCAGCCATTGGTGCACCAGCTGCACCGACGGCGTGCGCGGCGCAAGCGTCGATTTGGTCAGCCACAAGCCGGGCAGCGCCAGCGTGGGCACGTGCGGCAGCGCGCGGACGGTGCCGCGACTCAAGGCCGCATCCGCCTCCAGCCGCGACACCAGCGCGATCCCCAGACCCTGCTCCACCGCGTTCAGTATCAGCCGCTGGTCATCCAGCGTGACGGCGCGCTGGATGTCGAGGTCGTGCTCGGCCAGCCACGCCGACCATTCCGGCCGGTGTTCGTCGATGATCAGCGGCGCCGCTTCCAGCACGGCCGGAAACGGCAGGCCCGCCAAGCGTTGCTCCAGCTCCGGCGCGCAGACCGCCAGCGCGTAATCATCCAGCAAGGCCACGGAACTCATGTCGTCGGACTGCAATTGCCGGGCCGAGATGATCAAGTCCACATCGAGCCGGTCGATCTCGCGCACCTCCTCCTGCGTGGCCAGCCACACTTCCAGCGCCGGATATTGCTGGCGCAGCAGCCGCAGGCGCGCCATCAACCAGCCGCCGGCAAAGCCGGCGCCACAGGCCAGGATGACCGAATCCGGATTGCGGTAAGGCTCGATGCGCTGGCGGCCGTCGCGCAGCGTCTTCAAGGCGGTGTGCACCGTCTGGCTGAACAATTCCCCGGCGGCGGTCAGCCTGACGCCGCGTCCCACCCGGCTGAACAAGGCCTGTCCCACCCACGCTTCCAGATTCTGGATTTGATGGCTGATGGCCGACTGCGTCAGCGACAATTCCAGCGCCGCCTTCGACAAACTGCCCAAACGGGCCGAGGCGTCGAAAGCCAGCAGACTCTGCAGAGGAGGAAGGCGTTTGTTCATGCTATCAATAAAACTAATGAGTTGACCAATATCATTCATTTTACATGGCGCGCCATCGACGCCACAATGCACTAGACCATGAATCAGCATACCCACGCATTAATATCATTCACGTAAGGACACTCGATGAACGAAGCAATCAAGGGCGACAGCGCGATCCGCCGCCAGTCGCTGTACGGCAGCCATCCGGAAAACACCTACGCCGGCGTGCTCAGCTTCATGCGCCGCAACTACAGCCGCGATTTGACCGGCGTCGACGTCGTCGTCTCCGGCGTGCCGCTGGACCTGGCCACCACCTTCCGTCCCGGCGCGCGCCTGGGACCGGCCGCCGTGCGCGCCGCCAGCGTGCAGCTGGGCGAGCTGATGGCCTTCCCCTGGGGCTTCGATCCCTTCGACCAGCTGGCCGTGATCGACTACGGCGACTGCTGGATCGACGCGCACAACCCGCTCACCATCGCGCCGGCCATCACCGGACACGCGCGCACCATCCTGGCCAGCGGCGCCAAGATGCTGACCTTCGGCGGCGACCATTTCATCACCTATCCGCTGCTCAAGGCCCACGCGGAAAAATACGGCAAGCCGCTGTCGCTGATCCACTTCGACGCCCACTGCGACACCTGGGCCGACGACAACCCCGATTCGCTCAACCACGGCACCATGTTCTACAAGGCGGTCAAGGACGGCCTGGTCGATCCGGCCACCTCGGTGCAGATCGGCATCCGCACCTGGAACGAGGACTTTTTGGGCTTCAACGTGATCGATGCGCCGTGGGTCCACGAACACGGCGTGGCGGCGACGCTGGCGCGCATCCTGTCCATCGTCGGCCAGCGTCCGACCTACCTGACCTTCGACATCGATTGCCTCGATCCGGCCTACGCGCCCGGCACCGGCACGCCGGTCGCCGGCGGCCTCACGTCGGCGCAGGCGCTGGCACTGGTGCGCGGCCTGGGGCCGGTCAACTTGATCGGCATGGACGTCGTCGAGGTGGCGCCGCCGTTCGACCACAGCGAGGTGACGGCGCTGGCCGCCGCCCACCTGGCCGCCGACATGCTATGCGTGCTGCGCAACCAGAAAGTCGCCGCCGGCAAAGCCTCCACCGGCAGCGACGCATGAGCCGCCGTCGCCCGGCCATGACGGGCTTGGGCGCCCTCGCCTGCGCCGCCGCTCTGCTGGCCCTGGCGCCGGCCCGCGCGCAAGAGGAAAAAGTCCTCAATATCTACAACTGGGCCGAATACATGGCCGACGACACGGTCCGCAACTTTGAAAAGGAAACCGGCATCAAGGTGCATGTCGATTATTTCGACGGCGACGAAACGCTGCACGCCAAGATGATGGCCGGCCGCTCCGGCTACGACATCGTGGTGCCGTCGGCGGTCTGGGGCGCGATGGAAATCCAGGCCGGCCTGCTGCGCAAGCTGGACCGCGACAAACTGCCCAACCTGGCCAATATGAATCCGGCGCTGCAGGCCAAGCTGGCGCAACTCGATCCGGGCAACGCGCACCTGGTCAGCTGGCTGTGGGGTTACACGACGGTGGGCATCAATGTCGAGAAAGTCAGCGCCGCGCTGGGCAAGCTGCCGCTGCCGGACAACCCCTGGGATCTGGTGTTCGATCCGAAATATGCGGAAAAACTCAAGTCCTGCGGCGTGTCCTTCGTCGACGCGCCATCGGACGTGCTGCCGCCGGCCATGGTGTATGTCGGCAAGGCGCCGTATTCCAAAAACGCCGCCGATTATCAGGAAGCCGGCCGCATGCTGAAAAGGGTCCGCCCCTACATCACCCAGTTCAGTTCCGTCGGCTATATCAACGACCTGGCCAACGGCACCGTCTGCGTGGCGCTGGGCTGGTCGGGCGACATCAACATCGCCCGCCAGCGCGCCATCGACAACCACACCGGCATGCACATCGTCGCGCTGATACCGAAGAGCGGCGGCATGCTGGTGATCGACACGCTGGCCATCCCCGCCGATGCGCCCCATCCCAATAATGCCGAGCTGTTCATGAACTACATCATGCGGCCGGAAGTGCACGCGGCGCAGACCAACAAGGTCTATTACGCCAACTCCAACCTGGCCAGCATCAAGTACGTGAAAAAGGATATCGCCGACAACCACTCGGTGTTCCTGTCGCCGGCCGACCTGGAGCGCATGCGCATGCCCGAGCCGCTGGCCAACGACGCGCGCCGCGTCATGACCCGGGTCTACACCAGCTTCAAGAGCGGCCTGTAAGCCGCCGCCCTGTTTAGTGCGCCGTCACGGTGACGGGAATGATGAGCTGCGCGTTGCCGCCGCTAGTGTCCTTGAGCGTCACCGTCAACTGGTAGCTGCCAACCGACGGGCTGCTCCAGGCCGACAGGATGTTCATGCCGGACACCGAGAAGGTCATGCCCATCGGTGCGCCGGCTATCGTGATCGAAATCGATTGCGCGCCCGGATCCGAAATGCCGATCACGCCCGTCATCAGCTTGCCGGCCACGCCCGTCATCGCCGCACCGTTGATGACGGGGCCGCTGGCGGTGATCTGCACCGTGTCTTGGGCCTGAGTGCTCAAGCCGGTCTTGCTATCCTTGACCGTCACCGTGACCGCGTAGTTACCGGTCACCGGCTTGGCCCAGGCGAGCAAGCCGGCGCTGCTGATCGTCATGCCGGACGGCGCACCGCTCAGCGTATACGTCACCGGATTGCTGTCGACCGCCGACACCGAGAACGACAGCGCCACGCCGGCGCGGCCGCTCAGCGTCTGCGCCGCCAGCACCGGTGCCGACAGCGGCGCGATGACGACGGTGTAGACGCCGCTGCCTTTCAAGCCGCTCTGGCTGTCGGTGGCGGTCACCGTCACCGCGTACGTGCCGGCCACCGGCACCGCCCAAGCCACGGCGCCGGCACTGCTGATGCTCATCCCGCTGGGCCCGCCGGACAGCGCATAGCTCACCGGATTGGCCGACGAGCTCGATACCGTGAACGACAGCGCCGTGCCCACGGTGCCGTTGATGCCGGCCGAGGCCACCACCGGCGCCGTGCTGATGGTGGCGCCGGACAGGACGCCGAGCAGGCTGGCCGCGTTCGGCGTGCCCAGGCCGGTCAACTGGTCGTAGCCGGTCTTGGCGGTGCAGGCGGCGCAGCTGCCGTCGCTGCCTTTGAGGATGTCGGCGAAGTTGCTGGCATAACTGCCCGGCACCGTCGCGATTTGGCTGTACAACACCGCATGCGGCGCGCCGAGCACCGCCTTGCCGCCCTGCACCCGCAGCGCGTTGGCGATGGCGATCACGCCGGCCCACTGCGGCGTGGCCAGGCTGGTGCCGCCGACGCTGAGCCAGCTGGCCGCCGTCGCGCCCTGCGTGATCACGGCCACATACTGGCCCGAATTCGGATCCGCGTTGAAGGCGACATCGGCCACGGTGCGGTGCGTCGGCGTGCCCATGCCGGGCACGGCGTTGCTTTGATAGGACGGGGTCGGCGTGTACAGGCTGACGCCGCCGCCGGTGCCCGACCACGCCACTTCGCTGCGCGCGCCCGAGCCGCTGTAGTTGAGCGTGGTGCCGCCCACCGCCAGCACATGCGACGATACGGCCGGCCACGACACGCCGGCACCGGAGTCGCCGGTGGCCGCGAGGTAAGTCATGTTCGCTTGCGAGAAGGTCGATTCGGACGCCGTCGTGCCGCTGCTCTCCGAGCCGCCGAAGCTCATCGAAACGATGCCCGGTCCCATCGCGTTGGCCAGCTTGACGCCGCTGAGCAGCGTGTTGTAGCTGGCGTCGGCCACTTCGATCAGCACGATGCGCGCCAGCGGCGCCGTGGCGTGGGTCCACTGCACGTCGAGCGCGATCTCGGTGGCCCAGCCGGAATCGTAGGCCGGCCGCGTGCTCGTCATCGTAGCGCTGGTGGTGCTGTAGACCACCGAGAATTCGCAGGCGCTGGCCGAGGCGGCGGCCAGCGGCAGGCTGGCGCTGCTGGCGATGGCCTTGGTGGCGCACGCCGGCAGGCCGAATTTCTGGTTGAACGCCGCCAGTTCGGCGGCCGCGTTCGGGTCGTCCTGGGCATCGACGATGTAGATAGTCTGGCCGGCGCCCAGCTGGGCCGCTTGCGCCGCCGTCAGCGTGGCACCGGCGGCCGGCAGCGCCGGCAGGCCGTAGGCGGCGCGGATCTGGGCCGGCGTGTAGGTCGCGACGACGCTGCTGGCGGCCAGCGGCGCGGCCGCCGCTTCCGGCGTCAGGCTGCGCATCGCTTCCACATGGCGCGCGCGCATCGCTTGCAGCGTCAGGCGGCGGGTCGACAAGGACTGGAATTCGGCGGGCACGGCCTGCTGGTGGGCGGCGCGGTAGGACGAGACGCCGTCGGCGTCGTCTTGCGGCGTGTCGAGCAGGACCGGGGCGACGTGGAACGATGGCAGCGCCAGCAGTTGTGCGGCGTCGGCCGGCAAGGCGCCGGTGTCGAGCGCGACGGTGGTGCTGCCGGTGGCCACTGCCGCCGCGTGCAGCAGCCTGGCGTCGTCGGTGTTGCCGCTGTCGGTGCTTCCGCCGCCGCAGGCGCTGAGCAGCGCCGCCACGCACAGCAGCAAGGCCGGCGGCAGCTGGCGCGCGGCGCCCTTCAAGCGGGAGGAAGATGCCTTCGTTTGCTGAGCTTGCTTCGTGTTCTTCATCATCTTCTCTCACTTGTCATGATGGCGCGCCGTGGCTGCGGCAATGTCATGTATCCACTGGGCAATTTTCGCACATTTTTTGGGCACGACCAATAACAATTTCCCTATCGCATCTGTACGGCCGGTAGCCGCTGGAAACCGCTGCCGCGGGTCCGGCGAACGGCAGGCAGCGCATGCCGTCATGCGGCCGACCGCATCGCCTCGCTGCGCTTGTTGTTTGCGCCCAACAGGCTGTCGTCAGGACGGCGCCCGCCAGCGCGATTCCACTTCCGGGCGCACTTAAACGGCAGGTCAATACGCACAAATTCATAGTCATAAAAAACAACTTCAGCGTATTTACATCACTTTCAAGCGGGTCGGCGGCGCGGCTTTATTCCGCCGGAAGTGGTCCCAAAGATATTGAAAAAGTGGCCCCTCTAACCGGACCAAATTCCGAATAATATAAATCGTTTATCCAATTAGCCGCCTCATGCAACACAGGCTGCCGCAGGCAATTCACTTCCATGATCTTTACTCACCAAGAGGGTTTATATGACGTTGACACCGCGACGCCTTACCGTACTAGTTTCCCTGGCCTTGAATTCGATGATGCACGCCGCGCCGGTCTGGGCGGCGGGCGCCGATGATGCCGCCGCGCAGGGCGACACCCCTGTTCAGAACGCCGCCGCGCCGGATGCGGCCAAGAACGAGGTCGCCGAAGTCATCGTGACCGCGCAGAAAACCCAGCAGCCGATCAGCAAGGTGCCGATGAGTATCAGTGCCATGACGCAGGCCACGCTGGACAAGGAAGGCATCAACAACGTGGCCGATCTGGCGCGCGTGGTGCCGGGCCTGACGGTGCGCCAGAACAGCGAGCCGGTGATCGCCATCCGCGGCCTGTCGTCCACGGTGGGGGCGTCGACGACGGCGATCTACATCGACGATACGCCGGTGCAGATGCACAACGTGCTGACGCAAACGGCCAGCGCGTTTCCGCGCCTGTTCGACCTGGATCGGGTGGAAGTATTGCGCGGTCCGCAGGGCACCCTGTTCGGCTCCGGCGCCGAGGGCGGCACCATCCGCTTCATCACGCCGACGCCCAGCCTGACCGAGACCAGCGGCTTTGCGCGCAGCGGCTACGCGGTGACCGAGGGCGGCGCGCCCAGCTATGAAGCAGGGGTGGCGTTCGGCGCGCCCATCGTGGACGGCACGGCCGGCTTCCGCGCCAGCCTGTGGCGCCAGCGCGAAGGCGGCTATGTCGACCGCGTCGATCCCGACACCGGCGACGTGGTCGCACCCAACGTCAATTCGCACACGGCCACGGTGGGCCGGCTGGCCTTCGTCTACGCGCCGACGCCTCGGCTGACGTTGACGCCGTCGTTCTATTTCCAGGAAACGCGGCGCGGCGACAAGGATGAATTCTTCGAGGACGCCGGCCTGAACCGCTCCTGGTACAAGCTGCCGCAACCGGCCTCGGACCGCTTCACGCTGTCGGCGCTGACCGCGCAATATGACTGGGACAAGGTCACGCTGAAATCGATCACCTCGTATTTCAAGCGCATGCAAAGCCGCACCGACGACTACTCGTATTTTTCGCCGTCGTCCTACCAGGGCGGCTCGCCGTATCTGGCCGGCGACCCCGGCTACACCGCGCTGGAAAAGCAGACCACGCCGCAAAAGAACTGGAACCAGGAGCTGCGCCTGTCCTCGCTCAACGCGCCCGGCGACAAGCTGTCGTGGATAGGCGGCGTCTACTTCTCGCGCAACAAGCAGAGCTTCCGTCAGACCATCGAGGAGCCGCTCGACACGCTGACCCAGATCGCCTTCGGCGCCTCGGTGCAGGACGTGTTCGGCGTGCCCAACAACGGTCCCTACCAGTGGCTGGAGCAGGAGGAATTCATCCAGCGCGAAGCGGCCGCGTTTGGCGAGGTCAATTACTGGATCACCGACAAGCTCAAGCTGACCACCGGCCTGCGCGTGGCGCGCGACTCCTTCACCTTCACCGATCTGCAGGACGGCCCCGAAGCGGGCGGCCCGCACAACTACGGCGGCAGCACCTCGGAGACGCCGGTCACGCCCAAGTTCGGCCTGAGCTACCAGCTCAGCTCCGACGATATGCTGTACGCCACGGCGGCCAAGGGTTACCGGCCGGGCGGCGCCAACTCGGCGATGGCGGGCAATCCGGCTTGCGTGGCCGGCGCGCCCGGCACCGTCAGCCTGACCACGCTGGGGCTGGCCGACGCGCCGCGCGCCTACGGTTCCGATTCCGTGTGGAGCTACGAAGTGGGCGACAAGATCAAACTGTTCGACCGCCGCCTGACGCTGTCGGCCAGCGCCTACTGGATAGACTGGAGCAAAATCCAGACCGGCATCTTCGTCAGCAGCTGCGGCCTGGACTACACGACCAACCTCGGCAACGCGGTCAGCAAGGGCCTCGACCTGCAAGCGCAGGCGCGCGTGCTCGACAGCATCACGCTGACGGCGGCGCTCGGCTACGGCGACGCGCACTACACCAGCGACGCCGCCAGCGGCGACGGCACGGTGCTGGCCAAGGCCGGCGACCAGCTGCTCAACACGCCGACCTGGACGCTGGCGCTGGGCGCCCAGTACGACTGGACCGTCGGCGACAATATGCAAGCCTACGCGCGCCTCGATTATCAATACGCCGGCAGCTACAAGGGCAGTCCCGAGGCGGGCGTGGCCGGCTACGAGGCCGACCTGCGCGACGGTCCGGCCACCAGCTACTTCTCGACCCGCGCCGGACTCACGCGCGGCCGCTGGGAACTCAGCGCCTACGTCAACAACCTGCTGAACTCCGGCACGCTGCTCAACCGCTTCCACGACATCCCGGGCGAAGGCTTGTATCGCAACGTCACGTTCCGCCCGCGCACCCTCGGCGTCAGCGCCACCTACCGCTTCTGATGATGAAACCAGGACCCGCCATGAAAACATCCCAGCACTGGATGCGCAACTGCGCCTCCGCCATCGCCCTGCTGTTGTCCGCCGCGGCCGTCGCCGCCGCGCCGCCCAAGGCCGACACGCTGTACCAGAACGGCTATGTGTACACCGTCGACGCGCACGACAGCGTGCAGCAAGCCATCGCCACGCGCGACGGACGCATCGTCTATGTCGGCGACAACCACGGCGCGCAAGCGCTGGTCGGCGCCAGCACCAAGGTGGTCGACCTGCACGGCCGCATGCTGATGCCCGGCCTGATCGACGGCCATATGCACCCGATGATGGGCGGCGCCCAGCTGCTCGCCTGTAATCTGAATTACGAGGCGCTGACCATCGCCCAGTTCCAGTCGCGCATCCAGGCTTGCCTGGAGCAGCAAAAGGGCAAGGACGACAGCCAGTGGCTGATGGTGGTCAACTGGTTCCAGCAAAGCATGCTGCCGCAAGGCACCGAGGCGACCCGCGCCACGCTCGACGCGCTGCCGACGGCCCGTCCGGTGATCGTGCTGTCCTCGTTCGGCCACTCGACGCTGGCCAACACGCGCGCGCTGCAACTGGCGCACATCGACCGGACCACGCCCAACCCGGCGGCCGGCAGCATCACCCGCGACGCCAGCGGCGAGGCGACCGGCATCCTCGAGGACCTGGCGCAGGATCTGGTCGTCAAGCTGCTGCCAGCGCCCACGGCGACGGAAAACCTGGCCGCCGCCGCCGCCGCGCTGGCCGCCCTGCGCGAGCAGGGTGTGACCAGCTTCCTCGACGCGATGGCCGAACGCGACGGACTGCTCGCCTTCACCACGCTGCAACAGCAGGGCAAGCTGACGGCGCGCGCCCACTTCGCGCCGCGCATTCCACCCGAAGACGGGCCGCAGGCGGGCAAGGCGGTGGCGGACGTGGTGGCGCTGGCCAGGCAGTTCGACCAGGGCGCCATCAAGCCCTCGCCATCCGTCACGCTGCGCAACGCCAAGCTGTTCATGGACGGCGTGATCGCCGCGCCGGCGCTGACTGGTTCCATGGTCGAGCCCTATTTCGTCGACCAGGGTACGCCACAGCAGCCGCATTGGGTGCCGGGCACCAGCCGTGGACCGGCGACGTATTTCCCGCCCAAGGTCTTGCAGGCCCTGCTGCTCGGCCTGTGCAAGGCCGGCCTCGACCCGCATATCCACGTCGATGGCGACGGCGCGGTCCACGAAACCCTGGACGCCTTGCGCGTGATGCGCGCGGCCCCCGGCTGCAAGGGGGTGCGTCCGGCGCTGGCGCATGACGAAATCGTCGTGCCGGACGACTTCGGCCGCTTCGCCGAATTGAACGCGACGGCGGTGTTGTCCTTCCAGTGGGGGAAACCGGCGCCCGACACGGTGGCCGGCTTGAAAACCTATCTCGGTCCGCAACGCTATGCCATCCTGGAGCCGCAGGAACTGCTGTTGAAAGCCGGCACGCGCATCGCCTATGGCAGCGATTGGCCGGTCGATCCGCTCAACGAATGGTTCGCACTGAAGGTGGGCGTGACCCGCACCAACGCGCCCGAGGCCGGGCCGGAATTCGCCGGCAAGCTGGGGCCGCAAAACGGCCTGCCGCGCGCCGCCGCGCTACGCGCCATCACCATGAACTCGGCCTACACGCTGCGCCAGGAAAGCCAGACCGGCTCGCTGGAAGTGGGCAAGCTGGCCGACCTGATCGTGCTCGACCGGAACTTCTTCACCATCGAAGCGGAAGATATCGCCAACATCAAGGTGCTGCAGACGATGGTCGGCGGCAAGGTCGTCTATCAGTCCAAAGACTTCTAGCCAACACAGCTTGCCGGCATGGCCGGCAAGCGATTTCAGGCTGGGGCGACCGGACTGGCCTCCAGCAGCAGGAAGTGGTCGAACGAAACGCTGATGTGATTGCGCGCACGCGACACCTGGCCCACCGCCCTGTCGTTGAAATAGTCGTGCAGCGCATACTCGCCGTCCCGCAAGCCGCGGATGGCGATCACGCCGCGCCACTGTTGCGCATAAAAGGCGAAATACAGCTTCCCATCCCGCTCGACGACGTGGGTTTCCGGGAAGTCGAAGCCGATGTCGTACAGCTCGCCGCGATACAAGCCGGTCGGCAGCATCTTGTTTTTATACAGCGCGATCCACTTGCGCCACAGCTGTTCTTTTTCCGGCGTCAGCAGGAAGGAGTCTTTCGGTTTCGGGTCCAGCGGCCAGGTGAACTTGGTCGA
>Ga0209848_1000218_pt1 | contig 28343 bp, 23 predicted proteins | sample OrgsoiDNA_201062_FD_185810 | JGI IMG/M metagenome (GOLD analysis project Ga0209848, IMG submission 185810) | Permafrost soil microbial communities from the Arctic, to analyse light accelerated degradation of dissolved organic matter (DOM) -... | ecosystem: Environmental > Terrestrial > Soil >...
GACCCTTGGCCGACCAGGTGCAGGTGCTGTTCGTGACCATCGACCCGGAGCGCGACACGCAGGCGCTGTTGGCGCAGTACGTGCCGGCGTTCGACAAGCGCTTCCTCGGCCTGTACGGCACGGCCGCGCAGACGGCCAAGGTGGCCAAGGACTTCAAGGTGTACTACGCCAAGGTGCCGGGCAGCTCGGCGAGCAACTACACGATGGACCACACGGCCGGCAGCTATGTGTTCGACAAGAGCGGCCAGCTGCGCTTGTTCGTGCGCCACGGCCTCGGTCCCGCGCCGATCACGCACGACCTCAAGCTGCTGCTGCAGCCCTGATATTGAGCGTGCGGCTGCTCGCATGACGTAGCCGCTACAAACTCAATCCAGCTCGTCCGGCTCCTCTTGCGCCGGCAGCTTGGGAATCACCTTGACCAGCAGGATGCGCGGCCCGTTCATCTTCTTGGCGACGATGTCGAAGCAATTGAAGCTGACGCGCTGGCCCTGTTTGGGCACGTCGCCGAGCTTCAGCATCAGCAGGCCGCCGACCGATTCGATGCCCTGCAATCCCAGCTCCTCGTTCTCGATGTCGATGCCCAGCGTGCGTTCCAGCGAGAAGATGGGCAGGCTGGCCTTGCCGATCAGGGTGCCGTCGGCCTGTTTCAGCCAATCGTTTTCGTTGAGGCGGAATTCGTCGTGGATCTCGCCGACCATGGCGCCGAGCAGATTGTCGAGCGTGATGAAACCCAATGGCCGCTTGCCCTTCTCGCCGATCAGCGCGAAATGCGGCGCGCCGTCGCGCAGGCGGCGGAACAGCTCCAGCGCCGGCGTGCGCGCCGAAATCGTCTCGACCGGCCGCAGATACGGCGCCAGCGACGTCAGCGCCTTGCCCGACTGCTGCGCGAAGAACAGATCCTTCAGGTGCACCATGCCCAGCACCGTGGTGTCGTCGCGGTCGAAATAGGGATAGCGGCTGAAGCGGTTGCGCAGCACCGTGGCCAGGTTGTCCGCCAGCGGCCGCGCCGCGTGCAGCGCGATCACCTCGTTAATCGGCCGCATCAGGTCCGACACCGACAGCGCGCTGAAATCGAGCGAGTGGGCGAGGATGTTGCGCTCGTCCTGGTTGAATTTTTCGCCCGGCTGGCTGGTGCGCAAAATCAGTTTCAGTTCATCGACCGAGTAGTGCGAGTCGTGGCCCGACTTGCCGCCCTTGCCGGCCAGGCCGGTGGCGCGCAGCACCAGGTTGGCGCTTTTGTTGAGCAGCCAGATGGCCGGATACATGGTCCAGTAAAAACCATACAGGGGCAGCGCGCTCCACAGGCCGATGCGTTCGGGCCGGCGGATCGCCAGCGACTTCGGCGCCAGCTCGCCGACGACGATGTGCAGGAAGGAGATGACGCTGAAGGCGATCACGAACGCGGCGCCATGGACGATCTGCGGCGACGTCACGCCGACGGCGCGGAACAGCGGTTCGAGCAGGCCAGCGAAGGCAGGCTCGCCGACCCAGCCCAGGCCCAGCGATGCCAGCGTGATGCCGAGCTGGCAGGCCGACAGATAGGCATCGAGCTGGCCATGCACCTTGGCCAGCGTGCGGCCGCGCAGGCCCTGGGTCTTGGCGATGGCGCGGATGCGGGTGCGGCGCAGCGTGACGATGCCGAATTCGGCGGCCACGAAGAAGCCGTTCAGCGCGACCAAAAACAGCGCAAGCAGGACGAGCAGGACATTGTGCATAAGAGCGTGTGGCCGCGACGGAGATGGTTGATAACACAGGCATCTTAAACGAGAGCGGCAATAGTCCGCGCGAATTTCGTTAGCCTGGCTAGCCATGAAAGCCGCGGCTCGCTGCTGCCGGACGGCGAGCATCAGTATGGCGTCGTACTGCGCTTCATATGTGTAGAGCGCGACATAGCCGGTTCGCCCTTGAGAAATCACGAGTTCGTGCAGGCCTAATCGGGTAATTTGAGCGATGTGGTCGACATGCTAAATAGACGGGGGATATGGGGTGCCACCAGGGTCGCACCGTTCCGCTTTTTTGCTTCAAGTGATGGACGAGGCAGGTATAATTTTAGGCATGGAAAAACTCAAAGGATTTTCGCTGATCGTCGACCAGGCCACCCGCGGAGAACTGGTCTTTCCCACCAGTGTCAACGCGGCGCTGCGTTTGCAACTGGCACTGGCCGATGCCGATTGCCATATCGAAGATGTGATCAAAAAAGTCCTGGCCGAGCCGGTGCTGGCCGCGCGCACGGTGGCGCTGGCCAATTCCATGATGTTCAATCGCAGCGGCGACGCCGTCACCAGCGTGCGCGCGGCCGTGGCGCGGGTCGGCTACCGCAACCTGTACTCGATGGCGGCGGCGATGGTGGTGCGCCAGTTCGGCCACCGTATCCGCGACGCCGGCCTGCGCGCCCGCGCCGAGCAGCTGTGGCGCCACACGGCGCATGTGGCGGCGCTGGCGCACGTCATCGCGCGCAAGATCACGTCGGTCGACGCCGACACCGCGCTGTTCGCCGGCATCGTGCATGAAGCCGGCGGCTTCTATCTGCTGTCGCGCGCCGACGAGATGCCGGGATTGCTCGACGATCCGTGCGAATGGCTGGGCGCCGCGCAAGAGATCATCGCGCGCGAAATGATGCGCAAGCTGGCGATACCGGAGCCGGTGGCCATGGCCATCGTGTCGCTGCGCGGCGCCACGCTGACGCCGCCGCCCTTGGGCCTGCGCGACACGCTGCTGATCGCCAAGCAGCTGGCGACTGTGGCCTCGCCGATGGCCTCGCCGATGGCGCCGCCGGAACACGACGACAGCCAGCACGCCAGCAGCGCGCTGCTGCGCTTTGTCAGCAATAACGAAGAACTGGAGCGCATGCTGCTCGAATCGGCCGCCGAGGCGGAGTCGATGAGCGCGGCCCTGCTGGTCTAGGCCAGCGCCGTGCGCCCGGCGCCGGCCCGCAAGGTCTACGCCGTCACTGGTCCTGGTAAAGGCTCATGCCGAAGCGTTCCGTGCGCGGCATCCAGTTGCCCTTGATGTCGGCCGAGGCCATCACGCCGACGGCGCGGCCGATCAGCAGCTGGCGCGGCACGAAGCCGATGTAGCGCGAGTCGCGGCTGTTGTCGCGGTTATCGCCCAGCATCAGGTAGTGGTCGGCCGGCACCGTGATCGGGCCGTAATCGCGCGGCACGTTCAGTTGCGGCAGCAGCTGGATGTTGTGCGTGCGCGTGCCGTCCGTTTGTTCGCGCACCTGCAGCGACGCCAGTTCGCCGAGATGGGCTATGGTTTCGACGCCGCTGCCGAGCGCCGTGTAGCTGGCCGGCTGGCCGTTGATGGTCAGCTGCTCGTTGCGCATTTCGACGCGGTCGCCGGGCAGCGCGATGAGGCGCTTGATCAGGCGCGTGCGATCTTCCGGCGAGTAGAAGGTGACGATGTCGCCGCGCCGTGGCTCGCCGGTCCTGGCCAGCACGATGTCGGTCAGCGGCAGCTTGACGTTGTAGGCCAGGCGGTTGACGAAGACGACGTCGCCTTCGAGCAGGTTGGGGCGCATCGACGCCGATGGAATCGGATTCCAGTCGGCGACGGCGGTGCGGAATATCCCGAACAGCGCGAGGAACACCAGAAAGCCTTTGTTGGCGCGTACCCAGTTTGTCATTTTATTTCTCCCGGTTGGTGTGGTGTGGCCGCGTCATCATGTGGTGTAAATCTTAATTCAGGCTTAGTGCGGTTTTGGCCGCGCGGGCGGCGTGGTAGGCTTGGGCTTAGTGTAGCGCATCCCCCTTCGCAATGATGGAAATGACGATGAATCCAAGCGACGCCCTCGCCGCGGTCACCCACGCCGATCCCTATCCGTATTACACCGAGCTGGCCGCGCAGGACGGGCTGGTGTTCGATCCCGCGCTGGGCTTGTGGATCGCGGCCAGCGCGGCGTCGGTGGCGGCGGTGTTGACGCATGCCGCGTGCCGCGTGCGGCCGCTGAGCGAGCCGGTGCCGGCCGCGCTGGCGGGCACCCCGGCCGGCCAGATCTTCGGCGACCTGATACGCATGAACGAGGCGCCGCGTCACACGCAACCGCGGCTGGCGCTGCAACGCGCGCTGACGGCGGTGGACTTGTCGGCGGCGCGCCAGCGCGCGGGCGACATCGCCAGCCGCGCGTGGCGCGACGACGGCCTGGCGGCGTGGATGTTCGAGGTGCCGGTGGCGACGATGGCGAGCCTGATCGGCTTTTCGGAACAGCAGCTGCCGGCGTTGACGGCGTGGATGGCGGACTTCGTGGCCTGCCTGTCGCCGCTCACGCTCAGCCATGGCGGCCAGATCGAGCGCGCGCAGGAGGCGGCGGCGCGGCTGCTCGACAGCTTCAAGTCGCTGCTGCAGGTGACGCCGGCGCAGCGGCGGCCGGGCAGCTTGCTGGCGCTGGTCTGCAGCGAGGCGCAGATCGTCGGCTGGAACAACGCCGATGCGTTGCTGGCCAACCTGGTGGGATTGCTGTCGCAGACTTACGAGGCGACGGCGGGACTGATAGGCAACAGCATCGTCGCGCTGATGCGCGAGCCGGAGGAGGAGCGCGCGCAATCGCCCGATGCGGCGGTGCTGGTGCAGATGGTCAGCCGCTTCGATCCGCCGGTGCACAACACGCGCCGCTACACGTCGCAGACGGCGCGCTTCGGCGATGTCCATGTGCCGGCCGGGCAAACCATACTGGTGCTGCTGGCGGCGGCCAATCGCGATCGGCAGGCGGCCGGCCGGGTGTTCGGTTTCGGTTACGGGCCGCACACCTGTCCGGGCCACGCGCTGGCCTGCGCCATCGCGGCCGGGGCGCTGGAACGGTTGCTGATGCTGGCGCCGATCTGGCAGCGCGGCTTGAGCTGGACGTATCGTCCCTCGCTCAACGTGCGCATGCCGGCCTTCACGCAGACGCTGGACGCGGCCTGACGGCACGCGCGCGGCGCCTCGCGTCTATGCGGGGAGGCTGTAGCTACGGGCGCCGTTGCGTGCACGCGATTTGAGGCGGCACGCGCAGGATGGTCGCGCGTGCCGGATGCCGCAGCTTTAGTGCGCGCTCTTTTGCACCAGCGCGCTGCCGCTGCCGTGGCGATGGCCTTCGCTGACGGCCGTCACGCTGCCGTCGGGATTGAACACCAGCGCGTTGGCGGCGCCGATTTCCTCGACCTCCGCGCTCCAGTGGTTGCCGAATTTTTCCAATGCCAGCGCCGGCGCGCTGCCGGCGTAGCCCGGTTCGACGTCGGTGCCGCCGTCGTTGCGCTCGGACAGGCGCGGCGCGTTCACCGCCTGGTCCATGGGCATGCCCAGGTCGATGTAGTTGAACACCGTTTGCAGCACGGTGGTGATGATGGTCGCGCCGCCCGGACTACCGACCGAAAACGCCGGCTTGCCGTTCTTGAAGGCCAGCAGCGGCGACATGCTGCTGCGCGGCCGCTTGCCCGCTTCCGGCACGTTGGGCGCCGGACCGGAGAAATCGAAGTCGGTCATCTCGTTGTTCAGGATGAAGCCATAGCCCGGCACCACGATGCCGCTGCCGCCCCACGATTCGATGGTGAAGGTGTAGGCGACGATATTGCCGTCCTTGTCCGATACCGTCAGGTGGGTGGTGTGCATGCCCTCGGCCAGCAGCTTGGCGACGGGAGGGCGCAGCGGCACGCTGACGTCGTTCTGGAACGGATACGGATCGCCGGCGGCGGCGTGGCCGCTGGCGTGGCCTTCGTTGACGGATTCGCGGCGGCGCGCGGCGTAGTCCTTGTTGAGCAGGCCGGCCACCGGCGCGTCGATGAATTCGGGATCGGCCAGATAGGCGTTGCGGTCGGCGAAGGCGAGGCGGCTCGCTTCCAGATAAAGATGTTCGGCTTTTTCTTTCGGCATCGCCTTCAGGTCGTAGCCTTCGAGGATGTTGAGCGCTTCGGCGATGGCGATGCCGCCGCTGCTCGGCAGCGGCATGCCGTATAAATCGTAGCCGCGATAGCTGCTGTGTACCGGCGCGCGCAGGCGCGCCTCGTAGTTTGCCAGGTCGGCCAGCGTCATGTTGCCGGCGCGGACCTGCACGCCGGCGGCCACCGGCGGATGGTCGACCGCGTCGACGATGGCGCGGGCCAGCTTGCCTTCATAAAAATACTTGACGCCGCCGCTGGCCAGTTCGCGGTAGGTCCTGGCCAGGTCGGGATTGCGCAGCAGCGTGCCGGCCGGCAGCGCCTTGCCGTCCTTCAGGTACAGTGCGGCCGTGGCCGGGAACAGGGAAAACTTGTGCTCGTTCCCGACGATCAGGCCGCTGAAGGTGGGGCTGACGGGAAAGCCCTCGGTCGCCACCGCGATGGCCGGCGCCAGCACCTGCTTGAACGACATGGTGCCGTAGCGCTGCAGCGCCTCGTTCCAGCCGCGCACCGTGCCCGGCACGCCGACCGACATGCCGCTGGCGACGACGGTGTCGAAATCGAGGTCGTGGCCGTTTTCCTGGAACACCGTCGGCGTGAACGAGGCCGGCGCCGTTTCGCGGTGGTCGATGGTGATGACGCGCTTGTCCTTGGCCAGATAAATCACCATGAAGCCGCCGCCGCCCAGGCCGCAGCTGAACGGATCGGTCACGCCCAGCGTGGCGGCCGCGGCGACGGTGGCGTCGATGGCGTTGCCGCCCTGGTTGAGGATGGCCAGCGCCGCTTTCGAGGCGGCGTCGCTGATGGTGGCGACGGCGCCGCCGGTGCCGGTGGCCACCGGCGTCTTGGCGAACGCGGCGGGCGGCAGGATCAGCGACAGGATGAGGGAGGAAACGAGGGCGGTGCGGACGGGATGCGAGCTAGATGGTGTCATGGAGGTCGTGGGGTCGGGTGGCTGGTCGGGTGGCCGTTTGTGTTGCAGAAACGGTCACTCTGAAGCTTAACCGATAATCCGGCGCCGTCGAGCCTGCCGCCGGGTTCGCCACCGGAGCGCTTTCGCCATCGTTGTTTTCCAGTGCGAAGCTCAGGCCTTGCTGCGTCGTCGCGCGCGCTATGCCGGGCATGGCGTCGGCCAGCACGAAGCTGCTGTCGCCGGCCGGGCCGTGCAGCGTCAGGCTGTAGCTCAGGTAGCCGGCCCAGACGCAGACCTTGCCCGGCTGGCAGCGGCTGTCGTTGACGTGGTCCAGGGTCACGCTGGCGTGGGGGCCGAGCGCGACGCTTTGCCGCGGCGCCAGTGTATAGACGGCCGTGGTGCGCGGCGGCGGCGCGGCGGCCAGCGATTTGCGGCTGGCGTCGCCGCAGGCTGGCAGCGACATCAGCACGATCAGGCTGGCAATGAGGGGCATCAGGCGGAGCGGCAGGTATGGTTTCATTCCATTCCTTTGAGCGGAGTAGGGTGCGAGAGTAGCAAGATCATCATTTTTGCGGCGCACAAACAAATCTATGCTGTGCGCAAAGGTGCGTAGAATGTCTGCTTTGAATCAATCAGGATGAACAATATGAAAAAAACCGGCATGGCGAAAAGTGACGCCAAAAAACTGATGGGCCAAATGGCCGCTCCAGGCGCGGCTGGTTTCGGTAAAGTAGCCGAAGTGGTGGACAAGCGCGAACTGCGCAAGCGCGATCAGGCGCTGGGCCTGGTGCCGTTCGCGGTCAAGCTCAACGGCGACCTGGTGGCGCAGCTGCATGCGCTGGCCAAGGAGCGCGGCGAAGAAATGAATGTGATCGTGGCGGAATTGCTGGCCAAGGGTTTGGCGGCCTGAGTTTCCTGATTCCGGCAGTCGCCGGCGGGTCTGACGTACGATCCAAATAGAAATGCCGCACGGTACGCACCGCGCGGCATTTTTTTCGCTGCCGGCTACTTATACGTAGGCGGCCAGCGAGCCCTTCATTTTCTTCAACGCCGCCGATTCGATCTGGCGGATGCGCTCGGCCGACACGCCGAATTCATCGGCCAGCGTGTGCAGCGTGGCGCCGGAGCCGTCGTCGTTGGCCAGCCAGCGCGCTTCAACGATGCGGCGCGAACGCGGATCGAGTTTTTCCAGCGCCGATTCCAGCCCTTCCGATTGCAAGCGCGTCACCTGTTCCGCTTCCAGCACCTTGGTCGGCTCGCTGTGCTCGGACGACAGGTAGGCGATCGGCGAGAACTTGTCGTCCTCGTCGTCCGACGACGATTCCAGCGCGATGTCGCGGCCGCTCAGACGGGTTTCCATCTCGATCACTTCTTCGCGCTTGACGTCGAGCAGCTTGGCCAGCGCGTCGATTTGCGGCGGCGTCATCGCGTCCAGACCGGTCTTGTGGCTGCGCAGGTTGAAGAACAGCTTGCGCTGCGCCTTCGTGGTCGCCACTTTGACCAGGCGCCAGTTTTTCAGGATGTACTCATGCATTTCGGCCTTGATCCAGTGCATGGCGTAGGACACCAGACGCACGCCCTGGTCCGGATCGAAGCGCTTGACGGCTTTCATCAGGCCGATATTGCCTTCCTGAATCAGGTCGGCGTGCGGCAGGCCGTAGCCCAGATAGCCGCGCGCGATCGACACCACCAGGCGCAGGTGCGACAGCACCAACTCCTGCGCGGCGGCCAGGTCGTTGCTTTCCCGCAGACGGCGTGCCAGCGACATTTCTTCTTCGTGGCTCAGCATGGGCAGGCGGTTGACGGCCGAAATATAGGCGTCCAGGTTGCCCAGGTTGCCGGTGAAGCCGAGTCCCAGAGCCCGGTTGCTGGCCGGAACCAAGGCGGACGGTGCGGTCATCGTAGTCATTTTTTATTCCTCGCTCTGAATTCTCAGATTCAATGTGCCACCTAGACAGGCGATGGGCACTGGATGTTACGTTTATTTACGTGATGCATTGTTTGCCTGCGGCGGAGATATTCGCTAGAAAATGTTGCTTTTGAGAATATGTTTGGCCGCGATGTGTTCTATATTAGCACTCTCCGATGAAGAGTGCCAATCGGCTCCGATAATCGGCCTGATAGTGAAAATGCTATGAGGCTAGTATAGTCAATGGCATTCGCCCTAGGGGCTTGCGTGGCTGCGATTGCTTGCAAGTTTGCGCTTGCTCAAGTGCTCCAGCTTGAACGTGCTGGCTTAATGTCGACTTAAGCATAGACCATGGCGCGGGAAAATTCTGTGCGTGGGCGCACGCTGCCGGCGTAATGGGAGTGATGGGGGAGGGACGGCCGCGAGCGCGGCCGCCGGAGTTAGTTCAGCCGCGCCAGATGGCGTTGCACCGACAGCACGGCGCCGACCAGGCCCAGCGCCGCCGACAAGGCCAGCAGGCCGGCCATCGGCAGCGGCGCCAGCGGCGCCAGCTGGAATTCCGAGGCGTACAGGCGCGCGAAGTCGGCGATGGCCGCGTTCAGCGGACGCAGCGCCAGCGTCACGGCGCCCAGCGCGACGGCGCCGGAGCACAGGCCCAGCAGCGCGCCGGTGTAGTAAAACGGCCGGTGGATGAAGGTGTCGGTGGCGCCGATCAACTTGGAGACGCTGATTTCATCGCGCTGCGTCATCACCTGCAAGCGGATGGTGTTGAAGACGACGGCGATCACCACCATGCCCAGCGTGCCGGCCAGCAGCAGCAGCGCCAGGCGCAGCACGCCCAGCAGCGCGGCCAGGCGCTTGACCCAGGCCGAATCGACCTGCACCGCGTCGACGCCGGGCAGGGCGCGCATTTCCTCGGCCAGCGCGTCGATATAGGCGCTGGTGTCGACGCCGGTCTGGCTGAAGGCGTCGAGTTTCAGCACGTAGCTGTCGGGCAGCGGATTGTCGCCCAGCGTGCCGAGCACGTCGCTCAGGCCGCTTTTGGTTTTCAGGTTGTCCAGCGCCTGTTCGCGCGGCGTGAAGATGATCTTGACCTGGCGGTCCTTGACCAGGCCGCGCAGCGTGGCGGCCAGCGCCTGGCTCTGCTCGCGCGGCGTGTCCTGCTTCATGAACAGGCTGATCTCCGGATCGACCGACAGCTGCTCGGACAGCGGCCGCACATTGTCGAGCAGGGTCACGCCGGTGAACGGCAGCGCCAGCGCGATCGCCACGACCAGGATGTTGATCAGGAAGCTGCCGGGCGCCTTGCGCAAATGCACCAGCGCGTGCGCCAGCGCGTAGCTGTGTTGCCTGAACCAGCTCGTCATGCGCCCGCTCCCGTGTCCAGTTGGCCTTGCTTGAGGTGGATGACGCGCGCGGCGCCGTCGAGGATCTGCTCGTCGTGCGTCGAAATCAGACAGGTCACGCCGACCGAATGGAAGGCCTTGAGTGCGTCGAGCACCTGGTTGGCGCTGGCGCGGTCGAGGTTGGCGGTCGGTTCGTCGGCCAGGATGATCTGCGGCCGGTTGACGATGGCGCGGGCGATCGACACGCGCTGCTGTTCGCCCCCCGAGAGCGCCTGCGGCCGCGCCAGCGCGCGTTCGAGCAGGCCGACCTTGTCGAGCGCGGCGCGGGCGCGCTGCTCGGCCTGGGCCCGCGGCGCGCCCGTCACCAGCAGCGGCAGCATCACGTTGGCCAGCACGGAGCGGTCGGTCAGCAGGCGCTGCTGCTGGAAGATGAGGCCCAGGTTGCGCCGCAAAAACGGCACGCCGGCCGGCTTGAGCTTGCCGATGTCCTGGCCGTTGACGACCACGCTGCCGGCGCTGGGCCGCTCGATGGCGGCGATCATTTTCAAGAGTGTCGACTTGCCGGCGCCGGACGGCCCCGCCAGAAATACCAGTTCGCCTTTGTTGACCGTCAGGGAGATGTCGCGCAGCGCCATCGCGTCGGGGGAATATTGCTTGCTGACGTGCTGGAATTCGATCATAGGGGGGCTTATCCGAGCAAAGCTTCGACAAATTCAGCCGCGATGAAGGGCTGCAAATCCTCAATTTTCTCGCCGATGCCGATGAAATACACCGGCACCGGGCGGACGCGGGCGATGGCCGCCAGCACGCCGCCCTTGGCCGTGCCGTCCAGCTTGGTGATCACCAGGCCGGTCAGCTGCAAGGCGTCGTCGAAGGCTTTCACCTGCGCCAGCGCATTTTGCCCGGTATTGCCGTCGATCACCAGCAGCGTTTCGTGCGGCGCGCCGTCCATGGCCTTGCCGATCACGCGCTGGATTTTTTTCAGCTCTTCCATCAGGTGCAGCTGGGTCGGCAAGCGGCCGGCCGTGTCGACCATGACCACGTCCATGCCGCGCGCCTTGCCCGATTGCACGGCGTCGAAGGAGACGGCGGCCGGGTCGCCCGAGGCTTGCGAAATGACGGTGACGTTGTTGCGCTGGCCCCAGACCATCAGCTGTTCGCGGGCGGCGGCGCGGAAGGTGTCGCCGGCGGCCAGCAGCACCGACTGGCCGCTGGCCTGCAGGTGCTTGGCCAGCTTGCCGATGGTGGTGGTCTTGCCGGCGCCGTTGACGCCGGAAATCATCATCACCATCGGTGAGTGGCGGCCCAGCTCGAACGGGCGTTGCAGCGGCGTCAGCAGGTCGATCATGAGGATTTTCAGCGCGGCCTTGACGGCGGCGGCGTCGAGCAGCTTGTCTTCCTTGACCTTGGCTTTCAAGGCGTCGAGCAGGTACTGGGTGGCGTCCATGCCGGCGTCGGCCATCAGCAGCGCCGATTCGAGTTCCTCATATAAATCGTCGTCGATCTTGGCGCCGACGAACAGCACCGACAGATTGGCCGAGGTCTTCGACAAGCCGGCTTTCAGGCGCGACATCCACGACAGTTTTTGCGCCGGCTCTTGCAGCGCGGACAGGTCGATGCCATCGGCGGCGGTGGTGATGGGCGCGGCGGCCGTGTCGGCGGCGCGGGTGGCCGGCGCGGGCGATGGCGCGAGTTCGGGGGCGGGTTTTTTCTTGAAGAAACTGAACATGGGTGTGTGGTTGAGGACGCTTCAAGCTGATGTCCGGCAGCGCCGGACACGGGAAATTGCTCTTATTTTACCAGAGCGCGGCGCCCGCCAGCGGCGTACCGGCCGCGCCCACGGCGGCCGGCGGCCAGCGGTGACTAGCGGCGGCAAGCGGAATGGTGCGCGCTCGTGCCGCGTCGCCAGCCGGCCGCCAAGTGAAATGCTAACCGAGCCGCAACGCCTCGTCGTCAGCCTGCGTTGCGCGCGCGCGCCAGGCGGCGATGGCCCGGCTGGTGTCGACCAGTTCCAGCACCTGCACGAAGGCGGGCGTGCGCCGCTTCAGCGCCACGCATGCGCCGCCGGCCCACAGCTGGGTGGATGGCGGCAGCCGCGCGCGCAGCTCGGCCAGCCCGACCATCGCCTGGCGCGGATTCATCGCCGCCGAGAACGACAGCGCGACGACGTCGATGCGCTGGGCCCGCGCCGCCTCGACGATGTCGAGCAGCGGCGTCTGCACGCCCAGCGAGATGCAGTGCGCGCCGTCGACCACGCACAGCGCCTCGGCCATCAGCAGGCCCAGGCCGTGGCGCTCCTGCGGCAGCGTGGTCAGCAGGATGCGCGGCGCGGCGTGGTTGGCGTTCGACTGCGGCACGGAGAATATGGCGCTGCGCAGCACCATCGTCAGCGATTCCGTGTACAGGTGCTCTTCGAAGACGGCCATCTGGCCGCTGGCCCAGGCTTCGCCGACCAGCTCGGTGAGCGGGGCGGCCAGATCAATGACGAAGCTTTTCAGGCCCATCACCAGCAGCGCCTGCGACAGCTTGCGGCGCAGCGCCTCCATCTCGTGTGCCTTGCACAGCAGCAGATACGGTTCCAGCGACGGGTGCGGTGCGGCGCGCGCCCCCTTGCCGGCGGCGGCCTGCTCGGCCATCGCGCGCAACTGCTCGGCGCCGAGCTGGATCACCTTGCCGGGCCGGAAGCCGAGGTCGAGCAGGCGCTTGACCAGCCGCAGCTTGCGCACCTGGTCCAGCGGGTAGACGCGCTCGCCGTGCGGATCGCGCAGCGGCTGAGGAAAGTCGTAACGCCGTTCCCACACGCGCAGGGTTTCCTTGGCCACGCCTATGTCGCGTTCGACGTCGCTAATGGTGCTGTTGACGTGGTGGTCAACGGGCAGGAAGGGGGAGTCAGTTTTCATCAGCCTGGGGCGCCTACGGGTTCGGGGTAGGCGCAAATGCCGCACGCTCGGCGTGCCATTCGGTATCAGGGGACAGTTTCCCACGATGTGACGTGCATTCTACATTCGTTTCGTACGAGAAAGTTATGCATCCGGACCGTGCTGAGCTACATACAAGTAGTTAATCACTGCCTATAAAGATAGTTGTCCACGACACATTGTTGGCATCGCTAAGTAATGACTTGATTCCCTGCATAGACCTCTGTTTGTCCAGAACAAAATAAGGTGTGCCTAGATGAAAAATAATGAAAATAGCTGTTGTAGGTGGCGGAATTTCCGGCCTGGTGCGCCTAAGTTGTGATGCTGCTTTGCAGCAAATTTCTGCATGGTCCAGTGGCGCGGGATTTGTTAAGTCTTCTTTTAGGAAAATTTACCTTTTTCGATGCCGAGGGTTCGATTTGGGTTGATGAATTTTGCATAAAATGATGATAAATACATGAAATTCAGTGCTTTATTTTGTCCAGAACAAAGCCGGGGCGAGTATTCACGTCAACCATGGCGCAAGGGTACTTTGTGCATTTCGATTGAATTTGCTGTCTTTAGGTTGTTTCCTAAAAGAAATATACAGTGCCTTTAAGCAAAATATATTGCGTTGCGATAGAATATTGCCTTATGGAAAAATATGGAGTTACAAGATGACACTGACTATGATTGCTGCGCACGCGACGACCGACGCACACGTTGGCGCGTCGGAATTCCTCGCGTTTCAGCTGGGCGAAGAAGAGTACGGAATCGACATCCAAAAAGTGCAGGAAATCCGCGCCTATGAGCCAGTTACCCGCATGGCCAATGCGTTGCCTTACGTCAAGGGCGTGGTCAATCTGCGCGGCATCATCGTGCCCATCATCGACATGCGCATCAAGCTGGAGCTGGGCGAGCCCACCTACGACCACCTGACGGTGGTGATCATCCTCAACATTGCCGGCCGCACCATCGGGATGGTGGTCGACCGCGTGTCGGACGTGATCACGTTGACGGCGGACCAGATCAAGCCGGCGCCCGACATGGGCAGCGCCGTCAGCACCGACTACCTGGTCGGCCTCGGCACGATCGAGGACCGCATGCTGGTGCTGGTCGACATCGATCGCCTGATGACGTCCGACGACATGGGCCTGGTGGCCAAGCTGGCGGCCTGAAGCGCTACCCGCCGCCGCACTTGGCGCGGCCTACCCGGCCCCGCTACGCGGGCCATGGGGCCAATCCGGGCCGGTCCTGGGTTGGCCCTACTTGCTCTCTACTTTACTCTGCAACAAGGAATTCTTATGAAATGGCTACATGACCTGCGGCTGGCAACCAAGCTCGCCCTCGCGTTCGCCTCGGTACTCGTGCTGACCACGGCGGTGGGCGTCTTCTCCATTGTTCAACTGGCCAAGGTGAACCAGACGGCCAATGAACTGTCGTCGCGCTGGATGCCGAGCATCCGCGTGGTGGAGGACATCAAGTCGCAGATCGCCCGCGTGCGCACCCGCGAACTGCAGTACATCATCTCCAGCGACCAGAGCGAGATGGACAAGTACGACCAGGTCATCGCCAAGGACCTGGTCGACCTGGCCAAGATGCAGGCCGAGTACAAGCAGCTGCTGGTGACGCCGGAAGAGAAGGCGCTGTATGCCGATTTCCAGGCCATGTGGCAGCGTTACATGGCCGAGGACGCCAAGATCCGCGCCGCCGCCCGCCTCAACGACGACGCCACGGCCAAGACCCTGATCCGCGGCGAGTCGAACAAGCTGATCGTGTCGCTGCGCGGCCAGGTCGACAAGCTCGTCAAGCTGTACGGCGACGGCGGCATCGAGGCGGCCCGCAGCGGCGACGCGCGCTATACCTCGTCGCGGCTGTGGATCATCGTGCTGCTGGCCGGCAGCGTGGCGCTGGGCGCGCTGGGCGCGCTGCTGATCACCGCGTGGCTGGTCAAGCGCCTCGGCGGCGAGCCCGATTACGCCGTCGAAATCGCCACCCGCATCGCCGCGCGTGAGCTGTCGGTCGAGGTGCACACGGCGCCGGGCGACCACAGCAGCCTGCTGTACGCGATGAAGACCATGCGCGACAGCCTGGCCGACATCGTCGGCCAGGTGCGCGGCGCCACCGACACCATCGCCAGCGCGTCGGACCAGATCGCCGCCGGCAACCTCGACCTGTCGGCCCGCACCGAGCAGCAGGCCAGCTCGCTGGAGCAGACCGCCGCCTCGATGGAGGAGCTGACCTCGACCGTCAAGCAAAACGCCGACAGCGCGCGCCAGGCCAACGCGCTGGCCGTGTCGGCCTCGGAAATCGCCCAGAAGGGCGGCATGGTGGTGTCGCAGGTGGTCGACACGATGGGCTCGATCAACGCCTCGGCGCGCAAGATCGTCGACATCATCGGCGTCATCGACGGCATCGCTTTCCAGACCAATATCCTGGCGCTGAACGCGGCCGTCGAGGCGGCCCGCGCCGGCGAGCAGGGCCGCGGCTTCGCCGTCGTCGCCACCGAGGTGCGCAATCTGGCCCAGCGCTCGGCCGCCGCCGCCAAGGAAATCAAGGCCTTGATCGGCAACTCGGTCGAGCAGGTCGACGCCGGCAGCAAGCTGGTCGAGCAGGCCGGCGCGACGATGGAGGACGTGGTCGTCAGCGTGCGCCGCGTCACCGACATCATGGGCGAGATCACGGCCGCCGGCCGCGAGCAGAGTTCCGGCATCGAACAAGTCAACATCGCCATCGCCCAGATGGATACCGTGACCCAGCAGAACGCGTCGCTGGTCGAGGAGGCCACGGCGGCCTCGCAAAGCATGCAGGACCAGGCCGGAGCGCTGGCGCGGCTGGTCAGTCTGTTCCAGCTCGACGACGGCGGCCGCGCCGGCCAGGGCATGCGGCGGCGCGACATCGACGCCGCGCCGGCTCGTCTGGCCTTGGCATCGAGCAACACCGCGCGCCTTGCGCCGGCCGCATCGGCGCCGAAACGCGCCGTCGGATGAGCTTGATTTCACTCAGTGTGTGGCGGCGCGGGGATTGCGCCGGCGCAAAGGGCGGTGCCCGTTGCCGGGATTTTGTCTCGGATACGCAACGGCGCACTGTCTTTTTTTTGTAACAATGTTGCGCTGCGATATGGTGCAAAAGCTGCATGAATGAAATTCAATAGCGCGTGACTCTCCTATGAAAGTTGCGTTTTTTCAGGCTTTTCTTACTGTCAAGAAATTAAAACCTGAGCTGTAACGCCACATACATATAACTTTTATATAGCTGAAATAGCGGTATAAAGCTGTATAACGTCATGTTGAAAATAGCAATATGGCTATTTCCACTGAGTGCTGCACCGATGCGGTTTCGACGTATGGAATGAAGTTATCCCGAAACAGGGATGTTGGACGAATCGTCAGTGCAGCTGTGTAATGAAAGCTAGTAGCTGTTTCTGCAGGAAATATTGCGATGCAGTAAAATGCTGCTTTTTGCAAGTCCAAGTTGGTGCAAGCGCTGTCCAAAATGGTGCTGTTTGATCATTGCTTTATGGAAAGTTGCTTGCTGGATCAGCAAACGATCAGTATAGTGCCGCCTCCGCCCCTCTCAGGGGTCGCAAGACCACCGGCAGCGATTGAATCGGCCGCGACCAAGACAGCGAGCGCGTCCTGCCCACGGGAGAGCGCAGCGGCCAACGGGGAGAGTTGGCCCTCGCACACAGCGATATGCCCGCAGGGTGTCGCCAGGCGCCGAAGCGAGCCGTCGCACTAGCTTTACTTTTTTATGCAACACAACTGAAGGAAAAACATAATGAAAAAATCTCTGATCACCATCGCAGTTCTGGGCGCCATGAGCAGCGCAGCATTGGCGCAATCGAACGTCACGATCTATGGCCTGCTCGACGCCGCTGTTGTCAGCGAGCGCGGCGGCGCAGCCGGTTCCGTCACCAAGCTGACCGGCGGCGTCGCTTCGGCTTCGCGTCTGGGTTTCAAGGGCAATGAAGATCTGGGCGGCGGCTTGTCGGCCCTGTTCGTGCTGGAAGAAGGCGTCCTGATCGACACCGGCGCGCAAGATTCGACCGGCCAGGCGTTCAACCGCCAGTCGTACGTCGGCCTGAGCAGCAAAACTGCCGGTACCATCACGCTGGGTCGTCAGTACACCATGCTGTACAACGCCATCCAGCAAGTGGGTGACCCGTTCGGCGCCGGCTACGCTGGTACCGCTAAAAACTTGTTCCCGGTTGCCGGCGCTGAAATCCGCGCCAACAACGCCGTCGTCTACTCGACCCCGAACATCAACGGTTTCTCCGGCGATGCCATGTACTCGCTGGGCGAACAGAACGGCAACAACACCGCCGGCCGTCAATTCGGTCTGGGCCTGAACTACGCCAACGGTCCGCTGAACACCCGTCTGATCTACAACAACAAGAACAGCGACACCAGCGCCAACAACAATGTGACCCCAGTCGTTCCGGCCGTCAGCCACGACATCGGCCGCAACGTGCTGTTCGCCGCCAACTACGACTTCAGCGTCGCCAAGGGCTACTTCATGTTCGGTTCGGACAAGGGCTTCAACAGCGCGCCTTTGTACAACGCGACCGCCAAACCATTCGGCACCGTGTTCAATCCTAGCCTGGACAGCAACGACCTGCTGATCGGTACCACCGTGCCAGTCGGCCCGTCGGGCACCATCATGGCGTCGTACATCCGCAAGAACGACAAAACCTCGTTCAACCAGGATGCTGACCAGTACGGTATCGGTTACTCGTATGCCCTGTCGAAGCGCACCAGCACCTACGTTGCTTACGCTAAGATCAAAAACAAAAACGGCGCTGGCTACACCGTTGGTAACAACACCGAAGCCGGTACGGGCGACAAAGCCTTCAACATCGGTATGAAGCACACCTTCTAATTCCCGTTTCAGGGATGCAGAAGCCGCACCGGCCGCGCAAGCGGCTGGTGCGATCACAAGGCCCGGCCCTGCTTGCAGTGTCGGGCCTTGTCGTATCCGCGCGCCGCCGCGCTAGAATGAGCCACCGCAGACAGAAAACGACTTCCATGACCGACACCCGACCGTCCCGCCGCCGCTACGCCGTGGCCCTGATCCTGCTGGCCTCCTGTGCCGCGATCGCCGCGCCGCACCTGGCGCGCGCGCCCGCCGCCGGCCTGCCGCGCTACGGCATGGTGGTGTATTCCGACCTGTGCGTGAACGACGACAGCGGCGAGTTCGGCGGCCAGCGCATCACGCTGCAGCGCTTCAACGAAGTCGACACCGTGATCTACGAATACACCGCCGGCGGCTTGAGCTGGCCGGTGGTGGCCAGCGATGTCAATATCGACCCGCGCGGCCGCCAGCTGTACTTCACCGTTCGCCCGCCCGACGGCGAGGAGCGCACCATCAGCGGCAAGCTGTCGGCCGACGGCCAGGCGTTGACGCTGGACGGCGGCTACTGCGGCGACGCGCAAGTGCCGATGCGCCTCAAAAAGGTCCGCGATTTCGGCCGCAAGGCCGGCGCCTGCAAGGCCTGTCCGGCGCCGAAAGTGAAGGCGTCGGAGCCTGAACCGGAACCCAAACCGGAACCCAAACCGGATAGCGGCGATCGGCCGATGAAAAATGAAGCGGAAAGCTGAATTGGTATAAATGATATAAACGATATCAATCGTTTATTGGGGCGGACGGCGGATGTGAATCGGCCCGGCTGCATGCTGACACCGGGCCGATAAAGATACTGCGTTTGCTGCTTACTTCGCCGCGCGCGCCGCCTCGGCGTTCTTGCGGATGGTCTCCAGCGTCGCGCCGGGCGTGATCAGGTTGCCGTCGTAGCGCAGCTCGATCAGCGCCGGCAGCTGGGTGCCGTTGGCGTGTGCCAGCGCGCGTTCCAGCGCCGGGCCGAATTGTTCGGTCGCCGTCACCACTTCGCCATGCGCGCCATAGGCCGCGGCCAGCGCCGCGAAATCGGGATTGTGCAGCTGCGTGCCCGACACGCGGCCCGGATAGTCGCGCTCCTGGTGCATGCGGATGGTGCCGAACATGCCGTTGTTGAAGACGATGATGACCACGCCGGCTTGATATTGGACGGCGGTGGCCAGCTCCTGGCCGTTCATCATGTACTCGCCGTCGCCGGCGAAGGTGATGACGGTGCGGCTTGGAGCGATGATCTTGGCGGCGACGCCGGCCGGCACGCCGTAGCCCATCGCGCCGCTGGTCGGCGCCAGCTGCGTGCGCATGCCGCCATAGCGGTGGAAGCGGTGCGCCCACGTCGCGTAGTTGCCGGCGCCGTTGGTAATGATGGTGTCGGCCGGCGCGAGGCGGCCGATCTGCCGCACCACCTGCCACAGGTCGAGCGGCGCCTTGCCGTCCTTGAAGATGGGCGGCTGTTCCTGATACGCCAGCAGCTCGGCCTTGGCCTGCGCCACCGTGTCGCGCCACGCGCTGGCGTCGACCGGCTCCAGCGCGGCCAGCATCGCCGCCACTTGCGGCATGCCGCTGTTGATCATCAACTCGGCCTGATAGACGCTGCCCAGTTCCTCGGCGTCGGCGTGGATGTGGACCAGGCGCTGCGCCGGCACCGGCGAGGCGATCAATGTGTAGCCGCCGGTGGTCATCTCGCCGAGGCGCGGGCCGATGGCCACGATCACGTCGGCGTCGCGCACGCGCGCGGCCAGCTTGGGATTGATGCCGATGCCGACGTCGCCGACATAATTCGGATGGGCGTTGTCGAGCAAATCCTGGAAGCGGAATGCGCACGATACCGGCAGGTGATAGGCTTCAGCAAAGCGCTGCAGGTCGGCGCAGGCTTGCGCGTTCCAGCCGCCGCCGCCAAGCAGCAGCAGCGGGCGCTGCGCGCCGGCCAGCATGGAGCGCAGCTGCGCCATTTGCGCGGCCGACGGCGACGCCTGCACCGGCTGATAGCGGCGCGTGTCGGCCACGGCGGCGGTCGAGATCAGCATGTCCTCCGGCAGCGCCAGCACCACCGGGCCGGGGCGGCCGCTGGTGGCGACCTGGAAGGCGCGCGCGATATATTCCGGGATGCGGTCGGCGCGGTCGATCTGCGCCACCCACTTGGCCATCTGGCCGTACATGCGGCGGTAGTCGATTTCCTGGAAGGCCTCGCGGTCGCTGAAGTCGTTGCCGACCTGGCCGATGAAGAGGATCATCGGCGTCGAATCCTGGAACGCCGTGTGCACGCCGATCGAGGCGTTGGTCGCGCCGGGGCCGCGCGTGACGAAGCAGATGCCCGGCTGGCCGGTCATCTTGCCGTAGGCGTCGGCCATGAAGGCGGCGCCGCCCTCCTGGCGGTTGATGATGAAGCGGATGTCGGAATCGTGCAGCGCGTCGAGCACGTCGAGGTAGCTTTCGCCGGGCACGCCGAAGGCGGTGTCGACGCCGTGGATTTTCAGGGCATCGACCAGGATCTGGCCGCCGGTGCGGGTAGGGTGGGTCATGGGTCTAACCTTCGTGATGAGGGGAGAGGGGCGTGCGCGACGGCCGCCAAGCTTGCGTCATTCTAAGTCGCGGCGGCGGGGCCGGCTTTTGAAATGGCGACACCAAATTTCAGATTTGGCGGTGCCGGCTTTTCCCCGGCGCGGGCCGGGGCGCGGTACAATACGCCTCGAAGCAAGCCAGACAGCCGCTGGCCAGCGCGTAATGCCTGGCGGGAGGAAGGTCCGGACTCCATAGAGCGGGGTGACGGTTAACGGCCGTCCGCTGAAAGCCGCAAGCGCAAGCCCAAGGTATAAGGCGAGGAATAGGGCCACAGAGACGAGCGTATTAAGTTACGGTGAAACGCGGTAACCTCCACCTGGTGCAATTCCAAATAGGCACGCGATGATGCTGCTCGCGGAGCGTGCGGGTAGGAAGCTTGAGCGCCGGAGTAATTCGGCGCCTAGAGGAATGGCTGTCATAGCGCGGGTTCGCCCGTGCCGTAACAAAATCCGGCCTATCGGCTTGCTTCAACTAACAACCATAAATCGCGGCCGCCGCTGGAACGTAGCACATCTACCATGTGGCGACGACAGGGGACCCGCCGATGAAAAAATACATACTCGCGCTCGACCAGGGCACCACCAGCTCGCGCGCCATGCTGTTCGACCACGACGGCCAGATCTGCGGCAGCGCGGCCCAGGAATTCCCCCAGCACTTCCCGCATCCGGGCTGGGTCGAACACGATCCCAACGAGATCTGGAACAGCCAGCTCAGCGTGGCCCGCAAGGTCCTGCACGACAACCATGTCGACAGCAAGCAGGTGCTGGCCATCGGCATCGCCAACCAGCGCGAAACCACCATCGTGTGGGACCGCAAGACGGGCGAGCCGATCGCGCCGGCCATCGTCTGGCAAGACCGCCGCACCGCCGACCTCTGCGAGCAGCTGCGCGCCGACGGCAAGGCCAAGCGTATCGCCGACGCCACCGGCCTGGAACTGGACGCCTATTTTTCCGCCACCAAGGTCCAATGGCTGCTCGACCACGTGCCCGGCGCGCGCGAACGGGCGCGCCACGGCGCGCTGGCCTTCGGCACCGTCGACAGCTGGCTGACGTGGAAGCTGTGCGGCGTCCACGTCACCGACGTCAGCAACGCCTCGCGTACGATGCTGTTCAATATACATTTGATGCGCTGGGACCAGGACTTGCTGGACCTGTTCGATATCCCCGAGGCCATGCTGCCGCTGGTGGTCTCGTCGAGCGAAGAGGTGGGCCAGACCAGGGCCGCGCTGTTCGGCGGCGCGATTGCCGTGGCCGGCATCGCCGGCGACCAGCAGGCCGCCACCTTCGGCCAGGCCTGCCACCGGCCCGGCATGGTCAAGAACACCTATGGCACCGGCTGCTTCATGCTGATGCATTCGGGCCGCCATCCGGTCACCTCCAGCAACCGCCTGCTGTCGACAGTCGGCTGGCGCGTCGACGGCCAGACCGACTATCTGCTCGAAGGCAGCGTCTTCATGGGCGGCGCCACCGTGCAGTGGCTGCGCGATGGGCTGGGCATCATCAACAAGTCCAGCGACGTCGAGGCGCTGGCCGCCAGCGTGCCCGATAGCGACGGCGTGTTCCTGGTGCCGGCCTTCACCGGCCTCGGCGCGCCGCACTGGGACCCGTATGCGCGCGGCGCGCTGGTCGGCCTGACGCGCGGCAGCAACCGCGCCCACATCGCCCGCGCCGCGCTGGAGGCCATCGCCTACCAGAGCGCGGAACTGATGCTGGCGATGCAGAAGGACGCCCACACGCCGCACCGCGCCATCGAGCTGGTGGAAGTGCGCGCCGACGGCGGCGCCGCCCGCAACGACCTGCTGATGCAGTTCCAGGCCGACTTGCTGGGTGTGCCGGTGGTGCGTCCCAAGGTGACCGAAACGACGGCGCTGGGCGCTGCCTACCTGGCGGGATTGGCGGTCGGCTTCTGGGACTCGCAAGAAGAAATCGCCGCGCAATGGGCTTGCGAACGACGCTACACGCCGGCCATGCCGGCCGAGCGCCGCGCCGAATTGATGGCGACATGGCGCCGTGCCGTTGAGCGCTCGAAAGGCTGGGAGGCCTGATCGGAAACGGCATCTGCCACCGTCAAAGCGCGCCAAGATTGCTTAAAACAGTCTTTCCGCAGCGCTTGGCGGTGCGTATAATGGCGCCATTCGTGGCTGCAAACAGACATAATTTGTCTATACAAGTTATGGATTTTTACATGATTTTTTTTGCTATCCCGGCCTCGTTGCAAGCTTTTCCTCTGTCACCTTGAAGATCATTCTTTTCGCCAATATCGCGTCCAAAGCGCGCCACAGCGTCAAATCTCACCAAAAACCACACTGAACGCCTCCTTTGCGCCGCATCGTAGCCGTGCCGTCATCCGTTGTCGGCAAGCGACGTTGGTGTTGTCCAATGGCAACCTTATGCATTTATTTCAATTATTTAATTTGACTAATTGTACGGTTCGAGTGCAGGCAAACCCATGTGTGTAGGTGAGGTAGCACATTCACTATCTTCTATAAGTATCTAATTTCTCGATATATTTTCCTGCGCGCATGCTTCAAGGAAGTACGCTAAGTCCTTAATTTCATTAATAAAATCGCTGTTTCGCCAGACGGAAACCGCTTGACCACCAATCCTCCATCCTCTAAAGTGGGCATCTGTGTGAAAAAGTGTGTTTTTGTGGGAAATTTTCCCCCTTCCGCGTCGAGCGACACTACTCAACTCCACTCATCATTTTGAGGTTAAAGGTACTCCGTGTTTCAAGGCGCGTCCGCTATCAGTCTCGATGCCAAAGGCAGGATGTCTATTCCCGCCAAGCACCGTGACGCGCTGGCCATCCAGTGCGAAGGCCGCCTCACGCTGACCCGCCATCCCGACGGTTGCGTCATGCTGTTCCCGCGCCCGGTCTGGGAAAACCACCGCGACCAGATCGCCCAGTGGCCGATGGCCGCGCGCGCCTGGCAGCGCATCTTCCTCGGCAGCGCCTGCGACGTCGAACTCGACTCGGCCGGCCGCATCCTCGTCTCGCCCGAACTGCGCAGCGCCGTCGGCCTGACGCGCGACGTGATGATGGTCGGCATGGGCAGCCATTTCGAAATCTGGGACGCCGTCAGGATGGCCGAAAAAGAGCAGCAGGCGCTCGCCGCCGGCGCCCCCGATGTCCTCGATAATTTCTCCTTCTAAGGTTCCGTGATGACGACATTGACGGCGCCGGAATTTCAGCATCGGACGGTATTGCTTGACGAGGCGGTCGCCGCGCTGGACCTGAGCGGCGCGCGCGCCGATGGCGTCTACGTCGACGGCACCTTCGGCCGCGGTGGCCACAGCCGATTGATCCTGTCCAAGCTCGGCGCCGGTGCGCGCCTGGTCGCCTTCGACAAGGACCTGCAGGCCATTGCCACCGCCGAACAGATCACCGACCCGCGCTTCCAGATCGTCCACGACAGCTTCGCCACCATGACCGCCTCGCTGCAGGCGCGCGGCATCGGCCAGGTCGACGGCATCCTGCTCGACCTGGGCATCTCCTCGCCGCAGGTGGACGACGCGGCGCGCGGCTTCAGCTTCCGTAACGATGGTCCGCTCGACATGCGCATGGATACCACGCGCGGCATGTCGGCGGCCGAGTGGCTCGCCACTGAAACCGAGCAGACACTGGAAAAGGTGATAAAGGAATATGGGGAAGAACGGTTTGCTTTTCAGATTGCAAAGGCGATTGTTGCTCGCCGGGCAGTCGAACCAATTTCAAGCACACGACAGCTTGCCGCAATCGTGGCAGGCGCGGTCAAGACTCGGGAAAAGGGCAAGGACCCGGCCACCCGCACCTTTCAGGCTATCCGGATTTTCATCAATAAGGAACTTGAAGATCTCGAGACTGGGCTGACGCAAGCCTACGCCAGCCTGGCGCCGGGCGGCATCATCGCCATCATCAGCTTCCACTCGCTGGAAGACCGCATGGTCAAGCGCTTCTTCGCCTCCAAGGCCAACGTCGCGCAGCCGGACCGCCGCCTGCCGATCCGCGCCGTCGATCTGCCGCAGCCGGAAATCAAGCTGCTGGCGAAGATGAAGCCGTCCGACGCCGAGATCGACGCCAACCCGCGTTCGCGTTCGGCCGTGATGCGCGTCGCGCGCCGCCTGCCCTTCCCGGAGACGGCGCAATGAGCGGCAAGCTCAATTTCGTGCTGACGGCGCTGCTGGTCGGTTGCGGCCTGTCGCTGGTGAACGCGCAGTACCAGGCGCGCCAGCTGTTCTTTGAACTGGAGCGTTCGCAGTCGCAGGCGCGCCAGCTCGACATCGAATGGGCGCAGCTGCAGCTGGACCAGTCCACGCTGGGCAAGCACGCGCGCATCGAGGAAATCGCGCGGCGCGACCTGAACATGATCCCGCTGACTCCAGCGCGCACGCAGTACCTGTCGCCTGGCGCACCGACGTCGCCAGCGCGCGCGCCGGAGGCTGCTCAATGACCCGTGCGAGCAATGCGAGCAGCGCGCGCGTGGCCCGCTCCAAAGGCGTGCCATTCTCGAAGAACCCGGTACTGGCGGTGCGCCTGCCGGTGTGGCGTTCGCGCGTGGTGCTGTTCGTGTTGTTCGCCGCCTTCGCCGGCCTGGCCGCGCGCGCCCTTTGGCTGCAAGGCCTGAGCACGCAGTTCCTGCAAAAGCAGGGCGAGATCCGCTACGCCCGCACGCTGGACCTGCCGGCCACGCGCGGCAAGATCACCGACCGCGATGGCCAGGTGCTGGCGTCATCGGTGCCGGTCAAGGCCATCTGGGCCATCCCCGACGACGTGCAGGAAGCGCCGCCGGAAAAATTGAAGGCGCTCGCCAAATTGCTCGACATGAGCGACGACGAGTTGAAAAAGAAGCTGGACTCCGACCGTGGCTTCGTCTACCTGAAGCGCCAGGTCGAGCAGGACGTGGCCGACCAGATCACCAAGCTCGGTATCGACGGCATCCAGACCCGCAAGGAATACAAGCGCTTCTACCCGCAGGGTGAAGTGGCGACCCACGTCGTCGGCTTCACCAACGTCGAAGACGCCGGCCAGGAAGCGATGGAACTGGCGCAGCAAAAAACGCTGGTCGGCGCGCCGGGCAGCCGCCGCGTGATTAAAGATCGTCTCGGCCACATCGTCGAGGACATCGAGTCGGTGCGCGAGCCGCACGACGGCAAAGATTTGACGCTGTCCATCGACAGCAAGATCCAGTACATCGCCTTCACCCAGCTGAAGGACGCGGTCGAGAAATTCCACGCCAAGGCCGGCGCCGCCGTGGTGCTGGACGTGCGCACCGGCGAAGTGCTGGCGCTGGCCAACTGGCCGTCGTACAACCCGAACGACCGCAGCACGCTGACCGGCGAGCAGCTGCGTAACCGCGTCATGACCGACACCTTCGAGCCGGGTTCCTCGCTCAAGCCGTTCACGGTCGGCCTGGCGCTGGACACCAACCGCGTCACGCCCTACACCAAATTCGACACCGGCAACGGCGTCATTATGATAGGCGATAAACCGATCCACGACACCCACGCCCACGGCGTCATCGACGTGCAGGAAATCATCCAGAAGTCGTCCAACATCGGCACCTCGAAGATCGCGCTGTCGATGCCGCCGCAGGATATGTGGGAGATGTTCACCAAGGTCGGCCTGGGCCAGCAGCCCAAGTGGGGCTTCCCCGGCGCCGTCGCCGGCCGCGTGCGTCCCTATAAATCGTGGCGTCCGATCGAGCAGGCCAACATGAGCTTCGGCCAGGGCATCTCGGTGTCGCTGATCCAGCTGGCGCGCGCCTACATGATCTACGCCCGCAACGGCGACATCATCCCGCTGTCGTTCCAGAAGCTGTCGGAGCCGCCGGTCGGCACGCAGATCGTCAGCGCCAAGACCGCATCCGAAATGCGCGAGATGCTGGAGATGGTGGTGCAGCCGGGCGGCACCGCGATGAAGGCGCAAGTGCCGGGCTATCGCGCGGGCGGCAAGACCGGCACCGCGCAAAAAGTCATCAACGGCCACTACTCGCAAACCAAATATGTCGGTAACTTCGTCGGCATGGTGCCGATGTCGAATCCGCGCTTCATCATCGCCGTCATGATCGATGAACCGGGCGGCCCGGTGCACGTCGGCGGCGACGTCGCCGGCCCGGCGTTTTCGGCGCTGGCCTCGAACGTGCTGCGCGCGAAAAACGTCACGCCCGATTCGACCGTGACCCAAATTATCGTTCCTGAGAATTCCGAACAGGAGAACCCGTGACGTTTACTTCCTTCGACCCGTTGGCCATCGCGGCCGCGATCAAGCGGCTGGCGCCGAACGCGCAGCTGGCTTCGGACTCGCGCCGCGTCAAGCCGGGCGACGTGTTCTTTGCCTACGCAGCCGCCGCCGGAGATGCCGGCGACGGCCGTGCCTTTATTGAAGCCGCCATCGAGCAGGGCGCCGCGGTCATCGTGCTCGATCCTGCCGGCTATACGTGGAACTACACGTGGAGCGTGCCGCATATCGACGTCGCGCAGCTCAAGCAGCACGCCGGCCCGATCGCGCACGCGTTTTACAATCAACCCGACAGCGCCATGTTCAGCGTCGGCATCACCGGCACCAATGGCAAGACCTCAAGCGCCGTATGGCTGGGTTCCGCGTTGTCGCGCGGCGGCGAGACGGCTGCCGTCATCGGCACGCTGGGTGTGGGCCTGTTCAAGGCGCGCGGCGAAGTCGCCTACGACGTCACCGGCTACACCACGCCGGACGCGGTGCTGCTGGCGCGCACGCTGGCCGCGTCGCGCGACGCCGGCGCGGCGTCGCTGGCGATCGAAGTGTCGTCGCACGCGCTGGAGCAGGGCCGCGTCGCCGGCATGCACTTCGATGTCGCACTGTTCACCAACCTGACGCGCGACCATCTCGACTACCACGGCAGCATGGCCGCCTATGAAGCGGCCAAGACCAAGCTGTTCGACTGGCCGGGCCTGAAAACGGCGGTCGTCAATCTGGACGATCCGATGGGATTGCGCCTCGTCGCGCACGTCGCCGGCAAACTGGCCGGCGCGATACCGGTCATCGGCTACACGCTGGCCGACGCCGCGACCCAGCCCGATATCGCCGGCGTGATGATGCTGCGCGCCAGCCAGCTGCGCAGCACTCGTGGCGCCGGCACCGAGTTCCATCTCGAATGCCCGCTCGGCGTGGCGCTGGTCAAGACGCATCTGGTCGGCCACTTCAACATCAGCAATGCGCTCGGCGTGATGGGCGCGCTGCTGGGCAAGGGCATGGGCCTGCGCGCCGCCATCGACGCCATCGAAGCGCTGCTGCCGGCACCGGGACGCATGCAGCAGGTTGGCGGCCAGGATGCGCCTATGATCGTCATCGACTACGCGCACACGCCGGACGCGCTGGAAAAAACGCTGGCCGCCTTGCGCCCGGTGGCGCAGGATCGCGGCGGCCAGTTGTGGTGCGTGTTCGGCTGCGGCGGCGACCGCGATCCGGGCAAGCGTCCGCAGATGGGCAGGATCGCGCAGATGGCCGACCACGTCGTCGTCACCAGCGACAATCCGCGCAGCGAAGACCCGCACGGCATCATCGAACAAATCGTCGCCGGCATGGATGCGGCGCATCCGTCGTCGGCGCTGCAAACGATAGAGGACCGCGCCGCCGCGATCCTGTCGGCCATCAAGCACGCCGCCAAGCCGGACGTGATCCTGCTGGCCGGTAAAGGCCACGAGCCATATCAGGAAATCAAGGGCAAGAAGCTGCCGTTCTCCGACACCGACCACGCGCAGCTCGCGCTGTCGGCGCGCCTGACCATGATGAGGACGAATTGATGCGCGCTGTACTCGCAGATATCCTGTCTTCGATGGAGGGCGCGACGCTGGTCAACGTGGCCGGCGAAGTGGCGTTCGACGGTGTCTCGACCGACAGCCGCAGCGTGGCCGCCGGCGCGCTGTTCGTCGCCTTGCGCGGCGAGGTGTTCGACGCCCACAGCTTCCTGCCGCAAGTGGCGGGGAAGGGCGTCGCCGCCGTCGTGGTGGAAGA
>Ga0209848_1000231_pt1 | contig 27560 bp, 25 predicted proteins | sample OrgsoiDNA_201062_FD_185810 | JGI IMG/M metagenome (GOLD analysis project Ga0209848, IMG submission 185810) | Permafrost soil microbial communities from the Arctic, to analyse light accelerated degradation of dissolved organic matter (DOM) -... | ecosystem: Environmental > Terrestrial > Soil >...
GGCGCCAGCACGCCAGCACCTCCTCGATGCGGTACAGCAGCGGGCTGGCCTGCTTGTGCACCGGGTCGCCGAGGATTTCCCAGTCGCCCGCGTCGTTCTGCGCCGACCAGTGCTGGGCCAGGAAGGCGGCGCGTTCGTCGCTCAGGCGCGGATTGGTCTTTTGCAGCCGCGCCGCGACGGCCGCCAGCGTCGGATAGGCGCGCATCACTGGCGGCGCCTGCAGCTCGTCCAGCCACTTGGCGTAGCGCGACGGCGCCTGCTCCGGCTTGGCGTCGCGCAGGCCGAAGCCTTCCAGGTTGATCAGCTTGCGGATGCGCTCGGGCCGCGCGCCCGCGTACAGGCCGACGATGTTGCCGCCCATGCTGTGGCCCAGCAGGTTGACGGCCTGGTCCGGCGCGTAGTGGCGCAGGATGGCGTCCAGGTCGGCCAGGTAGTCGGGGAACCAGTAGGTGTCGGTGCCGCCGCGCTGGCTCAGGCCGAAGCCGCGCCAGTCCGGCGCGATCACGTGCCAGTCGCCCTGCAGATGGTCGACGACGAACTGGAACGAGGCCGCCACGTCCATCCAGCCGTGCAGCATGAACAGCTTGGGCGCGCCTTCGCGGCCCCAGTGGCGCACGTGGCAGCGCAGGCCGCGCACGGTGAGGAATTCGGAACGGGAAGGTTTCATCGGTGTCCTGCCTTGAAAACGGCGCATCGGGCGCTATATGGCTATATTGGTTGATTCCTAGGCCGCAAGGTGGACGAGTCCACGTAAAAGCACGACCGTTCTATAATTATACCCGAGCGGCGGGCGACCCCGTCATTTATCCGGGATGGCGCGCCGCAGCGTAAAATAGCGCCATCCCACCGCACACCAACAGGCATTCCATGAGCATCTACCAATTGGGCGAGCACGCGCCCGACATCGCCGCATCCGCTTTCGTCGCCGACAGCGCCACCGTGATCGGCAAGGTCACGCTGGGCGAGCAGGCGTCCGTGTGGTTCGGCGCCACGCTGCGCGGCGACAACGAGCGCATCACCATCGGCGACCGTAGCAATGTACAGGAAGGCGCGGTGATGCACACCGACATGGGCTATCCGCTGACCCTCGGCGCCAACGTCACCATCGGCCACCAGGCCATGCTGCACGGCTGCACGGTGGGCGACGGCGCGCTGATCGGCATCCAGGCGGTGATTTTAAACGGCGCCAGCATCGGCAAGGGCTGCCTGGTCGGCGCCGGCGCGCTGGTCACCGAAGGCAAGCATTTCGACGACCACATGCTGATCATCGGCTCGCCGGCCAAGGCCGTGCGCGCGCTGACGCCGGAAGAAATCACCGCGCTGCAAGGCAGCTCGCTCAACTACGTACAGCGCGCCCAGCTGTTCAAGACACAACTCACCAAGATCGGATAACAATATGAGCATCAGCCTCGGCGCCAGCGCCCACCCGGACACGCTGCAAAAATTCATCTTCGACAACGCCGCCGTGCGCGGCGAGTTCGTCGACATCTCGGCCACCTGGCGCGACGTGCTGTCGCGCCACGCCTATCCGCCGGCCGTCAAGAAAGTGCTGGGCGAAATGGTGGCCGCCGCCGCCCTGCTGTCGGCCAATTTGAAATTCAACGGCTCCATCATCATGCAGATCCACGGTGACGGCCCGGTGCGGCTGATGGTGGTCGAGTGCGACGCCGAACTGCGCCTGCGCGCCACGGCCAAGCTCGACCCGGACGCCGTCGTCAGCGACGATGAAATCCTGCCCGGCCTGCTGAACCGCACCGGCAAGGGCCGCTTCGTCATCACGCTCGACCCGACCGACAAGATGCCGGGCCAGCAGCCCTACCAGGGCATCGTGCCGCTCGATGGCGACGACATGGCCACCGTCATCGAAAACTATATGCTGCGTTCGGAACAGCTCGACACCAAGCTGTGGCTGGCGGCCGACGATCACGTCGCGCGCGGCCTGCTGCTGCAAAAGCTGCCCTACCACGGCGGCAAGGCCGAGGCGGTGCCGCTGTCGGAGGAGGACGCGCTGGAAACGTGGAACCGCGCCGTCATCCTCGGCTCGACCCTGAAGCAGCAGGAGCTGCTCGACACCGGCATCGACGTGCTGATGCAGCGCCTGTTCTGGGAAGAGACGATACGCGTGTTCGATCCCGTCCATCCATCGTTCCACTGCACCTGCACGCGCGAAAAAGTCGGCAATATGCTGAAGATGCTGGGCCGTCCCGAAGTCGACAGCGTGCTCGATGAACTGGGCTCGGTCGGCGTCAACTGCGACTTCTGCGGCCAGCACTACGAGTACGACAAGGTCGATTGCGCGCAGCTGTTCGCCACCGACGCGCCGATCGAAGCGCTGATCCCGGTCGGCGACGTCAAGCACTAAGCACCAAGCACTAACGCTGCGCCAATCAAAAAGAGCCGGCTGCTTCGATCGCGATGATCGAAGCAGCCGGCTCTTTTATTTTGCGAGCGCGCTATTCAGACGCTCACAGGAATTTTCCGCACTCGACCGGCGGCACCACCACCGCCGTCACCGTCCTGCCGCCGAGCGTCTTCAAATCGACGCGTTCGACGCAGACCGCGCGCAGCGCCGTGCGCTGGTCGCGCGTGCATTTATAGACTGAGCTTGCGCCATCCTTCTGGCAGCTGAATCCTTCGACCGACATGCGCACCAGGGCATGGTCGAGCGCCATGCCGGGCGTGACGGTCTCGTTGGCGAACGCGTTCAGGCGCGGCTGGTCGACCGTGTAGCAGCCCGCCAGCGCCAGCGCTGCGACCAGCACACCAGCGCGATGTAAGGTCCACGCCATCATGCCTGCCGCCGTTTCATCTTGTGATACTCGATCGGTGTCAACAACAACGCCATGACCAACAATGCCGCCAGCTGTATCGGCAGGCCATACAAAAGCCTGCTCACGTCGCCGTGATGCATGCGCCACTGCGCGATAGCGGATCCGGCCAGCACGCCCAAGCCGAGGGGCGTGAAGCGGCGCAAGGTCTTGATGTAAGCGGAAATAAACATCGGCGCTCCCGAGCCAGCGGGCCTGAAAAAGAATGGTCCAGCTTACGCAAGAACGCCGCGCTTGTCCATGGCCGCCCCAGCGCGGCGGCGTCGCTTTTCCTTGCCTTGTCTTTTTCCCGTCATGACCCGGTAACACAAGCTGCTTACCATGCGCAGCGTTGCAGCATATTCAATGTTACTCAAACCGGCATATCAAGGTAGATAAAAGATGAAGAAGAACTCCCCAGCGGCGGCCCGCGTCCCTAAGGCTCACGGCGTGATGGCGGCATCGGCCGTCGTCGCGGCGCTGACCTTCCCGGTCCTGGCCATGGCGCAGAACGTGGCCGCCGCAGTGGCCGAGATGGCCGTCCCGGTTTCCGACGCGGCCGCAGCGGTGCCAGCCGCAGACAACGGCGCCGATCCGGCAACCGTCGCAGCCGCCGCCGACGGCCCGATCACCACCGTCGAAGTGGCGTCGCACAAGACCCGCTCCTCGGTCGCCATCAACAAATCCGACATGCAGAAAATCCTGCCCGGCATTAACCCGCTGAAGGCGCTGGAAACCCTGCCCGGCGTGAGCTTCCAGACCGCCGACCCGTGGGGCAACAATGAACAAAACCTGTCGCTGTTCGTGCACGGCTTCAGCGGCCAGCAGCTCGGCTACACCATGGACGGCGTGCCGCTCGGCGATCAACAGTACGGTAACTACAACGGCCTGTCGCCGCAGCGCGCCGTCATCAGCGAGAACGTCAGCAGCGTGATCCTGTCGTCCGGCGCCGGCGACCTCGCCACCGCGTCGACCAGCAACCTGGGCGGCGCCATCGAGACGTTTTCCAGCGACCCGTCGGCCCAGCACAATATCGCCGTGCAGCAAACCGTCGGCAGCCACGACACCTCGCGCACCTTCCTGCGCGTCGACACCGGCAACTACGGCGACGGCAGCAGCGCCTACATCTCGGCCGTGCATCAGGAAGCGCGCGCCTGGGACTTCGACGCGCGCCAGGGCGGCGACCAGTTCAACGCCAAATACGTCAACGATAGCGACGCCGGCAAGCTGACGCTGTTCTTCGACTATTCGAAAAAGACCGAGCCGAACGAGGACGCCACCGTCCACGTGGCCGGCGAAACGAGCTCGCCCTACACGCGGCCGTTCATCTACCCGAACTTCGCCTACCTGCAACAGTACCTGAGCCCGACAGGCGCCACGCCGCCGGCCGACGGCAACAACTACCGCGACTACTACAGCGACGCGCAGCGCACCGACTATCTGACTTACGCCAAGTACGATATGAACCTGGGCGAGCACACCGTCTGGTCCAACCAGCTCTATTACCACAACGACGACGGCGTCGGCGTGGTCGCCGGCCCGATCGGCGTGGCCGGCCTGCCCGCGCTGTTCAACGTCTACTTCCCCGGCCAGAACCTGAAGCAAATCTTCGGCAACTCCGGCCTGGCCACGCGCACCACCGAATACGTGATCAAGCGCGGCGGCTGGATGTCGTCGCTGCGCACGGAAATCGGCGAGCACCATATCGAAGGCGGCCTGTGGTTCGAGCAGAACAACTCCAACGCTTACCGCCGCTGGTACGCCTTCGACGTCAACAACCCGACCTCGCCATACGAGCGTCCCAGCAATCCGCTGATCACGCAATACGGCAGCACCATCGAAAACAAGGTCGTCCAGCTGCACCTGCAGGATGAATGGCAGATCCGTCCCGACCTGGCGCTGCAGGCCGGCTTCAAATCGAGCTTGCAATTCGCCGATGGCGAGTTCCCGGTGCAACCGGCCATCGGCGCCATCGCCAACGGTTCGACCGCGCTGCCGGTCGGCACGCTCGACACCAAAAAATGGATGCTGCCGCAGGCCGGCGCGCGCTGGGACATCACGTCGAAAGACCAGCTGTTCGTCAACATCCAAAAGAATATGCGCCAGTTCCCGACCTATGGCGGCGGCGGCACTTCGCCGTGGAGCCTGGCCAGCCAGCAGGCCTTCGACCTGTTCCGCAACACGGTCAAGCCGGAGACCTCGGTCACCTATGAAACCGGCCTGCGCAGCAGCCACGAGCTGGACCTCGGCCCGCTGACGGCCTTCGACGGCCAGATCGACCTGTACCACGTCGACTTCAAGGACCGTCTGCTGGCGATCAGCCCGACGCCGGTGATCACCTCCATCATCGGCGGCAATCCGATTCTGACCAACGTCGGCAGCGTCACCACCGACGGCATCGACCTGTCCGGCACGCTGCACTTCGGCCGCATGTTCTCCTTCTACGACGCGCTGTCGTACAACCACTCGAAGTACGACGACAACTACAGCAACGGCACGGCCATCGTGCCGACGGCCGGCAAGGAAGAACCGGGCAGCCCGGAGTGGATGAATAAATTCGTCGCCACCGCCACCATCGCCAACACCGAGTTCCAGCTGATCGGCGACTACGTCGGCAAGCGCTACGCCACCTACACCGACGACCTGAGCGTGTCGAGCTACTTCCTGATGAGCCTGGGCGTGTCCGGCAAGCTGCCCTTCCTGAACGGCACCTTGGTCAAGAACGCGCGCTACCGTTTCAACGTGACCAATCTGGCCAATCGCATGGGCGCGCTGAACGTCGTCGTCGGCGCCGCGTCGGGCACGTACAATACCTATCCGATCCCACCGCGCCAAGGTTTCCTCACTTTTATGGCGGACTTCTGATGAACAAGCTGATCCTCCCCAGCCGCCTGTCGCGTCGCGGCTTTATTCAAACGGCGGCCGTCGCTGCGGGCGCCGCGCTGATCGCACCGGGCGCCGCCTTCGCCGCCAGCGCCCTGCCCGGCTCGACGGCGGCCGCTGGCAAGCCGACCATACTCGGCCACCGCGGTTGCAGCGCCCAGCGCCCCGAACACACGCTGGCCTCGTATGGCAAGGCGATCGCCGACGGCGCCGACTACGTCGAGCCGGACCTGGTCTGCACCAAGGACGGCGTGCTGGTGGCGCGCCACGAAGCGAACCTGACGGAGACCACCGACGTGGCCAGCCGACCGGAATTCGCCAGCCGCCGCACCACCAAGACCATCGACTACGAAACCAAGTCGGGCTGGTATATCGACGACTTCACGCTGGCCGAACTGAAGACGCTGCGCGCCATCGAACGGATTCCGCAAGTGCGCCCGGCCAGCGCCAGGTACGACGGCATGTTCCAGGTCGCGACGTGGGAAGAGATCATCGACTTCGTCGCCGCCGAAGCGGCCACGCACGGCCGCATCGTCGGTCTGGTGCCGGAGATCAAGCACTCGACCTATTTCGCCAGCGTCGGCCTGCCGATGGAGGACCGTTTCCTGGCGGTGACCGGCTCGCACATTTACACGCGCAGCAATCCGGTCGAGATCCAATCGTTCGAAGTGGCCAACCTGAAGTATTTGCGCGACAAGCTGGGCCACCGCGCCAACCTGCGCCTGATGCAACTGGTGGTGAACGAGCCGGTGCGGCCGAGCGATGTGGCGGCGGCGGGCGGCAAGCTGACCTTCGCCGACATGTGCAAGCCGGCCGGCCTGCGCGACATCGCCATGTACGCCGACGTGGTCGCGCCGCAGCACCGCGTGGTGATCCCGGTCGACAAGGACAACAAGCTGATGGCGCCGTCGTCGCTGGTGGACGACGCGCACCAGGTCGGCCTGCGCGTGGAAACGTGGACCTTCCGTCCGGAGAACCAGTTCCTGGCGGCCGACTTCCGCAACGACGCCGGCCTGAACGTGCGCAATGAGGCCGGCTCGATCGCGGAGATGAAGCGCTACATCGCCGCCGGCCTCGACGGCTTCTTCACCGACGATCCGGGCCTCGGACGTCAGGCGATCGCTGCCTGATCGGCTACGTGTCTGAATAAAAGCCGGCCTGGCAGTTTTTGAGGCCGGCTTTTTTATGCTGGCTGGCGTGGCGTTGCAATCGCCCCGTCGAAAGGATGTGCCACAATCGGCCAGGCACCAACCTGACGATGGGAGGCCGACATGCCCAGCCAACTTTTCCTGTTCCCGAATGCCAGCCCGCGCGACCGCGAAGTCGAGGCGTGGCTGCACCAACAGCCCGATGAACTGGGCGCGATCGCTCGGCATTGCTTCGCCATCATGCGCCGCTGCGGCGACGACGTGCGCGAGCTGCTGCATGACGGCCATCCGACCGCCTGCGTCGGCGCGGCCGCCTTCGGCTATGTCAACGCGTTTCGGGCGCACGTCAACGTCGGCTTTTTTCGCGGCGCGGAACTAGACGATCCCGCCGGCCTGCTGGAAGGCACGGGCAAATTGATGCGCCATGTGAAACTGGCGCCGGGCCGTGTCATCGACGGCGCGGCGCTGGAACAGCTCATCGCCAGCGCTTACACGGACATGCGGGCGCGCCTGAAGCCTAGCTAGCGTAAAACGTGGCTACGTCGCGGATCACAATCTGCCGCGGGCCTAAGACGCCGGCCATATTGATGCAATCGTGGCCTTAGCCTATGCACTCGGCGCCGTGTTTGCGTGCGGGCAGCCAGCAGGCCATGCGCGTGGCGCGGTGGCCGTTGCGCCAGAATTCCAGCGAGATCGGCACGAATCCCAGCGAGCAGTAAAACGGGATCGCATTCGACGTGGCGTTCAACTCCACCGTTTCAACGGCCGGGAATTCGGCTTCGATATGGGCGCGCGCCTTGGCCCACAAGGCTTGCGCGATGCCTTGCCGCAGCCGCGACGGGTCGATGAACAGCAGGCCGACCAGGTTAGGCGCCGGCATCAACACCAGGCCGATCATTTTATCGTCGGCAAACGCGCCACCGGCATAGGCTGCCGTGGCGATTTTTTCTGCGATGTCCTTGGGCGAGCTGCGGTTCAGGAAATCAAGCTGGGCGTCGGGCAGCCAGTCGTTCGACGCCAGCCGTCTGAAGCTGGCATGGACGACGGCCGATGCGGCGGCGGCGTCGTCGGGCGTGAGGGGACGGATGGTGTATTTCATATACGATGGGCGATGGGGTGGTCGAATGGGACGGGCAGCGAATCACTTTAGCACAGGCGAAATGACTAGGCCCAGCGTGGCCTTGCAGGCTGGCGCGGCGCGCATGACATGCAACGATGGAGGCTTAGTGCGCAGCGGGCGGTGCGGGGGCGGGTGTCGCGGACGGTGCGGCTTGTCCCTTGGCGACGATCTGGATGAAGATTTCGTTTTGCTTGATCATGCTGAGCTCGTAGCGGGCGCGCTCCTCGACGGCGCCGGTGCCATCCTTCAGGTCGCGCACTTCGGAGTCGAGCTTGGCGTTGCGGGCGATCAGTTCGGCTGTCTTCTTGTGCGCGGCGCTGACCTGCGCTTCGTAATCGCTCACGCGCAGCCAGCCGCCCTTGCCCAGCCACAGCGGGTACTGGATCAGCAGCAGCAGGAAAGTCAGTCCGAGGGTAATCAGGCGCATGAGTCGGCGTTCAAAAACGGCCGGGTCGAAGCCCGGCCGTTGTCGCTACTGGTCGATTACTTCAGGTTGTAGAACGCGTCGCGGCCAGGGTAGCTGGCGATGTCGCCCAGGTCTTCCTCGATGCGCAGCAGCTGGTTGTACTTGGCCATGCGGTCCGAGCGCGACATCGAGCCGGTCTTGATCTGCAGCGCGTTCATGCCGACGGCGATGTCGGCGATGGTCGAATCCTCGGTCTCGCCCGAACGGTGCGAGATGACGGCCGTGTAGCCGGCGCGCTTGGCCATTTCGATGGCGGCGAAGGTTTCGGTCAGGGTGCCGATCTGGTTGATCTTGATCAGGATCGAGTTGGCGATGCCCTTCTGGATGCCTTCTTTCAGGATCTTGGTGTTGGTGACGTACAGGTCGTCGCCGACCAGCTGCACCTTCTTGCCCAGTTCGCGGGTCAAAATCGCCCAGCCGTCCCAGTCGCCTTCGTGCATGGCGTCTTCGATCGAGATGATCGGGTACTTGTCGCACCAGCTCGCCAGCAGATTGGTGAACTCGGTCGCGGTCAGCGACAGGCCTTCGCCTTCCAGCTGGTACTTGCCGTCCTTGTAGAACTCGGACGCGGCGCAATCGAGGCCGATGGCGATCTGCGTGCCCGGCTCGTAGCCGGCTTCTTCGATGGCCTGGATGATCAGCTTGATCGCTTCTTCATGGTTGGCCAGCGATGGCGCGAAACCGCCCTCGTCGCCGACGTTGGTGTTCAGGCCCTTCTTGTGCAGGATCTTTTTCAGCGTGTGGAACACTTCGGCGCCGTAGCGGACGGCTTCCTTGAAGGACGGCGCGCCGACCGGAATGATCATGAATTCCTGGATGTCCAGGTTGTTGTCGGCGTGCTGGCCGCCGTTGATGACGTTCATCATCGGCACCGGCAGTTGCATCGCGCCGGAGCCGCCGAAGTAGCGGTACAGCGGCAGGCCGGCTTCTTCGGCGGCGGCCTTGGCGACGGCCATCGACACGGCCAGCATGGCGTTGGCGCCCAGGCGGCCCTTGTTTTCGGTGCCGTCGAGGTCGATCAGCGTGCGGTCCAGGAAGGCTTGTTCATTGGCGTCCAGGCCCATGATGGCTTCGGAGATTTCGGTGTTGATGTTTTCGCAGGCTTGCAGCACGCCCTTGCCGAAGTAGCGCTTCGGGTCGCCGTCGCGCAGCTCGATGGCTTCGCGCGAACCGGTCGACGCGCCCGACGGCACGGCGGCGCGGCCCATCACGCCCGATTCCAGCAGCACGTCGCATTCGACGGTAGGATTGCCGCGCGAGTCCAGGATTTCACGGCCGATAATGTCAACAATAGCACTCATGTCATTCTCCAAAGTTAGGCGTAACGAATCGCACTGCGCATCTGATGCGCGCTATGCGGATCAAGGGGAACTTGAACGGTGTCCGGCCGTGGTGCCGCCGGACACCGCTCAGCTTTGCTGCAATTGGTTGCTGCTAAGTTGAAACTTAGTTGAAGCTGGCTTCGAGGAAGCCGGCCTTCTTGGTGATGCGGTCGAGGTCGATCAGCGTCGACAGCAGCTCTTTCATGCGGCCCAGCGGCACGGCGTTGGGGCCGTCCGACAAGGCTTCGGCCGGGTTCGGATGGGTTTCCATGAACACGCCGGCGACGCCGACGGCCACGGCCGCGCGCGCCAGCACGGGTACCATTTCACGCATGCCGCCGGACGAAGTGCCGTTACCGCCCGGCAGCTGGACCGAGTGGGTGGCGTCGAACACCACCGGGCAGTTCGATTCGCGCATGATGGCCAGCGAGCGCATGTCGGACACCAGGTTGTTGTAGCCGAACGAGGCGCCGCGTTCGCACGCCATGAAGACGTCGTCGGGCAGGCCGGCGGCCTTGGCGGCGGCGCGCGCCTTGTCGATGACGTTCTTCATGTCGTGCGGCGCGAGGAACTGGCCCTTCTTGATGTTGACCGGCAGGCCGGACTGCGCGCAAGCGTTGATGAAGTCGGTCTGGCGGCACAGGAAGGCCGGCGTCTGCAACACGTCGACGACGGCCGACACTTCGGCGATTTCTTCGATCGAGTGCACGTCGGTCAGCACCGGCACGCCCAGCTCGCGCTTGACGTCGCCGAGGATTTCCAGGCCCTTGTCGCGGCCGGGACCGCGGTAGGACGTGCCCGACGAACGGTTGGCCTTGTCGAACGAGGACTTGTAGATGAAGGGGATGCCGAGGGCGGCCGTCATTTCCTTGAGCGCGCCGGCGGTGTCGAAGGCCATCTGGCGCGATTCGATCACACAGGTGCCGGCGATCAGGAAGAAGGGCTGGTCGAGACCGGCTTCAAAACCGCATAATTTCATGCTGCGTCTCCTTGCAATGCTGCGTTGTCGACGACGGCGTGCAGGCCGCTGGCGGCCTTGTGCGCCAGCGCGGCCTTGATGTAGGACGTGAACAGCGGGTGGCCGTCGCGCGGCGTCGATTTGAATTCAGGATGGTACTGCACACCCATATACCAAGGGTGGGCGTTGTCGCCGGTGCGCGGCAGTTCCATGATTTCGCACAGGTCCTCGGTCGGCGTACGGGCCGCCACCACCAGGCCGGCCGCTTCGACGCGCGGCAGGTAGTGGTTGTTGGCTTCGTAGCGGTGGCGGTGACGCTCGGTGACGACGCTGCCGTAGATTTCCGAGGCCAGCGTGCCCGGCTTGACTTCGCAGGTCTGCGCGCCCAGGCGCATGGTGCCGCCCAGGTCGGAGTTCTCGTCGCGTTTCTCGACCTTGCCGTCCTGGCCCTGCCACTGGTCGATCAGGGCGACCACGGGCTGCGAGGTCTCCAGGTCGAACTCGGTGGAGTTGGCGGTGGTCAGGCCGGCCTTGTGGCGCGCGTATTCGATCAGCGCGACCTGCATGCCGAGGCAGATGCCGAGGTAGGGGATCTTGTTTTCGCGGGCGAACTGGGCCGCCATGATCTTGCCCTCGACGCCGCGCTTGCCGAAGCCGCCCGGCACCAGGATGGCGTCGAACCTGGCCAGCGCGGCGCAGCCGGTGGTTTCGATTTCTTCCGAGTCGATGTATTCGATGTTGACACGGCTTTCGTTGTGGATGCCGGCGTGGCGCAGCGCTTCCGTCAACGATTTATAGGACTCGGTCAGGTCGACGTATTTGCCGACCATGCCGATCGACACTTCAGTCTTCGGATGTTCCAGCGTGTAGATCAGCTTGCTCCACACCGACAGGTCGGCCGGTGCCGGATTCAAGTCCAGCGCGTCGCAGATGATGGCGTCGAGGCCCTGGTCGTGCAGCATTTGCGGCACTTTGTAGATGGTGTCGACGTCCCACACGGAAATGACGGCCTGCTCTTCGATGTTCGAGAACAGCGAGATCTTGGCACGCTCATCGTCCGGGATAGGACGGTCGGCGCGGCACAGCAGCGCGTTCGGCATGATGCCGATTTCGCGCAGCTTCTGCACCGAGTGCTGGGTCGGCTTGGTCTTCAGTTCGCCGGCCGAGGCGATGAAGGGCACCAAGGTCAGGTGGACGAAGGCGGTGTTCTTGCGGCCGGCGCGCAGGCTCAGCTGACGCGCCGCTTCGAGGAAGGGCAGCGACTCGATATCGCCGACGGTGCCGCCGATTTCGCACAGCGCCACGTCGTAGCCTTCGGCGCCGCGGCGGATGTAATCCTGGATTTCATTGGTGATGTGCGGGATCACCTGCACCGTCTTGCCGAGGTATTCGCCGCGGCGTTCCTTGCGGATCACCGATTCGTAGATCTGGCCGGTGGTGAAGTTGTTCACCTTGCGCATGCGCGTCGAGATGAAGCGCTCGTAGTGGCCGAGGTCGAGGTCGGTCTCGGCGCCGTCGTCGGTGACGAACACTTCACCGTGCTGCATGGGGCTCATCGTGCCCGGGTCGACGTTGATGTACGGGTCGAGCTTGAGCATGGTGACTTTGAGGCCGCGCGATTCGAGGATCGCGGCGAGGGAGGCGGCGGCTATACCCTTACCCAGGGAAGACACGACGCCGCCAGTGACGAAGACAAATTTGGTCATTGCAGATGGTGCCGAACGGCACGTGCGGGAAATTGAAATTATACCCTAAAACAGCTAATAATGCCCGGAAAAATCCGCAAAAGGCAAGAACCTTCCCGGCTTTTCTTCGATAAAAATGGACAAAAATTCAATCTGTTTCGATGCCATATGGCCCCGCAACGACGCTTTCGGACGCCAATGTGCTGCATCGAACAGACCGCCGGATGAGCCAGGCCCACACTGGCTACTCTTACAACGGCATCACACAGGAGATCATCATGAGCTACGAAGAACGCGACGCCTACGGCATGTATGTGGACCACGGCCATAAAGGCCCCGGCCCGGAACTGATGGGGGCGGACACGCTCATCGGCGACCACGTCCACAATCTGCAAAACGAACACCTGGGCGAGATCAAGGAAATCATGCTCGACATGCGCACCGGCCGCATCGCCTACGCGGTGATGTCGCACGGCGGCATCTTCACCATGGGCGAAAAACTGTTCGCCGTGCCCTGGGAAGCACTGACGCTGGACCTGGTCAACAAACGCTTCACGCTCGACATCGCCAAGGAACGCATCGAAACCGCGCCCGGCTTCGACAGCGACCACTGGCCGAATATGGCCAACCAGGCCTGGGTCGCGGAAATCAACAGCTATTACAACACGACGCCAGCTTCGGGCGTCAACCTGTAAGCCATCGGTATCCACGCGACGCCGTGCTGTTCGACGCGCGGACCGGTGGCGTGGAAGCCGAAATGTTCATACATCGCCGCCGCGTGCGGCGATGCATTGACCGTCCACGCGCAGTCCGGCGCGGCGCTCGCTTGCGCGGCCTGCCATAACTGGCGCGCCAGTCCGCCGCCGTGGAAGCGCCGCGCGACAAACAGGTGAAACAGGTGGCTGCCGTCGCGCACGCCGACCACGCCAGCCAATTCCCCATCCAGCCAACCCGATCGATACCAGTAACGCTGCTGCGCCAGATAGCCGGCGATGGCCGGCGTTTGCATGCTCGCGATGAATGGCCCGGCGCCAGCGCCGTCCGGGTCCAGCGTCATATACGGCATCAATTCGGCGATCAGCGCGCTGATCAACGGCGCCTCATCGACGCCGGCCGGGCGCAGTATCATTGTTTTGCTCATGCCTTATTCTGCCAGAGCGCTGGCCGATGCGATCGGCTCCTCAACAAAAATCGCGGCTGACCGTCGGCAAGCGGCCCAGCAGGTGCGACATGTCGACCAGCCGCTTGGCGACCAGGTGACGCACGATGCCCTCCTGCTGCCATACGCCGTAGACGCCGAGCAGCGGCGCGCTCAGCACTTCGCGGCGCTGCTGCTCGACCAGCGCCGGCCAGATGATGACGTTGACATTGCCGGTCTCGTCCTCCAGCGTGATGAAGATCACGCCCTTGGCCGTGCCGGGCCGCTGCCGTACCGTGACCATGCCGCAGCCGCGCGCCAGTTGGCCGTTCTTGTAGGTGTTGAGCGTGGCGGCCGGCATGAAGCGGTGTTCCAGCAGCTGCTTGCGCAGCAGCGCCAGCGGATGGCGGCCCAGCGTCAGCCCCAGCGCGCGATAGTCGCCGAGGATGTCCTCGCCTTCCGACGGCGGGCGCAGCTGCGGCACCTCCTCATCCGGCGTGGTCGGGCGCAGCAAGTCCTTGTCGGGCACGGCGCCGACGGCTTGCCACAATGCCTGGCGCCGGTTGCCGGCCAGATGGCGCAGCGCGTTGGCGCCGGCCAGCACGTGCAGATCATGCCGCTCCAGTTCGGCCCGTCGCGCCAGGTCGGCGACGCTGTCGAAGGGCCGCACCACGCGCGCGGCCTCGATGCGCGCGGCGGCCGGCTGGCGCATGCCCTTCAGCAGCGACAGCCCGAGCCGCACCGCCGGCTGGCCGCGCGCGCCGCCCTCCTCTTCCAGTGCCGAGTCCCAAGCGCTGACGGCGACGTCGACTTCGCGCACCAGCACCCCGTGCCGCCGCGCGTCCTGCACCAGTTGCGACGGACTGTAGAAGCCCATCGGCTGGCTGTTGAGCAGCGCGCATAAAAACGCCGCCGGTTCGTGGCGTTTGAGCCAGGAGCTGGCGTAGGTCAGCAGCGCGAAACTCGCCGCGTGCGATTCGGGAAAGCCGTATTCGCCGAAGCCCTGGATTTGCTTGCAGATGGCGACCGCGAAGTCGCGGTCGTACTTGCGCGCGACCATGCCGTCGATGATGCGCTGCTCGTATTTGTCCATGCCGCCCTTGCGCTTCCACGCCGCCATCGCGCGGCGCAGCTGGTCGGCCTCGCCCGGTTCGAAACCGGCGGCGATGACGGCCACCTGCATCACCTGCTCCTGGAATATCGGCACCCCCAGGGTCCGCCCCAGCGCATCGTACAAGCCCTCGGGAAAGTCAACCAGCCTGGGATTGAGGCGGCGCTGCAAATACGGATGGACCATGCCGCCCTGGATCGGTCCCGGCCGTACCAGCGCCACTTCGATGACCAGGTCGTAGAACACGCGCGGACGCAAGCGCGGCAGCATGCTCATCTGCGCACGCGACTCGATCTGGAACACGCCGATGGTGTCGGCTTCGCACATCATGTCGTAGGTGGCGTCATCTTCCGGCGGAATGTCCTGCATCGTGAATGCCTGGCCACGCCGCGCGCCGACCATTTTCAGCGCGCGCTGCAAGGCCGACAACATGCCCAGCGCCAGCACGTCGACCTTCAGCAAACCCAGTTCCTCCAGGTCGTCCTTGTCCCACTGGATGACGCTGCGCTCGGCCATGGTCGCGTTCTCGATGGGCACCAGGCGCGACAGCTTGTCGCGGGCGATGACGAAGCCGCCCGGGTGCTGCGACAGATGGCGCGGGAAACCCAGCAGCGTCATCGCCAGCGCGGCCCACTGCTGCGCCAACTGCGCATCGGGATCGAGGCCGCACTCGGCCAGCCGGCCCAGCAAGTCGCCCTTGCTGTCGAACCAGTGGTGCGACTTGGCGACCTGCTCGACGATGGCCAGGTCGATGCCCAGCGCCTTGCCGCTGTCGCGCAGCGCGCTCTTGGGGCGGTAGCTGATGACGACGGCGGCCAGCGCCGCGCGGTGACGGCCGTATTTTTTGTAGATATACTGGATCACTTCTTCGCGCCGCTGATGCTCGAAGTCGACATCGATGTCCGGCGGCTCGGCGCGCTCGCGCGAAATGAAGCGCTCGACGAGCAGGCTGCTGCGCTCGGGATCGACCTCGGTCACGCCCAGGCAATAGCAGACGGCCGAGTTGGCGGCCGAGCCACGCCCCTGGCACAGGATGTCCTGCGAGCGCGCGAAACGGACGATATCGTAGACCGTCAGGAAGTAGGGCTCGTAGCCCAGTTCGGCGATCAGCGCCAGCTCGTGCTCGATCTGCTTGGCGACCTCGTCCGACAAGCCCTGCGGAAAGCGCCAGAGGACGCCGCGTTCGACTTCCTGACGCAGATAGCTGGCCGGCGTGTGGCCGGGCGGCACCAGCTCATCCGGATATTCATAGCGCAGTTCGTCGAGCGAAAACGGACACAGCGCGGCGATGCGCAGCGTCTCGGACAGCGCCTGCGGTGGATACAGATTGGCCAGCCGCAGCCGACCGCGCAGATGCTGCTCGGCGTTTTGCGCCAGCGCGTAGCCGCATTCGGCCACCGGTTTGCCGACGCGCACGGCGCACAGCGTATCGTGCAGCGGCTTGCGCGAACGCACATGCATGCAGACGTGGCCGACCGCCACCACCGGCAGCGCATGCTGGGCCGCCACTTCGGCCACGCTGGCGCGGTGCGCCTCGTCGCGCGCCCGTTGCAGCAGGTTCAGGCCGATCCAGCAGCGCCCGGGAAACGTGGCCGCCAGCCACGCCGCCTGCGCGTGCAAGCGGTCGATATGCTCGGGCCGGTGCGCCGGATAGTCGGGCAACAGGATCAGCAGGCAATCGGGCAGGCCTTGCAGGTGCGCGGAAGACGCCGCCGGCGCGGCCAGGTCGTCCGGCGTCAACAGATAACTGCCTTTTTGCGCGCCGCGCGTGCGGCCCAGCGTGATCAGCTCGGCCAGGTTGCCGTAGCCCTCGCGGTTGCAGGCCAGCGCCAGCAGCGACGGCGCGGGGCCGCCGCCGGGATCGGTCAAGCGGAAATACGCACCGATCAGCAGCGGCAGCCCGACCCGCTTGGCCTCCGCGTGCGCGCGCACCACGCCGGCCAGCGAGCACTCGTCGGTGATGGCCAGCGCCGTGTAGCCGAGCTGGGCGGCGCGCGCGACCAGCTCCTCGGCGTGCGACGCGCCTTGCAGGAAAGAGAAATTGCTCAGGCAAAACAGCTCCGCATAGGCCGGCAAACCCGGCGACAACGCAGGCGCGGCGGTGGTCATCGTAGGTCTTGCTGGCGTCGTGGACATGATGGGATATCTAGTTAAATATCGATAATACTGTATATAAACACAGTATATCATGCCTGATCGAGTGTGCCGGAGCATATGCATCGTCATTGATCTGACACAAAGATTAGCTACCCTGTCTGGCGCACATCATGGTTTTCCCACTTGCTTTATGATCCGATATGGCCTGTAACGTTTTCTTACATCTCACTAACGCAAAGCAACGTCGCCACTTTTACACGCTGCTATGATGGAGCGACCCGATATGCACTACCCGAGCAAGTCCCCTCTTCCGCCCTTTTCCGGAGTTGCCATGCGCAGCACTTTGATACTGACTTTACTGCTGTTGCAGTCGACGGCCGCTTATGCCGCGCTCGGCGCAGCGCCCAGCAACTTCGGCGCCACCCAGCCGGCCCGCCTGAGCGCGCACCGCCTCGAAGCGGCCAGCAGCGCCGCCGTCAGCAACTACACGGTCAACGAAACAACGCTCGACAGCGGTACCGTGGTGCGTGAATACGTGGCCGCCAGCGGCGCCGTGTTCGCCGTCAGCTGGAACGGCCCCGCCATACCGGACCTGCGCACGCTGCTTGGCGCCCACTTCGACACCATGGTGCGGCAGGCGGCCAAGCGGCCGCACGCCGGCCACTCGCAATTCACGCTGAACCAGTCCGACGTCGTCATCGAGTCGGGCGGCCACATGCGCGCCTACGTCGGCCGGGCCTGGATACCCGACCAGCTGCCGGCCGGCTTCGCCAGCGCCGACATCAACTAAGCAAGGACAGCCCATGAAGACGATGATTTTTAGCAGCCTGCGGCTGGCCTCCCTGCGCTCGCCGATGACGGCGCTGGGCCTGGCCCTCGGCATGAGCCTGAGCGTGCTGCTGGCCGCCTGCGGCGGCGGTGGCGGCGGCAACGCCAGCACCAACGGCGGCAACAGCGCCAGCGGCGGCGCCGCCACGGTCGGCATCAGCGCTACGCCGACCACCACCACGGTCGGCCAGCTCATCACGCTGAACTGGACCTCGACCAACGCCAGCAGCTGCACGGCGTCGGGCGCGTGGAGCGGCGCGGTCGCCACCAGCGGCAGCCAGGCCGTCACGGCCGGCGCGGTCGGCGCCGCCAGCTACACGCTCACCTGCGGCGGCGTCTCCAGCACGGCCAACGTCACCATCAACGCGGCGCCGGCCGCGCCGGTCGTCAGCGTGGTGCTGACGCCGGCCAGCGCCACGCCGGGCCAGAGCTCGCAACTGAGCTGGTCGGCCACCAACGCCACCAGCTGCACGGCGGCCGGCGCGTGGACCGGAAACCAGGCCACCAGCGGCACGCTGGCCGTATCGCAGAGCGCCGTCGGCACCTACACGTACACGCTGAACTGCAGCGGCACCGGCGGCAGCGCCAGCGGCAGCGCCAACCTGGCCGTGGCCAACCCCACCGGCAGCGGCGGCAACAACACGGCGACGGTGGTGGTCGACAGCGGCCCGAGCGGCCTTGACAATTCAGTCAACGAACCCTACGTCAGCGTCACCGTGTGCCGGCCCGGCACCACGGTCTGCCAGACCATCGACCATGTGCTGGTCGACACCGGCTCCTACGGCTTGCGTCTGCTGGGTCCGCTCAACAGCGCGCTGGCGCTGCCGGCCGTGAACACGCCGTCGGGCGCGGCGGCCGGCGAATGCGTCAAGTTCGCCGACGGCTACTACACCTGGGGCTCGGTGCAGCAGGCCGACGTGCGGATAGGCGGCGAGACGGCGCCGGCCATCTCGCTGCAAGTGATCGGCGACAGCAGCAGCAACTTCGCCAACGTGCCGAGCACCTGCACCAGCGCCGGCGGCAACATGGGCAGCGTGTCCACGCTGGGCGCCAACGGCATCCTCGGCGTCGGCCTGTTCAAGCAGGACTGCGGCAACACCTGCCTGCGCTCCAACACCACCGGCAACTACTACGCCTGCGCCAACGGCAGCTGCACCGACAGTCCGATGGCGCTGGCCCAGCAGGTGAGCAACCCGGTCAGCTTCTTCACCACCGACAACAACGGCGTGCTGCTGATGCTGCCGAGCGTGCCGGACAGCGGCGCGACGACGCTGACGGGCACGCTGATCTTCGGCGTCAACACGCAGAGCAACAACAGCATCGCCAGCGAGACCATCTATCGCACCGACAGCAGCGGCAACTTCAGCACGCGCTACAAGAACGCCACCTATGGCAGCAGCTTCATCGACAGCGGCTCGAACGGCCTGTTCTTCAGCGACAGCTCGCTGCGCAACTGCTCGCAGAGCAACGACTTCTACTGCCCGGCGTCGCCGATCAGCCTGAGCGCCGTGAACACGGCCGCCGACGGCAGCGCCAGCGGCACGGTCAATTTCGTCATCGTCAGCGAGCAAGCGCTGGACGACAGCGTCACGGCCGCGCTGATCGGCGGCAGCACCGGCAGCACGCTGACCGGCGCCTTCGACTGGGGCCTGCCGTTCTTCTTCGGGCGCCGCGTGTTCGTCGTCATCGAAAACAACAGCACCGGCGGCGCCACCGGGCCGTACTGGGCTTACTGACGCCGGCACGCGCCACGCCACGCCCCGCGCAGCGCTGCCCGGGGCGTTTTTTTACGCCGGCCGCGCTCACCGCGAGCGACAAAAAGTCACTCTCACCGCCCTATGTCATCGCCATGTCATGCCAGCTTAGTAAAGTCGCCAACTTGATTTTTCCACACTACACAGGGTAAGCGATGAAAATAAATCTGGTGATGTACGCCGCGTTGGCGGCGGTTGGTCTGGTCGGTTGCGGCGGTACCAACACGACGACGCAAACGATCCCCGACGGCACCACCGTCTCGCTGGCGCTGATGGAGACGACCGACATCCACTCCAACGTGCTCGGCTATAACTACTACGGCCTGGCCGCCGACGCCACCGTCGGCCTGGACCGCGCCTCGACCTTGATCCAGGGCGCCCGTGCCGAAAACCCCAACAACGTGCTGCTCGACGACGGCGACGTCATCCAGGGCACCTTGCTGGGCGACCTGCAGGCGGTCGCTTCGCCGGTGCCGTGCGGCGGCACGCTGGCCGTGCACAAGGCCATGAACGCGCTGAAATACGACGGCGGCGGCCTGGGCAACCACGAATTCAACTACGGCCTGCCCTTCCTGAGCCAGGTCACCAACACCGACTTCGGCATCCCCGGCGTCAGCAAGCCGGCCGGCGCCTGCGGCGCGCCCACCTATCCCATGGTGTTGAGCAACGTCACCGCCGTCGCCACCGGCAAGACCATCTATCAACCCTACGCGCTGATCCCGCGCCAGTTCACGGCCGTCACGCCGGACGGCAGCAAGATCAGCGTGCCGATGAACATCGGCATCATGAGTTTCGTACCGCCGCAAATCCTCACCTGGGACCAGAAGAACCTGGCCGGCCTGGTGGCCGTCGGCGGCGTGCAGGAAGCCGCCAACCAGTACGTGCCGCAGCTGCGCGCCAAGGGCGCCGACATTGTCGTGGCGCTGTCGCACGGCGGCCTGGACACGTCGCCGTACAGCCCGAAAATGGAAAACGGCAGCTACTACCTGAGCACCACCGGCATCGACGCGCTGCTGATCGGCCACTCGCACCTGATCTTCCCGAAAGGCAAAGAGGCCGGCGCCGCCGCGCTCGACCCGTCGTTCGCCGCGATCCCGGCCAGCGCCAAGGTCGACGCCGTCAACGGCTTCGTCAACGGCGTGCCCACCGTCATGGCGCAAAGCTGGGGCCGCCGCCTCGGCATCATCAAGATGACCTATGTGTACACGGCCGGCAAGTGGGTAGTGCAGCCGGCCAAGACCACGGTCGAGGCGCGCGGTTTCACCTACACCGACGGCAAGACCAGCGTCGCGGCCGACCCGGCCATCGCCACCCTGGTGGACACCGAGCACAAGGCCACCATCGCCTATGCCAAGCAGCCGCTGGGCGTGACCACCGACTTCGAGATGTCGGCCTACTTCGCGCTGGCCGGCGACGTCAGCGCCATCGAGCTGGTCAACCAGGCCCAGCTCGACTACGTGAAGAAATTCATCGCCGCCAGCAGCGACCCGACCATCGCCAGCTACAAGAGCATACCGGTGATCTCGTGCAGCGCGCCGTTCAAGGCCGGCCGCAACGGCCCGACCGACTTCACCGACGTCGCGCCGGGCGCCACGCCGGCCGCGCCTATCGGCCTGCAGGTACGCAATCCGGGCGACCTTTACCTGTACAGCAACAACAACCTGCAAGCCGTCAAGATCAAGGGTTCCGACCTGAAGGTGTGGCTGGAAACGGCGGCCAGGCAGTTCGGCCAGATCGATCCTAGCCTCACCTCCGAACAGGACCTGGTGCCGAGCTACGGCACCATCTACAACTACGACGTGTTCTACGCCGAGAACAACGCGCTGACCTACCAGATCGACGTGACCAAGCCGGCCGGCAGCCGCATCGTCAACCTGACGTATCTGGGCAAGCCCATCGCCGACAGCGACGACTTCATCGTCGCCACCAATGACTACCGCGCCGGCGGCGGCGGCAACGTGCCCGGCATCGACGGCAGCAAGACCATCATCAAGTCGCCGGACGCCAACCAGACCGTGGTCAGCAACTACCTCAAGGCGCTGGGCGCCAGCACCGGCAAGGTCACGCTGGCCAGCAACGGTAGTGCCAACAGCTGGAGCTTCGTGAAAGTGGCGACGGCCGGCCCGGTGACGCTGCGTTCGGCGCCCGGCCACCTGGCGCTGGCGCAAAGCAGCGGCATCAAGAACGTCACGGCCGAAGGCGCCGTCGATGCCAGCGGCTTCGCGCACTACACCATCAACCTGAATAAATAAGTAGTCGGTGCATCACCGGCGCCCTCCGTTTGCGGGGGCGCCGTTTTCGAAAGTGGATGATGGACGTTTTAAAGAACAGCAATACCGCATTGGCTTGCTTCGTGATCGCGGCCGCCGCGGCGCTGAGCGCCTGCCAGTCGCACGAGGCCCAGCCGACGTCGGCGCAAATCGAAAGCGTGGCGATGACCGCCAGCCAGCTCGGCGCGGCGAAAGAAGAACACCAGTTAAGCCTGTGGGCGCTGCAAGGCCTGCCGGTGGCGCAACGCGAACTGGGCCTGCTGTACCGGCCGCGCCCCGATCGCCGCGCCGAAGCGCTGCAGCTGTTTCAACAAGCCGCGCGCGCCGGCGACACGGAAGCGGCCTTCCAGCTCGGCGAGATGTACCGCAACACCGTGGTCGGCGTGACACCGTCGCCGGCCCAGGCCTGGCCGTGGTATCAGCTGGCGGCCGAGAAAAACCATCCGCAGGCGGCGCTGATGCTGGGCCTGCTGGCCCGCAACGGCGAAGGTGTCGCGCGCGACGACGTCGTCGCCGCCAAATGGCTGACCGTGGCCAGCGACCTGGGCGACGCGCACGCGATGTTCCTGCTGTCGAACGCCTACGAGGCAGGCCAGGGCGTGCCGCGCGACGCCGCCAGGGCCCGCCACCTGTTGGAGCAAGCGGCCGAGCACGACTATCCGCCGGCGATCCAGCAACTGGCGATGACGGTGCAGACCGGCGACGCGCTGTCGCCGAAGGACGAACTGCGCGCCGACCACCTGCTCAAGGAAGCCAACGAGCACCGCCACAACAACTGGAACACCTTCTGATACCTCCCCTGCCGGCGGCGCCGCTATCGCTGAGCGTCGCCGAATGCTACTATTGGTCACTCATCAAGCTATAGAAGGAGGAAATTCATGAATATCGGTCCAAATCTTGGCGGCAGTTCCTTGATGGACACGGTCGGCCTGGACAGCAATGTCCGCATCGCCAACCTGCAGCGGCAGATGATCAATTTGCAGAAGCAGATGCTGACACTGCAGAAGAAAATAATGCACGAGACCGATCCCAGCGTCATCATCACCTTGTCCAATGAACTCAACCAGTTGAACAAACAGATGGCCATGCTGCAGGAGCAGATGGAAATGCTCCAGGCCTCCGAGCAGCGCAAGAATAGCGTACAGCAAAAGCCCGCCGCCGCCGAAGCCGATCACAAGCCGGCGTAAGCCACCAGTACTTCGCGTAAGGCTACATGATGAAGTCCTTGCCCGTCCCCACGCCGCCGCTGTATCGCCCACCATCCGCGCATCCACTCCAGAAATTTTTATTTTTTTGTAAGACACCCGGCTAAGATCTGACTACCTCGTTACGATCAGCTTCCCTTACAAAAAATGACCGCCCTTCCTTCCCCGCGCACCGACGCCGATCCGCACCAGCGCTACCGGCACGCGACCGCGCTGTACGGCGCCGACATCGCCCGCTTCGCCATCGGCTACGAACGCGACGCGGCGCGCCGCCAGGAACTGCTGCAAGAGATCCACGTCGCGCTGTGGCAAAGCTTCGCCGGCTACAAGGAGCAATGCTCGCTGCGCACCTGGGTGTATCGCATCGCCCACAACGTCAGCGTCACGCACATCCAGCGCAGCCTGAAGACGGTCGAGCGCATCCATCTCGATGACGGCGAGGCGGACGAGGTGGTCGACGAACAGTCGGCGATCGACATCACCGAGCGCCGCCTCGACCTGCAACGCCTGCTCGCGCTGATCCACCGCCTCGCGCCGCTGGACCGCCAGATCATGCTGCTGTATCTGGAAGACCTCGACGCCGCCGGCATCGGCGACATCACCGGCATCTCGGCGCGCAACGTCGCCACCAAAATCCACCGCATCAAAGCGCTGCTGGCCAAACAAATCGATATCGGGAGCAAGCCATGAACGAACAGGATCTGAAGCAGTTATGGAAAAGCCAGCCGGCCGCCGCGCCGCAATTTCCCGAGGCGCAGCTGCGCCGCCGCGCGCAGTCGCTGCGCCGCCGCGTCGCCCTGCGCAACTGCATCGAGTACGCGGCCGGCGTGGCGGTGGTCGCCGGCTTCGCCTATTTCATCCGGGCCTACCGCCACCCGCTGATGCAGATCGGTAGCGCGCTGATTATTCTGGCGACGGCCATCGTGCTGCAGCAGCTGCACCGGCGCGCGGCCAGCCGCTCTTTGCCCGGCGCCGATGCCGCCATCACCAGCCGCGATTTCCTGCGCGCCGAATTGCTGCGCCAGCGCGACGCGCTGCGCGCCGTGTGGCGGTGGTACGTCGCGCCGTTCGTGCCCGGCGTCGTCGTGTTCCGCTGGGGCGTCGAAACGCAGATGGCCGGCGTCGGGCCGTTCGCCCACGGCGTGCTGGCCAACGCGCTGATCGCCGCCGTGCTGTTGGCCATCGTCGCGCTGAACTGGCGCATGGCCGGCAAGCTGCAAAAAGAAATCGACCAACTCGACCGCGACCCGACATGATCGACCCATCACGAAAGCCCGATATGCACAGCAAGCCTTTTCTGTTCAGCGTCTTATCTATGATTTGCGCCACGGCGTGCGCCGCGCCGCAGCTGGACGCCAACGTGCGCGAGATGATCGCGTCGCGCGTCGACAACGGTGAATTGAGCAGCGTCGTCATCGGCATCATCGACGGCGACGACAGCGCGGTCTATGGTTTCGGCAAAGTCGGCGCTGCGGCGCCCGACGCCCACACGGTGTACGAAATCGGCTCGGTCACCAAGACCTTCACGGCGCTGCTATTGGCCCAGGCGGTACAAAACAAAACGCTGACGCTGGACGAAGCCGTCGCCGACCTGCTGCCCGGTTACACGCTGCCGAAATATCAGGGCAAGCCCATCACCCTGCTCGACCTGGCGACCCAATCTTCCGGCCTGCCACGCCTGCCCAGCAACATGCTGCCGAAGCAGCCCGCCAATCCCTACGCCGATTACGGCGCCGCCGAACTGAAGACTTTCCTCGCCGATTACACATTGCCGCGCGCGCCCGGCGCCAGCTACGAATATTCCAACCTCGGCTTCGGACTGCTGGGATACGCCATGTCCGCACAGGCCGGACGACCGTATGCGGATCTGGTGCGCGAGCAGATCAGCGTCCCCCTCGGCATGGAGTCGACCGGCGCGACGCTGACGCCGACGATGCAAGCCCGCCTCGCGCCCGGCCACGATGCGGCCGGCACGCCCGTCGCCAACTGGGACATGGATGCGCTGTCCGGCGCCGGCGCCTTGCGCTCGGACGCGCAAGACCTGATCCGCTATCTGCAAACGCTGATGCGCCAGCGTAGCGGCGACAGCGCCTACGCACTGGTGCAAACACCGCAACGCAGCACGTCCATGCGCGATGGCCGCATCGGCCTGGCCTGGCATCTGAATCCGCTGCGCGCCACACCCATCGTCTGGCACAACGGTATGACCGGAGGCTATGCCAGCTATGTCGGCTACACGGCAGATGGCAAGCGCGGTGTCGTCGTGCTGACCAACACGGCGGCCTCGGTCGACGCCATCGCCATGGCCAGCCTGGTGCCGGGCGCGCCGCCCGAACGCAAGGCCGTGCCGCTGGCAGCGGAGGTGCTGGCCGATTACGATGGCCGCTACCAGCTCGCCCCCGGCTTTATTTTGTCGGTCCATCCATCCGCGCGCGGCCTGACTACGCAGGCAACCGGCCAGCAAACTATCGCAGCCTATGCCAGCGCGCGCGACGAATTTTTCCTGCGCGAGGTCGATGCGCAGCTGAGCTTTCAACGTGACGCCACCGGCGCGGTGCAAAGCCTGACGCTGCACCAGCACGGCCGCGACATGCCGGCCAAAAAACTGCCACCGGCGCCGCCGCGTGCCAGCGTCACGCTAGCTCCGGCCATGCTGCGCGGGTATGTCGGCACATATATGCTCAGCGTCGGCATGGCCGCCACGGTGACGTTCGAAAACGGCGCCTTATACGGACAGGCGACCGGGCAGCCCCGCTTTCAGCTGGAGGCGTCGGCGCCCGACGAAGTCTATTCCGACGCGGCTGGCATTGAAGTCAGCTTCCGGCGCGATGCGCAAGGCAAGGTTACACGTTTGCTGCTGCGTCAGGCGGGCCAGGAAATCGGTGGCAGCAGAATCGCCGACAAATAGTCGCAGCGCGGGCACTGCGGTGCCGATCCGCTGCGTCAGGCGGCGTCCAGCTGCGCCATCTCGCGCGTCATGTTGGCGATCGCCTGGGCGTTGTACTGGTCGGCGAAATAGGCGTCGCCAAACAGCTCGCCGGCTTCGGCCTTGCGGCGCAAGTGGGCCAGCACGGCGCCGCGCTGCGCCTGGTATTTGGCGTCCGGCACGTGGCTGTATTCCTGCCGGATCGCGCCCGCATAATTTTGATACACCGCCTCGTCCTGCCCGAGTATGGCCAGGTCGACGCTGAGCATGATGCGCTTGAGCCGGTGCTCGATGGCGGCCTCCTGGAAATGGTCGGTGGCGCGTATCAGTTCGGCCGCATCGCCCAGGTCGTGATGCAGGCCGCTGGCCAGCCACAGCTGCGCGCTGGCCTCCTCGTTCGACAGCGCGCCGCCGCCGTGGTGGTATTCGGCGTCGTGGAACCAGAACGCCTGCTTGACGATATCGACGTCGCGCGGCTCGGCGCCGGTGTTGGCGGCCCAGACGCGGATCTCGCACAGGCCGTGCACCAGGTGGTCGAGGTTGTGGTAGTGGCGCGCCGGCCCGCCGTAGGCGGTGGCGCCGGTCAGGCGCACGAACCAGCCGTCGGCGTGGGCGATGGCCGGCGCGTCGGCGTGCGCGTAGTCCCACAGCGCTTCCCACTCGCTGCGCAACCAGCCCAGCACCCACGCGTGGTAGGCCGGGCCGGGCACGAATTTTTTCATGATCCAGTTCCAGCCGATCGGCCCTTCGAGCGCCTTGACGAAACTGGAGCTGACGGAACCGAGGTCGCGCGGCGGCATCACGAAGATGGTCTTGGCGCCCTGCAGCACGTCGACGTTGGTTTGCTGGATCAGGTTCTCGTAATCGAAATCGGCGGTGGTGCGGATGCCGCGGATCAGGCAGTCGACGCCGTGCTTCTTGGCCGCGCGCGCCGTGTAGTCGCCCTTGACGATGACCACCTGCACATTGTCCCAGCCCTGCTCGGCGCAGCTGAGGGCGATGATGCTCTTGCGCTCCTCGGCCGAAAAACGCGGCGCCTTGGCCGGGTTCTGCGACAGGAACACCACCACTTCATCGGCAATCGAGCGCGCTTCGTTGATCACCCACATATGGCCGTTGGTGATCGGGTCCAGGGTGCCCGAAAATCCGATCTTCTTCATACGCCGCTCCACCGCCATGTCAAAACGGTATTCTAGCCGCAGCGTGCGGCGGCGGTGGCGATAATTCGCCGGCACAGCCACAGTCGGTGACCGCGGCGTTACTATTGGTAGTAAAACTTCAGGGAGTAAAAATATGGCAAACAATATCCAGGCCAGTCTGAGCAGCGTCGCCCCGACCACCCAGCCGATGACCACGCAGGAACGTATCGGCATGCTGCAAAAAGCCATTCTGACCATCCAGCACCAGCTGCGCGACCTGAACAAGCAGCTGCAGGCCGCGACCGATCCCCAGGTGCTCATGGCACTCACGCACGAGATCTCGGAACTGACACAGATGGAAAAGTCGCTGGAACAACAGATACTGCAGCTGCAGCAAATGGAAGAGCGCCGCAGGCAGATGAGCGAGAACAGGGACGTGCTGGCCGCCGCCGCCATCAGCGCGGCGCGCGCCGTGGCGGCGCCGGCCGCGAGCCAGGGCGCCGACCACGCCCCCTGAGGCAAGGTCAGGCCGCCGCTGCGAGGGCCGCGTCGGACATATCCGGCAGTTTCGGGAAATCGATTTTGACGCGCAGGCCGCCCAGCCGCTCGGACGTTTCCAGCGACAGCATGGCGCCGTGGCGTTCGGCGATGGCCTTGATGATGGCCAGTCCCAGGCCGCTGCCGCCAGCCTCGCTGCCGGGCA
>Ga0209848_1000234_pt1 | contig 27364 bp, 16 predicted proteins | sample OrgsoiDNA_201062_FD_185810 | JGI IMG/M metagenome (GOLD analysis project Ga0209848, IMG submission 185810) | Permafrost soil microbial communities from the Arctic, to analyse light accelerated degradation of dissolved organic matter (DOM) -... | ecosystem: Environmental > Terrestrial > Soil >...
GGTATACAACCCGGTGCGGGGGTCGACGCCGCTGTTGAGGAAGCTCATGAAGTTAAGGGCGTTGGAATGCAATGTAGTAGAGGCGGCCATGGGGATGAACCTCGGGGTTGCATGAACTCATCCGGTGCGCAGGTTTGAAAACCCTTGCGCACCGGCGTCGTCTGATCATTTAAAGAGTCGTCACCAACAGCGTATTGCGAGTGTCAGTACCCATGGGCGCAAAGCCGATGGATAAGTGGTGAAAGTTGCCATTTCTGTCCAGCAGGCGCAGTCGCAGGGGTTGTTCCAGAACGCGAGCATCCGAATCCGCTCCTCCTGGAACATAGTTGACATCGTCAACGCGAAATAAACTGATCATCAATTCTCCTTCACCGGCTTCTTGCCCTGAGATGACCCTTTTATCCAGAACTCTGCCGGGCATGAGGGTGTCCAGACGCTCGTCATAGCGCATGATCTCCCCGTCCCCCTGGACGTTCGCATAATTGAAGCTATAGCCGGTGTAACTGAACATCGTTTCATAGTCGCGCCGACTTTCCCACTGAAGGGTTGACTGGTTATCTTCAAACTCGAATCGTATAAACCGCACCGGCCTTCCATCCCCCCCCACAAACGCCATAACCCAATAGTCCGTGGTGGTCAGCAAGTAATCGTAATCTATCTGTTGGGGAGGATTATTTCCGCCACCCGCGACACGTTTAGGATTGAAGATGTAGTTGGTTGCAACAAACACCGGCACCGTCGTCGGGATCAGTTCAATGTGATAAGGGGGGTTATCATTTTTTTCATTGGAGTTGTGCTCACCAAAGTAGGCGTCAATAAAGCGCCCATAAAAGATCTCGGGATTTGTCGCTCGGGTCTGCACATAAACACGGCGCCGGGTTATCCCGTCGTCCACCGCATACATTTGTTTATTGGCCGCTTGCGCCAGACCGCCACCGTATCGATTGAAGCGATTTTCCTCGGTACTGACCGCCCACGTATATATTGCGTCGGACTCGATGCCTTCCAGGCCCCTCGGCAAGTAATCCAATGCCTGTTTGGAGTCACGGTGGACGATGACCAGAGAACTCATCTCCTCCTCGGTCACCGGATAAGAGACGCCATTGACAGGCTGGGTTTCGATCTGGACATCCACAGCGATTTGCTGAAAGCCGTTAGCGAGCGCGTGACGTTCGTCGGCGGGCGCCGTCAGTTTGAAAGACGCAATGTCTTTCCAGGACGCCTCAGCGGTGAAGTCGGAAAGTTGAATAATGCTGTAACCGCTAAGCAGCGACATGCCGTCAATCACAATTTCGCACCGAACAACACTCACGGGGGAGGTAATCTGTGCCGGTGCGCTAAAAAGTCCGGAATCACTCACCGTGCCGTCCCCGCTGAAAACACTCCAACGTTGCATCTCGACAGGGTAATTGTCGGGGACAGTCAGTTGCACCCCTGCACTACGGCTCGTATTGGAAACAAACGGCGGTGTGATGCTCAACGCCTGATTGACTTCCAACAGCAGCACCGAGGCCTGTGCCTTAAGGCCGCTGGTCTTGTCCTGAACCTGAACACGCTGGACGGCAAACCCTTGGTCGCCTGGCAGTTTCACGGGTGGGGTATAGATGACGTTGCTGCCGCTGGGGATCAAACTGCCCAGGCCAGGTTCGAGCAACGACCACTCCTGGGCTCCGCCGTCCAGCGTGGCCGCCGAGAATACAACCGGCCGCGGCACGGCATTCAGGTAGTTAACGCTGGACTGAGGCGAAACAGTGACGCCCTCAAAGGCGACCGAGACCAACGCGGATGCCCGACGCAACTCGCCGCTGACCGGGTCGTTGTACTCTGCGGTAATTACATTGCGCACCGTCTCCTTGCCCAACTGCTGTGGGCCGACACTGGTATAACGACCTGTCGTGGAGATGCTTCCGGCCGAACTGACCGTGTTGATACTGCGCACGCTCCAGGTCACGCTGGCTGCCTTAAGCAGCTTCTTGCCTGCCTGCACAACGCTATATTGCAAGGTGGTGCCTGCACGGATGACCTTGAACAATGGATCAAGAGTAATGCTGGTCTGTGTCGGATCAATATTGCCGAACACGATCAGATCCTGAGGGGTGTGGCGAGAGCTTTCGACAAACACGTTCTCACCCGGAAACAACAGGCTATTGAGCAGGTCCAGTCGATCCTGTTCAGCGTATTGAAGCAAGTCATAGGACACCACTAAGGTGGCGGAATATAGCTCATCGCCCTGCCCATCCTGATCATCAGGTATCAGGTAAGGGAAACCGCTGCCCTCGCCCGGAAAGTACTCAGGCGAAGGTTTACCTCTCACGGCAATGAAGATAAGCACCCCACCGTCACCGTAGTTGAGTGCCGCCTTGGTCTTGGCCCCGGGTGCCGCCTGGGTTCGTATATAGAAAGTGGTCGGTGTCAACGGGTTGTAGCCCTTCAGGTCCAGAGTACCCAACTCGTAAACACGTTTATGCCTTGGCAAGGCTTTCAAGAACCGTCCGAACACTTCACCCAACCGATTCTGGGCATTGAGCTGCTCGGCCAGATTGCAGCTGAATTGCACGCTATTGCGTAAGTCCAGCGTGACCCGTCCACGCTTGTCGACTTCACCGACGACCATGGCCAGATTAACGGTCATGCTCAGCGTGAAGCCCTGTTGCTCGGACAGTTTGAAACTGGACAGCAGCGTGGCTGGCTTGCCAACCGGTTTGGAAGAGACCGTCACGGTACCTGAAATGATGCCCAGGGTCAGCGTGGCCCTGGAGTTATCCAGCGAAGCGGTTTCAAATGACAGCAAGGGCTTGCTTAGAATGATGTCCTGTAGGTCCATCCATTCAGTTTCATCATCGTTCAGAAATACCTCCTCGATCCTGAAGGATGGCAGAAAACTAAACTCATCAAACCCCGCGACAAACTGCTGCTCCAATAAGCGGTTGAGGCGCCCACGGCTAAACATGGAAATGGCACCCCACTCCTGCGTAACCGCACGACCTTCCATGGAAGCCAGTAACTCAGCTTTTGAATTGCTCATGACAGAACTCCCTACAGTGAACAGTGTTTGCCTTAGACCGGCTTAAAGTTCAAACCGGCAACGAGCGTCTCCGGAGCATCAAACAAGGGCAAGGGCAGTAATATATAACCCTGGAAAACAAGATCGGGCATTACATCCGGGGCAGGTGCCCAGGACGCGACCAACAAAGCAAACCGTTGATCCAGTAGGTTTGGCTGAGTATAAATTCCGTTCGCCACCGTGCCAGAACCGGCGACGGTTTCCCACGTCAAACTTGCATCCGGTATAACGCTGGTCGCTGACTTGACTTTCAGTTTGACCTGGTTAGCCGGCAAGGAGACTGTACTGTCCTTCTGAACGCCTAATGTCATGTCGGCGAGCACAGCCATCACATACGCGGACTTGGTCTTGTTGGTCAGTTCATTCTTGACCACGACTTCATCAACCACAAAGGCCGCATCGCCTTCTTTTGCCAACGGCGGCGCAGTGTAGACATACTGGCCATTTTGCCCGGCAACCAGTTTGCCGCCATTGGCCGGGTTCTTGAGGGACCAGGTCAACGTGCCTGTACCTTTTTTGCCTGCCGAAAGCGTGCGGGTGTGCTCCGAACCGCATATTTGAATGACGGGGCTGAGCGTAATATCGTTGACCACTACCGATACCAGTGCGGAACTGCTATACCCACCCTCTCCGTTCGCAATTACCTTCACCCGAAGGAACGCTCCGCTGACTGCAGCCGGTGCGGTATAAAGTCCGGCAGTTGAAATACTGCCTTTATCGCCGGTGCCTCCGAGGATGTGCTCCACCGTCCAGGTCAAACCGGATGTTGCCGCAGGTTCGGTGGTGAATTGTAATGTCTCACCCGTGCCCATCAGTGGCTGGATTGGGGTGATCGCAAACTGGGTCAGTGAAGGGCCGATTCGACCGAAAATGGCCATATCGCCAGGTAAAGCAACCTCGTCGAGGACGACAGAATTACCGTCGCTGAACAGCAGGTTCTTGAGTACAAATACGTTGATGGCAGGGAGTCTGGATAACAGCAACGGGTAACTGGCTTCCACATCCTCCCGATAAAGATCCATCAATGGCGGCTTAATAAAGGGAAATAGCGCGGTTGATACATCGTCGGAAGGCGGCTGCGATGTCATGTCATCCGTAAAGGATGTTAATTCCATCGCACCCACTTCCACCATCTGCGTGCCTTTGTTCACGACGTACTGACACGACGCCGTAAACTGCCACTCATACAGGATAAGACCGTAATAGTTTATTCCCTTTGCGTCTTTAGCAATAAAATTATCACGCGAGCCTCCTTGCCACTCCATTTTAATGCCGTCATCGGCGACTTTTAGCCTGAGCGTCGTAGTAGCGTAGTTAATATCACCGAACTGCAACGCCCTATTAACAACGGCGCACTCGAAAGTGCCAAACGTGTACCGAGCAATGGGAAGGTCTATACTCCCACTCTCCCCTCTCACGGTGACAAACTTAAAAGCATCCGATTCCAGGAGATAACTTGACCCTGGCGTGCCAGCGTCCTTCAACGCCTGACCAATCATCTTATCCATGAGTAACTTATTACTCAGTATTATCGTGGCGCTGTAATCAGTCGCCGTATCATCAGGGATCAGGTAAGGAAAATCAGCGCTTGGATTCCCTCCATTACCCTCCCCTTGCATCGCAACCAATACCAGCACTGCCCCATCGCCATAGTTATCGGCACTGCGCAACTTCGCACCCGGCGCCGCTTGCGTGCGTATCTTGATGACGTGCGGCTTGATTGGATTAGTGGCCTCTCTGGTAATCTCACTGATGACCAAAACCCGCTTGGGGTCGGGCAAGGTTTCAAACAGCTCTTTAAAAAACGTCCCGCCCAATTTCCGTTCGTGGTCGAAGTCAGAGTAACTGAGGCTGAAGTCACTGCTTTTTTTCAGGTCCAGCACCACCTGCCCAGCACTATTGACCGTACCCGGCACATCGACCAACTGCAGATTGAGGGTCAGTTCGGGTCCATTCAACGGGTCCACGACTTCTATTCGAGTGGCTACCTTGCCACCCGGCACATCCTCGAACGTCACTTGCGTGCCGCCGACCACTTTGAGGGTCAACCTGGCACTGGGTATCTCCTCCGCCACATTGGCGATCTCAAAGGACAGCCGCGGATAGTCCAACACATAGTCGCTTATATACTGGCCTACGGTACTGGAGTCTTTGACGAAACCTTGCACAGGGTCAAGGTAGGTGGTGGTGCTGAAACGGTTGATATAGTCCTGCAGCAATACGGTATTGGTGTCTGCTCGGTTGAACGCCAGGATCGCCCCCCAGTTCATTGTCTGGGGGTTTTCACGCAGCCAGGCGAGCAGCTGATTTTTTGACATACCTGCCATGTTGTTACCCTTCCTGTGGCGTTGCCCGCCACCCATTAATAAACCCGAGCGCTGAAAGGAACTCTCTACCCAGCGCCAGCCATGCGTGAACCGGGCGTTATCTATGCCGCCAGTATCAGGGGCAGGTCCGGAAAATCTGTTTGACAAATACCGTCATCAAAACTGACAGCCACCTTGAACGTGACCCTCGCCCCCTCGGCCAAACGTTGTAAGTAGTCACGGCTCAGCGTGGCAACCACCTTGTTCGCCGTGACGTGCTGTTCTTCAATCGGAAAGTTTTCCAACACCCCTGTATTGGCGGAACTTTCTACCTTAATCGTCAGTAACTGTCCGGGCGCCATGAACATCCACCGATTCAGCGTGAGTTCCAGACCCGAAGCAGGAACGCAGCTCAGCAGTAACTTTCCAACGTTGACGCACTGGGATTGAATCGTACTGAAGCGATCTTTGGGCAGAGGAACAATACGCAAGTCGAACGCTATCGAAGTGGCTAGCGACTCGCCGGGGCGCTTGACCGTATAAAAAACTTGAACCCGTTTCCCCATGTTGGCAGGCACGGCAGCGGGTGGAATGACAAACGTACGCGGGTCGCCTGGTTCAGCACTCGCAGCCACATGGCTGCCGCTGGAGCCATGCCCCTGCCAATGGACTTCAACGGTGTCACTCAGTCCCAACTCCACTTCAACGGGGATGCTGACCTGCGCCCCGGCTCGCAAGTCGTCAGCGCCAATAAACCCCTGGTTCGGCAGTGGGTCTACCGGTTCCGGGAGTGCCCCAAGAACAGTCGGTGCGGCTGGACGCCAAGCGGCACGAACATCCAGTTCCAAAACCTCAGAGGACTTGGCCGAACCGGGGCGCGCGTACTGATACTCAAAAGTGACCGTTTCATCGATCTGGTCGCGCAGCCATGACTGTTCAAGGCTGAAGGATATTTCGCCCGCGTCGATAATGCCTTGATCGACCCGTAGTGACCTCACCACGCTCACACTTCCGGGCCGGCCCATGGCATAGAGTAAAACGTAGTCCTCCGGCTGGATGTCCGGATAAGCAAGGATCTTCAGCGGCACCCCTTGAGGAAATTCCGCGGGATCAATTGTGCTTCCGCTGTGGTTCTCAATGGTGACAAGGGGCAAACGAGTAACTGACGGCGGGACGATATCCAGCGTCTGAATTTCAGAATCGGCAGTGCCGTCTTGAGCGTCGGCATACACCAACTGATAACTCATCTGCGCAGTGCCGCCATCGATGAATCCCACATAGCCTGGGTCCAGAGCCCAGGTCAGTACCTTGCCAACGTCCGTACCTACCAGCGTCTTGTTGAACACTTCGGGAGTGTCTGGAGAGCCGTCGGAGAAAAATCCCTCCCAGGTGAGTTTGACTTGATCACCGACTGACATACGCGGATACGCTGCAAGCGCCAGGGTAAACCACCCACCGCTCGGCGTCAGGTTGGGGTCCACCGCCAGCGCGTGGGACTCTTTAAGTTGTACGACCGGCAAAGAACTGTCCATTATCCTTACACCCCGCTAGTTCATGACAAGAGCATGAAAATTAGTGGCAATTTGCTACAAATCAAATCGATAAGTGATACAGGTTTACGCCAGAAAAAACAGCGTGACAACCTAGTAGAATTGCTAGGTTGCCACGCTTGAATAAGGTGTTATCGTCAGTCAGAAATACTCATTTTTTCAGCAGAGGAGAGGCCACCATGAGCCCTCAAAAAGTTCTGTTATATGGATTCTTTGTCTTGCAGGCTTTGTTATTGACGGCAACTGCAACGGCGGACACCCTAAAAAACACCGCGCCCCCCCATCAAAAGAGCAATGGAAACATCACACTGATTAACCTGCAATATCCTGATAACACCTGCACTTATCCTATTGAGAGCGATCTTCCTATATGGGTTCCCCTCAGATGTGCCACTCTCCCGGACAAAATGGCAATAGAGTTACGCAATGTACCCTCTGCCACTCGAATCAGGCTGGCATCCGATAAGCCTTACGATCATCCGAGGCCGGGAGAAGCCTGCACAGAGGAGTTTGCCAACTCTGATCCCCCTGCGGTTGAACTACTGACGATTAAAGAGCCCACCACGCTCACCGAACCTCTGAAGCTGGCTGATCTCAATACGTTGCCACCTGGCGCCGTTGCAAAACCCGGGGTCAGGTTTATAACGAATGGATTCTCCGGCCATGTGCAGACTGTTATCGATTGCTTGATCATTAGGGTTTCCCCCCTGTCCCCTTGATAAACTTGCCGCTACCGACTGGACAAGACCATTATTCCTAAAACTCAGGTATACCATCATGATTGTTTTCAGGCGCCACTCATTGGAATTAGTACTGGCCTTTTTTTTTGTGGCCGCAGGTTGCATCCAGACAGTATCAGCGGGTAATGAGGGTACGCCCAAGCTGACGCTGGAAGGTGCCAACGGAGAAAATCATTGCTCGCTCGACTTCACGACCAGCGTCCGAAGCTTTAAAGGTAACGCCTACTGCAAAAATGATTCAGCCATCAAACTTGAAGTTGAACACGCCCCTTCGGCATCTAACATCTTGGTCTTTGATGATTACAGCTGTGATCGCACAGACCCTGGAAATTACTTCTGGTTCTACTTGCGAACCGTGAAAGAAAACTTCTCCACGGCCCAACCTATTGATCTGGACACCATTGCACATACGGAAAATGGTGGCGTGGTTGCCCCGGGCCTCAAATTGATAAGCAAGTATCAACGGGGCAGCTATACATTCGCCAAGCGGGCATCCTGCGTAAAGATTGAAGTGGATGCCCCGCTACTGCCTGACTCAGGCCCTTAATGGTAGAGCCTTATTCAGGCGCTCACTCGTTCATTGTTTCTCTGCAACCCCGAGGTTCATCCCCATGGCCGCCTCTACTACATTGCATTCCAACGCCCTTAACTTCATGAGCTTCCTCAACAGCGGCGTCGACCCCCGCACCGGGTTGTATACCGTGTCCATCAGCCTGCCGGAACTCAAAACCGACGACCTCGCCGGACCGGTCATTCCCCTGGGCCTGAGCTTCAGCCCGCTCAACACCCAGGACTCCGGTTACGGCCTGGGCTGGGACCTGCCGCTTTCGCAATACACCCCCCATAACCAGATCCTGTCCCTGAGCACCGGCGAAACCTTCAAGGTCACCGGCAGTGGCAGCGGCGATCAGTTGGTCATCAAAGAGAAAAAACTCGACAGCTTTCACTTCCACGACCTGGGCAACGAGGGCTACAAGGTCGTGCACAAATCCGGGCTGGTGGAATTCCTCAAGGTCATGGGCACCAGCACCCACCAGATCGCCTTGCCCTATCAGATCCAGTCCCCTGACGGGCGTTCGGTGACCTTGACCTACAAGCCGTTCGCCGATCATCAGGTGCTGGCCTCGATCAGCGACAGTCAGCGCACCTTGCTGACCCTCAAGCGCACGGCACGCAATGTCGACGTCGTGCTGATGCCGGACCAGGGCCCGGTGCGTTTTGTCCTGACCCTGGACGAGGACGATTACCGGGTGTCGCAGATTACCCTGCCCACCGCTGAAAACGCCTGCTGGCGCTTTAAGTACGAAACCCTTGATGGCCTGTTGTGCGTGCGCCAGGTCTGTACCCCCACCGGAGCCCACGAAACCGTTGCCTATGATGACGCGGGTCATGTGTTTCCCGGTGTCAGCCGCCCGCCACTGCGCCGGGTCACTGAGCACAGCACCGACCCCGGCCAGGGGCAACCGGCCCTGGTGGTCGGCTACAGCTACAGCGGTAATAACACCGTCAACAGCCACAACTTCCTGGGCAACGATGCGTCGGGGCTGATCTGGGAAGACAACGGCCTGGATAACCTTTACAAGGTCAGCGTGCCCTACCAGTACGGCACCACCGAAAGCCTGCGGGTGGCCGGTCAGGTGGTGCGCACCGTGGAGCGGACGTTCAACCGCTTCCATTTGCTCACCGAAGAAACCACCACGCAAAACCGCAAGATGAAAAAAACCCTCACCCTCTATTACGCCGATGATGGCAAGGACTTCGACCAGCAACCCAATTATTTCCAGTTGCCCAAGACCGTCACCGACAGCTGGTACAACCTGGACAATGCCAACCAGGTACGCCGCGAAACCGTCAGCAGCCAATACGACAGCCATGGCAACCTGACCGAACAGACCCAGGCCAACGGCATCGTCGAGACCAGCACCTGGTACCCGGCGGCGGGGGAAAGCGGCCAGTGCCCGCCCGACCCGGAAGGGTTTGTGCGACAGATGAAAACCCGGACCGTCACCCCCGCGCAGGTCTGGGAAGGCGAGCCCGCCCCGGTGCTGCGCACCCGTTATCGCTACCAGGCGCTGGAACCGGTGCAAGGTGCCAGCCAGCCCTGGCTAGTGCTCAGTGAGGAAAGCTTGCTGCAGGTCGAGGTCAAGGCCGGGAGCGAAACCGAAACGCTGCTGCACAGCACCGCCCATACCTACATCCAACAACCCACCGACCGGCTCACCCACGGGCGGCCCTTGAACGACACGTTCACGCTCAACGGCATCAGCACCTTCACCGCCTTCACCTATGAAAAAAAACAGGGCACGGCCCGGGCCGACGAAACCGTGCTCAAAATCACCCAGACCCTGAGCAGCAGCCTGGACAGCGAACGCAAGGTGATCACCCTGGAACACTCGCTGCTCAATGGCGAACCCCTGCTGACCCGGGACGACACCGACGTGGAAATCCGCTACGTCTACGACGGGCTGGGGCGGGTGCTGAGCGAAACCGTGGCACCGGGCACCGACTACGAAGCCACCCGCAGTTACACCTACGTGCTGGTGGCCACCGACGGGCAAACCGCGCGCCAGGAAGCCACCGACGTCAAGGGCGTGAGGACTTGTAGCCACCTGGACGGCCTGAACCGGGTGGTCAAGGAAGAACGCCAGGACGCCGACGGCGATGGCGCGCTGCGCCAGACCTACGCGGCCGAATACGACAGCCGTGGCCAGTTGCTGAACGAAACCCAGTACGACTGGCTGGGAACCCGCAACCTGGCGCTCAAGAGCATATTTGGTTACGACGACTGGGGGCAGCAGCGCAGTGAGACCGGGCCGGATGGAGTGGTGACGTTCAGTGTAACGAACCCCTTTGGCTGGCAAACCGACGGCGGCTACTACCTGCCGACCCAAAGCACCTGGCAACAATCAGGTCAGGACTCGACCGAGCGCTACGGACTCACCGTGACACGGCTCAATGCCATGATGAAACCGGATGCAGTAGAACGTTTCAATCTGGCGGGCCAGAGCATCGGCAAGCAACGCTACGAATACGACGGCCTGGGACGCACACTCAAGGAAATCAACGTATTGGGTCATGGCACCCGGTATCGCTATGACGCTTTCGACAGAATGGTGCAAAGCACACTGCCCAACGACGACATCGTCTTTCGCGACTACGCCTTGCACAGCAGTGCCGACCTGATAAGTCAGATGAACGTCCAGCCCGCCAGCCAGCAAACACCCAGGCTGGATGTCGGCACGCAGGTGTTCGATGGCATAGGACGATTGACGCAGCTCACCGTCGGCAAGCGTAACGAAGGCTATCGCTACAAGAGCGGCTCCTTACAGGCGAGCGAGCGCATCACACCCAGTCAGGCGTCGATCCTTTATGAATATGCCCATGGCCTCACTGAAGAGCCCATCAACACCCACGCACCGGACGAAACCGTTGACTTCAGCTATGACGCAAAAAGCGCACGCATGAAAACATCCAGCAACAGCCTGGGCGAGCGGACATACGACTATGACAACGCGGGGCATCTGAAGCGGGATACGTGGACAAGCAATGGCCAAGCCTGGGCCACCGAATACGTCAGTTCATTGCAAGGCAGGCAATTGTCCCGCACCGACGTCAGCGGTTTGCGCACGGTTTATACCCATGATGCGACCGGGCGAGCCGAGCAGGTCACCCAGGGGAGCCTGCAGGCCAATTTCGGCTATGACTCCCTGGGGCGGCTGCAACGCACCCTGACACGTGACCTTGCCGCCCAGGCCAGCCTGGAAACCCTGATTGACTACGACGAACACTCGCGGGAAATCCAGCGCACCCTGAACCTGAGCAACCATCCCCAGCGCACTATCAGCCAGGTCTGGCAAGCGGATGACCAACTCAAGAGCCGGCACCTGAAGGAAGCCGACGTCAGTTTGCTGCATGAGAACTTCGAGTACGACAACCGTGGCAGGCTGTGGCAGTACACCTGCTCCGGCCAGACACTGCCGCAGGACCGTTATGGCAATGAAATCGTCAAACAGCTGTTCAGGTTCGATGCGCTGGACAACATCACCCAGAGCCAGACCACCTTCGCCGATGGCAGCAGCGATCTGGCCAGGTTTACTTATGCCGGTGCCGAGCCCTGCCAACTGACTGAAGTGACTCACAGCCATGCCGACTATCCCGACAGTACCGCTTTCGCTTATGACGAAGACGGCAATATGCTGAATGACGAAGCGGGGCAAACACTGAGCTACGACAGTCAGGGGCGGCTGCTGGGCGTCGAGACAGCCAGCGGCGACTCAGTGAGCAGGTATCGCTATGACGGCCATAATCATCTGGTCACTGTCAAACAGGGCAGCAACCCCGAGACCGCGCGTTTTTATCAGGGTGATCGACTGAGCAATACCGTACAGGAGCAGATCAGAATCCAGTACCTGTACGACGGCGACACCCCGCTGGGCCAGCAACAGGTCGGCGACGATGCAGAGACTCTACTGCTGCTGAGCAATGCCAGTAACACAGTGCTCGGCGAAAACCGGCAGGCAGAATTGCGCACGACGGTGTACAGCCCTTACGGCGAACGCAACGACAACACCCAGCAACTGCAATGCCTGCTGGCCTTCAATGGCGAGGTTCGCGACCCTGCCAGCGGCTGGTACCTGTTGGGCAAAGGCTACCGCGCCTACAGCCCGACGCTGATGCGCTTCCATAGCCCTGACGCCCTGAGCCCCTTCGGTACAGGCGGGTTAAACCCCTACGGTTACTGCCAGGGCAATCCCATCGCGTTCCAGGATCCTACTGGGCACAGCGTAGGCAAACTCGAACATCGTCAGTTCCAGGCCAACCAAAGTGCGGTGTTCTTAGGTCTGCTGACCACAGTGGTTTTCGCGGGGCTGGCCGTTGCCAGCCTGGGCACGGCGACGCCTTTTATGGCCGCCGTGACAATAGTAGGTGTGGGCCTCGAGGCAACCAGTACTGGCTTTCAGACGGCCGCCTTGCTGGAGCACGACCCGGACAAAGCCCGGTCGTTGTCTGAAGTCGCTATTGCCCTGGACCGGGGAGCAATGGTTATCGGGTTTATGCAGATGGGAAAAGGAGCGTTGAAAAAACTGGGGACGAAAGCGGCGGGACAGAGGGCGTGGGGAAGTAACGTCACGCCGTGGAGCAAAGACCCACTTGGGCAATGGGCGGCCAGGGGCGGGAAGATGACGAACGGAAGCGACCCACTGGCGGAATGGACAGCCAGAGGTGGACGGATGACTTCGGGGAATGCCGCCGGGGCGTCGGCTCCTTCGGCACGTGCACCGTCGATCCCGGCGGCTGATTATGATCAAGCCAGCAAGGTATCCAGGAGCACTCAGACGAATGCACCCCGGCCAACATCGAGCATAAGCTCGACGTCGTCTTCATCTTCTTCGTCGACTTCAACTACCAGTGCAGTATCTATAACCCCTACTCCGTCTCCTGCGCCGGTGGCGGTAAAAGCTGTAACAAATAAAGCAAGACAATGGCCTGTTGTAGGCCAATCCGGAATGAAATACGCCATGCCTCACCCCACTCAAGGAGCCACGGTCTATGATTTCTCTATAAATACATCAGGCCTGCGAAATTAATCAAAACATTTTCTGCATCGACCCCGTGTCGATGCAGCTAACTTCGACCCACCCTTTTCAAGAACGTCCAACACGCCACATCACGCAACCAGAGTAAGTTTCAAGCTCGGAAAATCTGCCGGTTCTGCGACACCTGGGAAGCTGACCTTGACCAGAACATTGAGCGGCCCATTCACGTCAAAGTCCTGCAGAACGGCTTTTTGCACATCGACGTCCACCCCGCCAGCAGTGATGTCGCCGTCTGCGACGGGATAATCGTCCAGAATGACTTTCGACTTCCCCACACCACTCAACGTGACCGTCAACCGCTGGCCTGCAGCCATGAACATCCAGCGATCCAGCCTGAACGTTGCGTAGCTCTGCACACTGGCCAGGCTCAGTCGGTTCACCACACCTTGAGGGCGGGTACATTGAATCGTCCGCCAATTGCCCGACGCCGTGACCACCACCGTCAACTCGTGCCGTATGGATTCCTGGGCAGGGGGCGTTTCAATCTGGTAATACACCGGAATCTTTTTGCCCATATGCTGCACAATATTGTCCGCCGGAATGCTGAATCGCTTGCCAGTTGCATCCGGCACGGTGGCCTTGAAAGCGCCTTCAGTGCCCGGGGTTGCCCATTGCACGCTGACCACATCGTTTGGGGCGTACGCCGCATCCTGGGGTATCAGCACCGTTGCGCCCGCCCGCGCGTCAGTAGGGTCGAGCGTGCTGCTGGTGGCGGATCCGCTGGCCTCGACGACCGTAGGGCTGGGCAAATAACGGATGGCGGGCTGAGCCGATACATCCAGACGAACAGCCTGGGAATAAGCGCTGACGTTACCCGCCCGGTCAAACAACCGGTAGAACGCATACCAAACCCCATCGCCTCGCCCCCTGATCATGGTGCCCGGGAAACTCAAAACCACGGGTTTGCCTATCTCCGCGCGGGAGAGCGTTCGGGTGGAGACAATATCTGCACCAATGACGTTAAAGGGGTCCTCGTTCCAGTACCAGGTCACCACGTCGCCAGGTTTGCCGCCGCCGTAGGACAAGATCGTACCTTCCACCTTGTCCCCATGCTGGTCCAGATAGTCGCGAGTGATCTGTGTCGTGTCGAATTGCAACCGCCCCTGATCGGCGCCCAATATCGGGGGGGTCAAATCGATGGTAATGGTCTGTGGGAACGAGTCATCCGTGTTGCCGTCCCACTTTTTTACTTCATAGCGCACCCTATGATTTCCCGGTATCAGTAACCCTTGGGGCACCTGCGTTAGAAGGTCCTCCGGGGGCAGTGTCGGATAGTCCTGACCCAGCCAGGCTTTTTCGTAAATCGACTGATTTTCCCCCCAATACACCTTCAGCACAGTTAGGTAGTTGGTCTGCGGGAAGTAATCCCAAGGTGGAATGACTATGGGCAGAGGCATCAACGCCTTATCGGCTGGCAACAGCCCCTCTTCATCCCATTGCGGGTCGTCGGGAAGCAAGTCAATAACGAGTGGCTTTGGATAGGGTGCACGTTTATTTGAAGGTTTATCGTGTGCCATGGTTTGTCCTCCCTGAACACAGACGCTAACAAGTTTATGATTCGGCCAGGCTTGAAGCATTCATTACATACTTTATGCGCCCGTATCGGTACTAGTAGATCTGCTAGTTGACAGGGATCCCTTCACAGGCAGTACAGCGCTAATAAAAAAGGGAAGTCACATGGACTTCCCTTTTTTGGTCAATGGATTACCAGTTATAGCGAACTCCTATATTGGCCCCCCAAGGCTGCTCGATTTTATCGCCGTTGCTGTAGTCAAAGTCGGCATGCACCTGAAGGGTGTCAGACAGTGAAACCGCTATGCCCGTACCCAGCTCACCTCGCGACCCGGAAAGATCGTTGTTGAACACGTTGCCGTTGACCTGCACATCATTACTCTTGGCAAACTCATGGGCCAGGGCAGCACGGACATAAGGTTGAACAGTGCGGCCCTGACCGAGATCAAAGTTGCGCCCGACGGTGGTCCCGACCTTGCCCAGTAACGAATGCGTACGGTCGCCCTCGGCCCGCATGCCGTTATCCAGGTCGTAATCCTTGCCCTGGATGATCAAACCCGCCAACTGGGTGTAAGGCTCGACGAAGTAATCATTGTCCAGCTTGATATGCCGACCGAACTCCAGGGAGGCGCCGACGCCCGAGTTGTTGTAATCACCTTTGGTCGTCGTACCGTCGCTCAGGTTGACCCTGGCCTTGTTCTGAAAGCGGTTGAACTTGAGCACGCCATCGAAGTAGTAACCGGTGTCGCTGTCCAGCCAGGTGGTGTAAGCGCCGACATAGTAGCTGTTGATCTTGCCGTTGCTGCCACGATCCAGGTCCAGATCGGATTTACTCTGCCCAGCCATCACGCCAGCCAGCCATTGTCCGTCACCCGCCGGCACCTTGCCATCTGCCCCCAGAGAAATACCCTGCTGAACCTGGCGGTAACCAAAACCGGCAGAATCGGCGACGTCGAATTTATTGCCGTAGGCACGCATCCAGCCACCGGATTGTCCGCCGTTAAGACGCAGCTCGCCCATGCGTGTGCGCAGTGTACTCAGCTCGCCATACCAGGCCGTCGGTGCGGCGTTGAACAGGGCCAGCACCGTGCTGGTGCCGGGGCTGATCGTGCGGGTGCTTGCGTCCAGGTACCAGTCGTTGTCCCCTTGCTTGATCAAATCGTAGGACCAGGTGCCCAGATCGACCGCCCCTCCCGCCAAAGAAAAGCTGGAGTCCCCGGCTGCCGCGTGTACTACATGCAAGCTGGTGTCGTTGACCGGGTCGGTGCCAGTGCTGCCGATCAACAGCGAGTGGCTGCCGGTAGCACTGCCGGTGATGTTGAGAAAGTCAGTGCGCTCGCCACCAAAATCCACATCCATCTTGAAGGTGCCGTTGCCCGACAGGTTGGCCACCGACAAGGTGTAAAACGACGCCGGGTCGCCAAACTTGATTGCGCCGCCGTTCATGGACAGATCCGCCAGCGTGGCGTCGCCGACCATCGTCCACTGCGAACCACTGTTGATGGCCACACTGCTGGTGTTTTCCAGTCGGCCGGTGAGCAACGAATTGTTGTCCAGAGTGACGTGGGCAACACCACCGGGCTGGGCGATGACATCGCCTGTCATGGTGCTCTGATTCAGCCCCAGGGTGGCGGTGCTGGTTCCGTCCACCAGCACATTGCCGGTCAGCGCACCACCTTGCAAGGCGACCGTGGCGGTACTGCCGGTGTTGGCCACAACATCACCGGTCATGGTGCTTTGATCCAGCCCGAGGGTCACGGTACTGGCCCCGTCCACCAGCACATTGCCGGTCAGTGTACTGCCCTGCAAGGCAACCGTGGCAGTACTGCCGGTATTGGCCGTGAAATCACCGGTCATGGTGCTTTGCTGCAACGCAAGGTTTGCAGTGCTGCCAGCATCGGCGGTGATGTCACCGGTCAGGCTGCCCTGGTTGAAATTCAGGTTGGCGGTGCTGGCCTCATCGACCTGCACATTACCCGTCAGGTTACTGTTGTTGACGTTCATGGTGGCGGTCGAAGCGCCCAAGACTTCCAGGATATTGCCGTTGCCGCCGGTGAGGGTTGAACCGTTATTGACGTCAATCGTAGCGATGGCGCTGGGAGTTGTTGGAGCAGCAGGTGCAACGCGAATCGCGGCGCCGGTCTGGCCGACCACACTGCTGCCCTCCAGCGTTAGCGAACCGTCTTGATACACCTGCTCAGCGCTCATGACAACACCATTCACCGTACCGGTCATGCTGCTGTCGCTGGCCCGCACCACACCCGCATTGACGCGCAGGCCTACTCCGTTTGTGCCGGTGGCTGTCAAGTGAGAGCGAAGCAGATCCAGTTCACTGAAGTGCGTAATCAATGCGCCTGCAGTCGCCCCCGTACTGGTGCTGTCGGTAAACGTGACTGTGGAGCCAATGGTATCGCTTTGTTGCCGGTTAACCGACAAGCCGACGCCGCTGGCGCTGACAACGGTGCTGTTGGATATGTCCCCCACGCTCTCATTTAACGACAAACCATTGTTGATCGTCGCACCGGCCATCGTGACTTTCGATCCACCAAACACACTCAATGAGCTGAGCGCCGAACCAGCCGCGACATTGATAGTGGACGCGGTTGAGGTGACCGTTCCGTGCTGGGTTCCGCCGTTGACATTCAAGGTGCCGTCATTGGTGACCGTGTAATCATTGACGCCACTGTTTCCATCAATATTTTTGACCTGGCCAACTACCGGGATGGTTGCACCAAGCAGCGTGTGGCTGACTAACAGCAACGGAACAAGTGACGCCCACTTGATGGCAATGGCCAACGGGCGTGGGCTAAACAATTGTCGTGTCGACATGAACAGGCATCCTTTAGTCTGAAAGTCGTGTCGGAAACGACAGTTTCTGTCATCCGATCCGGACTAGGCGTGAGTGGGCGGCCGCGCAGACTACAGACTTGCCCCTTTTTCTCATGCAGGACCATTCCGATATAAATGTAGGAAATGTCCTACCAAGCACATGAGCCCACCATCAGCCTCGAAGAGCCCTACCCTTCCATAATTAACGTCCGACCTTTTGAGAGTTTATGACATGCTCTAAATTCGCTTACTTTCATTTGAAATAACCTGCTAAAGCGTTACTTCAAATACGAATAACTGGCTTACATCGCCCTGGGCGATGATTGCTGGAAAGCACCGCTTCATGAACTGTCAAACGAACAGGCCTGTTTCCCTTGTCGGAAAACAAGCCTGCAGCGTTTATCCAGCCCTCCATCAGCCATGGATACTCAATGACAATTACTTGGGAACTGAGGTGAACAAAGTCCTGTGCCTGACATACGGGTAACAATAACCAGCGTCACATGGGACCCCGATTGCCCGCTGGCTTTTGTTAGCGTGCACGTCACACGCCCGCTACCGTGCGTCACAATCGGCTCTACGTAATCGGCATAAGGCACTGTCAATGGAAAGCCGTTGTCCACCTTGTCCTGATCGAACGTCTCTGGAGGAAAAGCGTAATCGGTGGCTGGAATTTCCGTAACGCCCGTCATGTCCGAGTAAGCCTGCCAACTCACCGCCAGGGTGTCGCCAATGGCAAAGTTAACCGGGTCGCCCTGCACCTGGACCTTGATCCCGTTCCAGGGCACTGAACAGCAATTGATGATGGGAACCGGGCCCGTGTTATCCAACCACTGGTCAGGGAACACCACATCATCCAGGCTCAGTTCGACGATTCGCACATCGACTTCTGTCCTGGCAGACTCCTGCTCGTTCACCCCGTTATCGGTCGTGTAATAGACAGGCAACTTATCGTTGTAACCACCCTTCTGGATCTCGATCCAGGGGATCGTGAAGTCAATCGGATCAGTCGACTGCTCAGTGGTGATGGTCACTTCATCCACATGAGGTTTCAGGAAACCCCAGTACAACCGCAGGGTTTGTCCAGCCGTCACGGGATTGCTCGGTATTTGCGCCGTTGCATCCACCCCTTTGTCGGCCTCACCCAGCACGTTGTCCACGGGAGGAACTTCCCGGCTCTTGATCACGACCCGCGGCAGTTTGTTGTTGATGGGGTCTGGCCCGGCTGGGTCTGGATCAGGGTCCGGATCAACGCCTGCAACGGTGAAGTCCACCTCGATATCAATTTCCTCCGACGGTGTACGCTTTAGACCGCGTAACACGTTGTAGCGTACTTTAAACCCGCGCTTGGTTGTTGCACCTCCTCTGGAGAGGGTTGGCCAGTCGATGGGGATATACATGGGGAACGTCGAAACCGGCACGGGAGTAACCGCCACCTCTTCCCATATGACCTCAATTTTATCCTCAGCAGGCTTCTGATTTTCGTACCCGGGATCGGGGATCAACACCACCACTCCTTCACGAGCATCAGCACGATCAATCAATCCGTCGTCCGCCAGGGGCACCTGGGGGTCCACCAGCGTTTCAGGCAGCGGATCAAGGTCAACGTATATATCCGACCACTCAGAGGGCTGACCAAGATTGCCGGTCCGATCAATATAACGATAGGAAATTGCAATATGACCGTCTTGAAAGCTCTTGATGTCGTCAGATAAAATTGCCACGACAATCGGGCCGCCTGGGGTGGGCGAAGCATCTTGCTCAGTAACGGTATGGCGCGCCACCACAAACCAGGGATCAGGATCCTGCCTTAAGGCTATCGGCGTCCAGTACACTTCGATTACATCGCCAGCGACAATGTCACTGGAACGCGGGATCGACACATCGACCGACGGGTGTGTATTTAAATAATCGAGCTCCAGGCCGTTATCGATAATTTCCCGAGGCAGATCAGGCTTGTCACCAACAAGATCTTTGTTTGGTGGTGTATGGTCGACATACAGCATTAGCGGGAATGACTTCTCATCATTACCTACGAAGTTTTTGTGCTCATAACTGAGCGCATACCGCCCCTCGCTCTCTATCAACGCTGCGGACACTGTATATTCACGCTCGGTGGGGTCGTTTTCAGGGTCTTGAAGAACCCGTGTATGCAACACACTTGCACCCAACAAAAAGCTGATTTGTTCCAGGCCGCCCCCCAAAAGCGGTGCCGAGGCTGGCACCCTGAATGTAAGATCCTGCCCCCATATAGCGCTCGGCCAAAGATACCTATCGTCACCAGGAATCGGCGGTAGACCATCGTCCAGTTCAGGCATGGGCTCCGTCGGATCCGGATCTTCCCTCGCCCGTTCAAGTCGCTTCTGCCGATACGCTTCCCGCGCCTGCTCGGCGGTCAGTGTTTTTTTCAATATATTCATTTTACGTCCTCCTTAACGCTGAACCGCCTTTCATGCGGCGATACGTGCAACTCCCTGACGACACACAAACAAACGCCTGTTTCTGCAAAGGGCTATGCACTTGAGCCAACATTAAACGCCGACCACCCCAGCGTGGGTACTATCAGAACTACTAGGTAGACAGACCCGGTTTTCAGGAGTAACGATATTTCCAGCAGAGTTAAACAGCGCCTTGTATCAACCTGGATACATTCACGACATGCCCCCGACACCCGTCCACGTCACCCTTTCGCCGAGCCTGCCGACGAAGTAGCATGGCGGGCATGCGTTGATCTTCACTTCAATAGCGGCCAGTGATGGCGGCATCACCAGGCGGCAGTCGCAATGCAAATATCCCTCGAATCCCAAGGCATCGGCGCTCCCTCTGAAGAGCGGCGCTGGAACACCCGTGCACTGATCGTCGATGACGATGTGCCGATCCGTGAATTGCTCTGCGACTATCTGGCGCGCTTCAACATCCAGGGTGTTGGCGTCACCGATGGCGAAGCCATGCGCCAGGCCCTGGCGGATGAAACCTTCGACGTCGTGGTGCTGGACTTGATGCTGCCTGGCGAAGACGGCCTGTCGTTGTGCCGCTGGCTGCGCACCACCTCGGACATCCCGATCCTGATGCTGACCGCCCGCTGCGAACCCACCGACCGCATCATCGGCCTGGAACTGGGCGCCGATGACTACATGGCCAAGCCGTTCGAACCCCGGGAACTGGTCGCCCGCATCCAGACGGTATTGCGCAGGGTGCGCGATGACCGCAGCGAACAACGTACCCAAATCCGTTTCGATAACTGGCGCCTGAACAGCGTATTGCGCCAGCTGACCGCCACCGACGGCCTGGTGGTGCCGCTGTCCAATGCCGAGTTCCGCCTGTTGCGGGTGTTCCTGGACCGTCCGCACCGGGTCCTGAGCCGTGAACAACTGCTGGACGCCGCACGCGGGCGCTCCATCGAGGTCTTTGATCGCAGCATCGACTTGCTGGTGTCGCGCCTGCGGCAGAAGCTTGGCGACGACCCAAAAGCGCCGCAACTTATCAAGACCGTGCGTGGCGAGGGTTATCTGTTCGATGCCCGGGAGATCGGTTGATTCGTTCACTGGATACGCTGTTCGCCCGGCTGTTTGGCTGGGCGTTGCTGGCAATCGTGCTCGCCCACGTCCTGGCGTTTATCTGGTTCAAGGAGTACGGCTTCCGCCCGCCGCCACCGCCGGTGTACAGGGCGCGGGATGCCAACCACATGTCCACCGACGCCCAGCCGGGGTATCGCTACCGACACCATCGTCCGCCCAATGAGCTGTCGTTGCTCAGCGGGCCGATGGTGCCCCTGCTCTTCCAGCTTATTACCCTGGTGATTGCCGCGTGGTACGGCGCCAAAGCCTTGAGCCGACCCATACGCCGCATGAGTGAAGCCGCCGAGCGATTAAGCGAGAACCTGGACAGCCCGCCACTGGAAATCACCGGCCCACAGGAATCGCGGCAGGCCGCACAAAGCTTCAACCTGATGCAGCAACGCATCCGTGATCAGGTGCAACAGCGCGGGCGCATGCTGGCCGCCGTCTCCCACGACCTGCGCACGCCCCTGTCACGCCTGAAACTGCGGGTCGAGCAAATCGAGGAACCCGGCCTGCACGGGCAGATGTCCCAAGACCTCAATGACATGATCGGCATGCTCGATGCCACGCTCACTTATCTGAACGAACATCGCAAAAGCGAGGTGTTGCAGCTGCTGGACCTGCAAGCCTTGATCGAATCCCTGACCGAAAATGCCCAGGACCAGGGCGACAGCGTGCAAAGCAGCGGTGATTGCAAACCGCTCAAGACCCAGCCGATGGCCTTGCGCTCTTGCCTGAACAACCTTATCGACAACGCGGTGCGCTATGCCGGACACGCCCATGTGGAGATCGAAGACCACAAGGACCGGATTCAAGTGCGTGTCATCGATCACGGCCCCGGCATTGCGCCTGAACTGCATGAAGCGGTTTTCGAACCCTTCTACCGCATCGAAGGCTCGCGCAACCGCAACTCCGGGGGTGTTGGCATGGGCATGACCATCGCCAGGGAAGCCGCGCGGCGCATCGGCGGCGACCTGCTGCTGGAACAAACCCCCGGTGGCGGCCTGACGGCCGTACTTGACCTGCCACGCCTCTGAGCGCGTATCGGCGGGGATACAAACACTAAATACCAGCGACACGTGTAGTGGCCAGGCTTCAGAAGCCGGTGCACTGCCATCGGCTCAACCCATGAGCAGGAGTCAGCCGATGATCAGTGGCGTCAGTAACAATATTCCGAGCTATGTCAGCGCAAGCCCGAGCGCAACCTCCAGCGTGACTGCCCAGCAGTTTCAGGATCAATTGCTGGCCACGCTCGCCCCTAACAGCGACACCAGCACCAGCACGACCACCAGCCCGGACGTGACCGTCAACCTCAGCAGTGACGGCAGTGACACCGATGGCGGCACCAGCACCGGTAACGGCAGCACCAGCGGTGATGTGGCATCAATCCCGCACACTCACCCGCACCGCCATCACCACAAAGAGGCCGTCACCGACTCATCCCAGGATGCCAGCGGCGCGGTGGCCAGTACGGCGGCCACTGACAGCTCTAGCAGCACCGATAATCTGCAAGCGGAACTCAATGCTGTACTCAACAGCCTTCAGGCCATCAGCAGCAACGGCACCAACACCAGTACCGGCAGCACCACGACCAGCAGCACTGACAGCAGCAGCCAGGTCAGCCAGATCGACACTGGCAGCAATGCCGTCGACCCGCTGACCGCCGCGTTGAACATCAACAGCGACGGTTCCAGCAGCGATAGCTCCAGCAGTACCAGCGCCACAAGCAGCGCAAGTGCCCGTGAAGCCGCCGCTCAGGCCCTGAGCAAAATGGTTGCAGCCATCAGCGAGCGCTACGGCAGCAACGCCAGCAAGTCACCAGTTGGCAAGTACCTGGACGTTTCAGCCTGATCGTTTTATCTGTAGGAGCGACTGGGGATTGGGCCTTTAGATAATTTATGTTCAGGTATCTGTTGGAGCGAGGCTTGCCCGCGAATTCGGTGGGTCAGGCGACGTCGATGTATCGGGCCTGACGACTTCGCGGGCAAGCCTCGCTCCAACACGATCCCCGTCTATCCATTTTAGGATGTGCTGGCCTCTCGCGAATGAATTCGCTCCCACACTTGAAATCAATGATTTATTTGATGTTTGACGGGCGCGCCCTGTCGCTGCTGACCCAATCGGTCAGCAGGCTGTACGCCACTGCCAGCAGGGTCGGGCCGATGAACAGGCCGATGAAGCCGAACGCCAGCAGACCGCCGAACACCCCCAACAGCACAATCACCAGCGGCAGGTTGCCGCCACGGCTGATCAGGTACGGTTTGAGGACGTTGTCCACGCCACTGATGATGAACGTGCCCCAGATGCCGAGGAAAATCGCCATCCCGTATTCACCCTTCCACGCCAGCCACGCCGTGGCCGGAATCCAGACCAGAGGCGGCCCCATGGGCACCAGGCTCAGCAGGAAGGTGACGATCCCCAGCACCAGCGCGCCGGGCACCCCGGCGATCCAGAAACCGATGAGCGCCAGCAAGCCCTGGGCCGCAGCCGTGCCAATCACGCCGTTGACCACCCGCTGCACAGTGCCCGCCACCAGGTCCACGTAGTAACCCGCCTTGTCGCCGATCAACCGCTCCAGCAGGCTGAGCACAAACGCCGCCAGCCGTGGGCCGTCGCGGTAGAAGAAGAACACGAACACCAGGCTCAGGGTCAGCTCAAGGATCCCGCCGCCGATCTGCGCGCTGCGCGCCAACAGGAAGTTGCCTACCTGCCCCAGATAGGGCTTGATGCTGGCCATCATCGCCGCCCCCTGCTGATCGATGGTGCTCCAGAATGCCACCAGCCGCTCGCCCACGAATGGCAGACCGCCCAGCCAGACAGGCGGCTCGGGCAAGCCGTCGACCTGCACGTCGCGGATGAACGTCGTCGCGTCACGCACATGGTCCGCCAGATTGAAACCCAGCCATACCATTGGCCCCACCACCAGCAGCATCCAGCCCAAGGTCAGCAACAGCGCAGCCAGGGATTCGCGCCCTTTGAGCCAACGCGTCAGCAAGCGCATCAATGGCCAACTGGCAAACGCCAGCACCGCCCCCCAGAACAACGCGGACCAGAATGGCGCCATGACCCACAGGCAGGCACCGAGCAACGCCAGGAGCAGAATCTGCACCAACAGGCGATCGTTATTGAGCATGGGTTATCCAGTAAAAGAAGAGCCGAAGCACAGAGCATAACGGTGAACACCGATAACGTCAGTGTTCACGCGCCTGCGATGCGCGCCTCAAGGGCTCGAAATAGCGGGTTCTAACGAATCATCTCGATGGACAACCCTGGTTTATCGGCACTCCCCGTCTCCAGTCGCGCCGCACGTACGCCCTTGGCGACCAGCGCGTCACGCCAGGCTTCGGCATTGGCGCCTGACACCGTGGCGCGCAAGGTGCTGTCCAGGTTCAGGCCACGGGACAAGAGCGTCACCCAGGCGTCGGACGGCTCGCCGGCCAGTTTCGGCAGGTTCAGTTCTCCGGTGCTTTTGAGCTGGCGCAACAAGGTGGCAGAGGTCGGCAACAACTCGCCCAGGGGCGCGGCGGCGTCGAACTGCTCGACATGCAGGTAGGCCCGTCGATTGCCACGGGTGATGCCATACAGTGCTACCAACGTGTCGGCCTTGGGTTCGGCCAGGCGCAGCAGCAGATACGCCTGCTGCTCATCCGCGCCATACAGTTTGGAGTTGCCGAACACTTCATTGGCCCACAGGCTGCTTTCGCCACAATCCCGGGCCTGGCACCAGAACAGCAGCTCTGCGCCCTGCTTTTGCAGGGCTTCACGGGCAACGGTAAAGGCTTCATCGGAAGTGTGTTCGGCGGGCAACTGGTAGGTCACGGAGGTGACATTGCCACGGGCACTGACCTGACCATCGAAGCGCAGCGAGCCGCTGATCTTGCGAATCGACCCCATGGGGTAGATACGCTCCATTTCGGCAGTGGGCCGATAGTCCACGATTTCAGCATCGGTCAGGCGCGGCACGATATCCAGGTCACGGCTGCCGGCAACGTCGGCGGCAAAGGTCACTGAACCGAGCGTCGCAAGACACAGGGTCAATCCAAGAGCACTCGAAAAACGCATAGGTGCTCTCATCAATTCAGCGTGAAGGGAAGAAGCTTGGGGGGTGTGAGCAGCACAGCAATACATGAATCCATTAGTTTCATCTCCTGTTTCAACCCCCTCAGCCTCGACAGTTGCCCGTCGCAAGTCAAGGAACGGCAAAGAAGCGATTGAAACAGTCTGCAACAGAGCGTGCGCCCTCCTCGTCGTTCAAGTGCAGATGATGCCCGCCAGCAAGGGTCGCGACCCCAAATGGCAGTTGCGCCAACAAGTCGCTCCTTTGCGCCAGCATGCCGCCTTCAGCGACGACAAGTTGCGTCGGACAACGGATATCGGCGACGAAAGCCAGTGCCTGGGCCTGGGTCAGACGCAGCGGCGAGTGCAGGGTCAGACGGCTGTCGCTGCGCCATGTGTAGCCCCCCGGCACCGGCATCAGGCCACGTTGAGCCAGCAACTCGGCGGCTTCGCGACTGACGGCCACGACCCCTTTCATCCGTGCTTCGATGGCCCGGTCCTGATCGGCGTACACCGGCTTGCGCTTGCCCGGCAGCGCCAACTGCGCCTGCAGGGCGATGCCCAGACGCTCGGGCGCACCCTCTGCTTCAGCGGTGGGCGGCACCAGGCCGTCGATCAGGGCCAACCGCGTAACCCGCTCGGGCAACGCAGCGGCCAGAATCACCGACACAATGGCGCCCAGTGAATGCCCCAGCAGGGAAAAGCGCTGCCAGCCCAGTTGCTCGGCCACCTGCAGCACGTCATGAACGTAGTCCGGCAGGCTATAGCCAGCGCCCGGCGGGCGGTGGTCAGAATGGCCATGCCCGGCAAGGTCCAGCGCCACGATACGCAAGCCTTCAAGCCTGGGAGCCAACCGGGCAAAGCTGTTGGCGTTGTCCAGCCAGCCATGCAGGGCGATCACCGGCTGGCCGTCTTCCGGGCCAAACAGGTGGGCGGCCAGCTCGATGTGCGGCAAGGTCAGGCGCACTTCTTCGACAGGATGATTCATGCCTTGGCTCGCTCGGCCTGACGGGTCTGATGGCGGGTGTCCCAGCGGGCGAACAGGGTCTTGAGCAGCAATGCGGTGTCCTCGGGACGTTCAAGGGGAAACATGTGGCCACCCGGCATCGACAGGTATTCACCTTCGGGCATGCGTTTGACGGAACTGGCATGGTGACGCATCACCACCTGGCTGTGTTGACCACGCACCATCGCCAGGGGCACCTTCAATTGGCGGGCACTGCCGGGGCTAGTATGGGGCACGCTGCGGTAAATGCTGATTTCCGTGGCCGGGTCGAAGCGCAGACGCAGTTGTTCGCCATCCGCTTGCAGGCCGTGCTGCAGGTAGGCCTCGAAGCAGTCAGGATCAAAGCGGCGAAACAGGCTTTTACCGGCAAAGTAGGTGCGCGCGCTGTCCAGGTCAGCGAACGCTTCGCGACGCCCGAGGGTGCGGCCCGCCGGGGTAATGCGGTCGATGAAGCCAAAGCGCTTGGCTGCGCGGATCATCAACTGGTCGGCCAGGGTCAGAACGGGTGAATCGAGCATGACCACCCCGCGATACAGTTCGGGGCAACGCAGCGCCGCATGAAAATGCAACACACCGCCCAACGAATGCCCCACGCCCCAGACAGGTTCAGGTTGCTCTCGCAGATGATGGATGAGTTCGTCCACCAGGTTCAGCCAGTTGTCATCCACCGGAAAGCGCGGATCATGGGCATGCTGCTGCAGGTGCGCGACCGCATACGCAGGCGCCAGAGCGTCAAACAGCTTGCCGTAGGTCGCCGACGGGAAACCATTGGCGTGAGCGAAAAATACAGGTTGCGACATGCCAGCGCGTCCATCCAGGGAACCAGTGGCGATTGTGCGCACAGGCCCCTGGCCCGGCAATGACTGGAACTGCCATCGGCAGTGGCACTCCGGTCATATGGGCACCCTTCGCAAGAGCCAGGCAACACAAAAACCTGTGGGAGACGCAATTTTGCAGGAGTGAGCTTGCTCGCGATGGCATCAGTCCTGGCGTATTGCGGGTGGCTGACATACCGCGATCGCGGGCAAGCCCACTCCTATGTATGGACTCACCTCCACTGTCTACCCGCTTTTTGAACACTGCTACCCGGTTGCATCTATGTATCAGGCCTATTCGAGGAAGCCGCCTTCGGCTTCTGGCCAAC